>R20__coassemble_301_pt1 | contig 38604 bp, 20 predicted proteins | sample R20__metabat2_low_PE_004 | metagenome-assembled genome bin R20
AGTAAGTGGGACTGTAGGAGTAAGAAGAGGGATTAGTGGAGTGATAAGAGTGGGGCATGACCATAAAATCCAGCAGTGCATCGATAATACCATCTCCCCGATATACTACCCACAGCTTAGCCGGCAACGGTTACGATTCTGGCGGTGAAACCAGCACGCGTCTGTTGCCACCACTTTCCATGGGTCCGACCAAACCGGCCACCTCCATGCTATCCACCAACCTAGCTGCGCGGTTATAACCGATCCTAAACTTGCGTTGTAAACTAGATACTGACACTTTCTGATTAGCTATGACCCAACTAACCGCCTGATCATAAAGCTCATCCACTTCATTAGCACCCACCTCCGCAGCACCACCGTCTACTTCATTATCACTACCGCCCCACAGCGGCATATAGTCAACTTGGGCATTTTTTCTTAACTGATTAACCACTCTATGCACTTCATCATCATCCACAAAAGCACCATGCACACGTATAGGTACTCCACTGCCGATGGGCAGATATAACATATCACCTGCACCCAGTAACTGTTCCGCACCAGCTTGATCTAGGATAGTACGTGAATCGATGCGAGAGGAAACCTGGAAAGCAATCCTAGTGGGAATATTAGCTTTAATTAACCCAGTAACCACGTCTACCGATGGGCGCTGAGTTGCCAAAATCAAATGAATGCCTGCCGCTCGTGCCTTTTGTGCTAAACGCACAATCAATTCTTCAATTTTTTTACCGGCCACCATCATCATATCCGCATATTCATCTGCAATAACTACTAGATATGGCAAAGTCTGTAATTCTTTGACCTCTAAGCTACCCTCCCCCTCCCATAACGGATTAGTCACCACTTCTCCTCTAGCGGCAGCTGTCTGAATATGCTGGTTATACCCGGCTAAATTACGCACTCCCAATGCCGCCATTAGACGATAACGGTGTTCCATCTCTGCTACACACCATCGAAACACTCCAGAGACCTCTTTCATATCTACTACCACCGGTGCTAGTAGATGTGGAATACCGCTGTATACTGACAACTCTAACATCTTAGGATCGATTAAAATTATCCGCATCTGCAATGGAGTATATCTGTACAACAAACTTAACAATAAGGCATTAATACACACCGACTTACCTGAACCGGTAGTACCCGCCACCAGAAGGTGAGGCATCTTAGCTAAGTCCACCACCACCGGTTCACCCGATATACCTTTACCTAAAGCCAAAGCCAAACGGTATTGGTTGCTGCTAAACTGTTCAGATACCAATAATTCACGTAGACGCACAATTTCACGATTGCGATTAGGTAATTCTAATCCAACTACTGATTTACCCGGTATTACCTCCACCACTCGTACACTGATAACCGACATAGAACGGGCTAAATCCTTAGCCAGGCTGGTGATTTTACTTACCTTGGTACCAGGGGACAATTCCAATTCAAAACGGGTGATAACCGGTCCAGGTAAAGCGTTCACTACCTTGGCCTTAATGCCAAAATCTCGCAACTTTTCCTCTACAGCACAAGATAACTGCCTTAGTTCATCTGAACTATAACGAATACCAGCTCCGTCAGCGGAACGTTCTAACAACTCTACACTGGGAAATATCCACGACTGATTACTGACAACCCCTGAATCATGGTCCATCAACTCGGGCCCTGATGACGCAGAAACCCTGTCCGCTGATTCTAACTCTGAGAGAGATTGTTTTTCAACTCCGCGCTGCAAATCTCCAACACTGTCTAACGCACCAGACACGGTCACCGCATCTATGTCCAAAGATGACGCTGGATCATAACTATTTTGAGGAGCTATATCCACCAACTTCTCGTCCGCATCTTCAACAAGATTTATCAACACACTGTCAGCTTCTACTTGAGTGGGTAAAACCCCGACATTTTTAACCATTTCAGTCTCTTTAGGGTCACCCCCAGTTAACTGGTTACCTTCACAACCATCATCTTGATTTCTAGATAATTCTTCCGACAATAATTGATCCAATTGATCTAAACGCAGCAGCTCTTCTTCCTTCGTTTTTAGAACCAACTCTTCCTCATCTAACTCACTCCAACATAAAGACGACAATTTATCCGGCTCTAAATCCTCTGTGGGCTCTGCAATATCCCTCTGACTAGTCCCATTTTGCCAACTTGCAACTTCGGACAACGCCCCCCCGTCAACAGCTAGATTTTTCTCATCCCGCTTGACATAACTACTCCATCTGTTGGCAGCTAAAACCGCCACCCGTCTGACTGTTCCACCAAGCTTGACTAAAAAAAAGTTGGATACCTGGACTGACACTTGGTTAATCAATTTTAACGTCCTCTGCTGCAAAATAGATAACGAACTACTACCAAAACACCTACCTACCTTATCCGCCACCCGATATACTGCCATCCACAACAGTCGTCCAGAAGCTAACAATAGATCACGCCACAGTACATTGCACAATATAGCTATCTCTGACAATGCAATCCACCCCAAAACACAACGGCCGCCTAACACACCCAACCAAGCAGACAAACTCTGCCACACACACCTACCCACAATACCGCCTATTCCCATAGGCAACGCACAGCGGTAACAAAGTTCATCTATACTGCCAAGTAACGCACTCATACTTAACAGCATTAATAACATAGCTAATATTTTTAACTGCAATGAAAAATGTGACCTTCCTGCGCGAGAAGTGAAATTAATCGACAAAAAAATCAAAAGCGGTGGATAGACTGCATAGCCAACAAAACCGAACAGCCAATCGGCACACCAAGCCCCACATACACCACACCAGTTATCAACCTCATCCACACTGCTAGTAACTACACTCCAAGCACTATCAGATGACGTATAAGATAACAGTGCTAACGACAGCCAGACAGCGAACCCCAATAATAACCATCTAACCGACTCCTGTGCACCATATTTATAACTTACCTTAACCATATAATATTATTGCTGTGACCGGAAATCACATACCCAATACTACCCCCGGTACCCAAACTTTTCGATAGGCGTTGTAAAAATCCTTGGCCGTTAGTGGACACCCACCCACCGCTTGCAGACTGGTAAGCCATATTAGCTCATGATGACCAGTCGCCACCGCCACTCCTGTAGGTCTTACCGCTAGCACCTGACCAACTCTGTACGAAGTCGCGTCACCACAACCATCCACACCATCAGCTTCCGTACCGTTAACTATATCTCCAACTTCAGTCACCACCGCGTCCCTCACTAACCAACGTTCGCCATTTAAAGTAGTATAAGCCACATAATCAGGATTTAACGCTCGTATTTTACAGGAGATAGCTCGGGCACTATCACTCCAATCAATTACTCGCTCTTCTTTACTAATTTTATCAGCGTAACTTACCCCCTCGAGAGTTTGAGCCACCGCCACCGCCTTATTGCACGCGATATTATCCAAAACTTGCAACAACAACCCGCCGCTTAATTCTGCTAAACGTCTGGACAAAGAACCGCAATTATCCGAATCAGCAATCTCGATCTTCTCTTGTAGATACACCGCTCCTGTATCTAGTCCTTCGTCCATCTGCATAATACTTACGCCGGTAAACTGATCGCCAGCCATAATGGCTCGCTGGATAGGTGCCGCTCCTCGCCAACGCGGCAGTAGGGACGGGTGAATATTTACGCAGCCTTTAGGAAATAGGGTTAGCACCTCCACGGGCAGTAAAAAACCACAGGCCACATTCACCAGAAGGTCTGCTTGCCAAGCTTTTAACTGCTCTAGCGTCTCAGGATCGCGCATACTGGTCGGTTGCATTACTGGCAAACCGTAATCCTGCGCCATCAACTTGACTGGCGACGGCAACAATTTTAACCCCCTACCCTTGGGTTTATCCGGCTTAGTATACACCGCTAATATTTCACAACTCCCAGCATCTGCCAGAGTCCGCAGTGCTGAACAGGCAAAATCCGCAGTACCTACAAAAATTACCCTTAACATTCAATATCTATCCAATCATATTGTCGCCATAGCTCACCAGAACACAAATAGGACGCATTTTTTACGACGCGCCCTAAACGCTCTGTCTAGAACACCCCAGTCATAACCAAGTACTCAACTAACGATGACGCCACCCACGCATATGCCGCGCTCCTAGCAAATTTCGTAAACGTTCCATTCAACGTTGCCAAGAAAGTGCTCATTTTTCTAGCCGCATACAATGGTCGATGTTCCGCACCGCTAACCATATCCGGGGCACTAATCTCAACTTTGGTACTACCAAGCAATAAAGACACACCGAACACTAGATTGAACATCTTATCACTAAGAGATGAATTTAAACCACCGCCAATCGTACCGCACTCGTCGAATTTCAGTTCTTTTATCATACTATACCTCTTTGATCTGGTCAAAATGCTATACAGTCATCCCGTGACCGTTAACAGAACAAGACTTCCCCTACTACACAACCCAGCACGCATAGCCCCAAACTCAACCAACTTCGACCATTATACCGATATACACGATCACCATGCGCACCTCTAAACTCGGTCATAGCGCCTCTTCGTCTCGTTATATCAAAATAAGTACCCACCGCTGCCCCTAGCATCATCAGACCTAACGATGGTAGACCGACGAATCCTCCTCCTACCTGCGAAACCTGCTCTGGTTTTAGTTGCTGTACCATGTTACCCCTATCACCTCTAATTTTACCAATAACAATCATATCATATTAGCCGAATCATAGCTCAGCACTTATGCATCAACGACCACTTAAACGTAACATCTCCCAGTATCGTTCATACAATTCACGTGTACGATCACCGATCTCATACTGCACCTGACAGCTAGCCAGCTGCTGTTCAGTAGGATTGGCAGCACTGCTAGCAGCATTCTCCCGCAGCATCTGCTCGTAAGCCTCTCGATTGGCACTATTGAAACCCAACCTACGACTGACTTCCAAACTTATATCCGGCCGCATCATAAAATCAATTAAACGATAAGCGTTGTCCGCATTGGGTGCATTTTTAAGAATAGCAAAACTGTCGTACCACAACACCGCACCCTCAACCGGATATACGTACTCAATCATCTCATCCAGACGCTGTGGTATCACAATATCTCCACTCCATACATTGCCAATGATAGCATCTCCATCCAAATACAAACTAGAAACTCCTTCTGAATTAAAGGTCCGTACATTAGGTAATAACTCTTTCAATCTAAGATAAGCCTGTTTAATGTGTTCTGGATTCTCATCATTGACCGAATAACCTAAAGACAACAGCGCAAAACTAAAGCTCTCCCGCATATCATCTAACAACATCAAACTATTGCGATAACACGGATCCCACAAATCCTTCCAAGCTTTAACTTGACCTTTAGGAATATAGCGGTTGTTAACCACAATACCGGTGGTCCCCCAGCAATAGGGTACATTGTAGGCTTTTTCGCGATTCATGCCGTCGCTCTGTAAAAATGGCAATACATAGCGACTGTTAGGTATCTTACTAAAATCCAACACACGCAGCATATCAAAACTAACCATTTTGCCCACGTAATAACTAGATGGTGCGATTAGATCGTATCCAGCTTGTGAACCAACACGTAGTTTAGCAAAAAGCGCCTCATTGCTACCACATTCCGTAATATTAACTTGAATACCCGTCTCTCTGGTGAAACGTGCAACAATATCAGGTGGCAGATAGCTGCCAAAAATAAAAACGTTTACCACCTTATCCCGACTACCGTCATTACTACCAGCTGTCTCCTCATTACCATTAAATGATCTAAAGTAGTTGAGTAACAACGCCAACATTAACAACAAAACAGCGATCCTAAAACAGATAATTTTCACAATACTCTACTAAATTTTAGTAACTTTCACTTTGCGATTAAGAAAATAATAGCTAAGCAAGATAGCTATCACCGCAAACAACAAAATCAAAGTACACAACGCATTAATCTCAGGTCTTACTCCAAATCTTGCCATTGAATAAATTTTAGAAGGTAGAATATTGAAATTAGGACCACCAACGAAATAACTAACCATAAAATCATCCATAGAAAGAGTAAAACTTAAGATCCAACCAACCGCTATAGCCGGCCATAGCAAAGGAAGCAAAACATATCGCCAGATGATCCAATCGCTGGCTCCTAAGTCGGTAGCCGCTTCGATTAAATTGCTATCCAATACAACCACTCTGCCAAACACCGTAATCGTAACGAAGGGTACCCCCAAAGCCACGTGTGCTATCAAAAGCGACCAAAAACCCAAGGACATATCAATAATGGTGTACAAAAGTAACAAAAAAACGGCCACGATAATCTCCGGCATCAAAATCAATACGTTACTCATGTTATACAGCGCTTGTCGCGCCAAAAAACGATAACGAAATACCGCAGTAGCGATGACAGTACCCAACACGGTAGCTAGCCCTGCCGCCAAAAAACCAAGCACAAAAGAATGCCAAGTCACCGTCATTAAGCCATGATTCGTAAACAGTTCCTGATACCAGCGCAAAGTAAAACCACACCACAATGTTCCGCGCTCTGCGCTATTAAAGGAATAAACCGCAATGAGCACAATTGGCAAATATAATACGAAATAGCCAAATAATAGATAGCTATATCCTATTATGCGCGACAAAGATCCACGCCCTACTCCACGCTTTTGACGAGAAACTCTAGCGTCACTACCAACACTACTACCACTCATACCCATATGAATATCATCAGACCTCCATCCCAATCGTAACCACCCTAACCAATAGTTACGACCCTCGTCACACTCTGCATACTTACGCTGTTCGCCGACACCTACTCATATGACGCTCCTGTCGTATCCAGCGAACCAAGACCATAACCAAAACTACCGCAATAAGTAATGAACTGATCGCCGCACCCATGGGCCAGTTGTTAAAAACTAAAAATTGATTTTCGATGAGATTGCCCAACAGCAACGATCGACTACCGCCTAATAACACCGGTATATAAAACAGAGTAATCGATGGTAAAAATACCATCAAGCAACCGTTGACTATACCTCCTTTACTTAGTGGAATTAATACACGCCAAAAAATGACCCAATTACTGGCCCCTAAATCACGAGCAGCTTCAACACATAACGGATCTATTTTACTAACACTAAGATAAATAGGCATAATCATGAGTGGCAGCAGATCATAAGTCGCCCCAATTAGCACCGCACAATTACTATACAGCAATCTAAGTGGCTGATGAATAATACCCAACCACAATAGAACACGATTAATCAAACCATGCTGTTTTAAAATAAGCATAATGGCATACACACGCACCAACGAGCTAGTCCAGAAAGGTATCACCACCAACAAAAATAAAATTGGTTGCCAACGCATCTTGGCCTGCGCAATAAAATACGCAAAAGGATAACCCAGTAATAACGCTAGAAGTGTACAACTGGCCGCTATCCCTAATGAACGTGCAAAAATGGTCAAATAAACTGGCTGAAACAATTGCTGATAATGCTCTAGGGTAAACCGCAAAACAAACAGTTTATGGTAATCACGCGTACAAAAACTAACCAGCAGCGCTAACCCCACCGGTACCAGCGCTAAAATAACAAACCACACCCAACTAACTGAGATCAAGGCCCATCGAAAACTCCGATGAAAAATACGATTCTTCATTTATTAATCACAGATCCTATTCCTCACGCAGCAACAAAAGCTCCCACCCTGGAATCCAATTAACCCACACCTGCTCGGAAATATGGTAATCCAGATTATCTTCATCATCATTAAAAAACTCTGTAGCGGCAATTTTTGCACCACTCTGCAGCGTCACTATTAAATCAACCGTAGAACCCTTATAAATTACCTGTTCCACCACTCCCGGCAGCGCGTTATTACGCGACTGTTCATCTAGCTCGTCACTACCCCACACATCAATATCTTCTGGTCTGATCATCAGATACGCCCAACAGGAATCTACCAAGGATAGTCGGTTCTGCAAAGTCAGCTCTTTATTCTCCAGTTTCACCTTAATCCACTGATCATCTACTACCTGCGCAAACACCCGGAAAATATTTGCCTCTCCAATAAATTTAGCTACAAACAAACTATTAGGTTCCTCATACAAATCCTTAGGCGTACCAATCTGGGCTATCTGTCCCTCTCGCAGCACCACCACCCGATCAGACATAGACAATGCTTCCTGCTGATCATGGGTTACAAAAATAAAAGTAATACCTAGTCGACGTTGCAGCTGTTTAAGTTCTAGCTGCATATTACGCCTCAAGTGATAATCTAAAGCGCTAAACGGTTCATCTAGCAATAATACCGAAGGAGCATTCACCACCGCACGTGCAATGGCCACTCGCTGTCTTTGTCCACCACTTAGCTGATCAGGCTTGCGATCTGCCAAATTTTGCAGACGCACCATAGCCAATACCTCATACACTCGCGAAGCAATTTCATCAGTCGGAACTTTCTTACAACGTAAACCAAACGCTACATTTTCAAAAACACTCATGTGGGGGAAAAGAGCATAGTGCTGAAACACCATGTTTACCTGTCGAAACTCCGGTGGCAAAGTGGTCACTTTTTCTCCATCAATAAAAATTTCGCCACTATCCGGTTGCTCCAAACCGGCAATGATGCGTAACAAGGTTGTTTTGCCGCAGCCGGATGGACCAAGTAGAGTCAAAAACTCCCCATTAATAACCTGTAAATCCAAATTATCAAGCACCAAACCGCCGCTCATCCATTTAGAGACAGCTCGTATCTCCACTACCGGCTTTTCCATAATATCAATCTAATTGCAATACACGACGCTGCAACTGAATAATCTGTTGTAACCCATGTCTGGCTAGATCAATTAATTCATTTAGTTGCTGTTGACTATAGGAACCATGCTCCGCAGTACCCTGCACCTCCACCAGGTTGCCATCCTCTAACATCACAACATTTAAGTCGGTGTCGGCACTACTATCCTCACCATAATCCAGATCTAGATACAGACTACCACGCACAATACCAACTGATACACCGGCCACCAATTGATAAATAGGTTTACTCTCAAACATTACCGTACGCGACATACTGCTAACAGCATCCACCAGAGCCACACAACTACCAGAAATCGAAGCTACTCTAGTACCACCATCCGCCTGAATCACATCGCAGTCCAATGTGATAGTAACTTCACCTAACTGTTTAAGATCGACAATAGCTCGCATGGAACGACCTATCAAACGTTGTATCTCCTGCGTACGACCACTTTGCTTACCACGCGCGGCTTCGCGATCCACTCTCTGATGCGTGGCTCGTGGTAACATGCCATACTCAGCCGTTACCCAACCCTCACCGCTGCCTTTCAAAAACTTGGGTACTCCAGGAATTACCGAAGCATTACACAACACCTTGGTGTTACCAAATTCCACCAAAACCGAACCCTCAGCATAACGCGTATAGTTGCGTGTGAATTTTACTTCACGCAAGCTATCCCAGGCACGACCATTATACCTTTTATTCATCACTATCACCACAACACCGACACCGCGATCCTATACAAAGCAAGAACGTCAGCACCTCTTATATTATACAAGACGCCCCATTCTACATATCGAATCCCAAATTGTATATAGTTTGAGTGCTGCACAACAGCCAAATAAAATTTTTCGTCTTTTGCTGCCATATTTCTGTTATCCAGAAAGTTTACATCGACCACATCGCGCTATATACATCGCCTGTTATACTTTGACCGGCAATACTGACATTAACAGTTGAGAGTTTAAAACAACACTAACAAATTGACCACCAATCAACTTCTTACAGTCACCATACTAACAGCAACAAAGAACGCCACCACAATACCTACAGTCTACCTAAAAATAGACTCACCAAACCACCTACCGTGATCTTACCAGCCTCCAACCAGATGGTAATCATAGTTGATAATTTTACCCGTTGCAGCCGTTGCTACTGTATCCGCCAATAAACTAACCGCTCCTACCAAGGGTCCACCTACCAAAGCGGCTACTATAGGCACGCTCTTAGTAACGTGAGGCATTACTTTGACCTGCAAATCATATTGCCGTTTAACTAATTGTAATATTCCATGCATGGTCACATCTGCTGCCGGCGACTTGAGCAGGATCTGTTCAACGTTAAGATCGCTACCAGAGATCTTACAAGCCGCTACTACGCTACTAAAAAACAAACCGCTTTTAGCTACGTCGTGAAAATCCAAAAATAATCGTTTAGGCAAACTTTCTATACTCAAAGCATTAATCACTTTACCCAAGGTAATATTTAATGTGGTAGCCCGTTCTAAGTTAACTAAAGCCCCTTTCGTCACTTTGCCATGTAACTCACCTGTTAGATACCTCCAATCAAAAAATTGAACATCACCCTCTTCTGGCGCTTGATACCTAAGCTCACCGCTAATTTGACTATCCCCGCCCGCCAAATGATCAGTGATGTTAGCCGAACTGAGTTGTTGACCCAGATTATAACATTGCGCACTACCCTTTAAATTAAAAATAACCGGTCTACCAGACTTAGACAACCTAAGGTCGCCCTCACCTAATAAATGAACACTATCCCACCTCAGCTCCAAATCCTTAAATACCGCCTGGTTAAGCCCAGTAGATGTCAACTTGGTCTTGAATTTCTTAAGTTGTTGTCCATGTGTCACCAGTTTTTCAATGGCTACACGACATGGTTGAATAGGTAACCATCGTGTTGCAGCTTCACTGTTTAACTCAACATTCAAAGCTGATAAAAAGTCTAAATCCAGAAAAGCTAGTTTAACGTCGATCGTTTTTTTAGGATCCTCGGGCCAGAACAGAGAACCTTGTAATGGTTTTGTAATGACATGCAACTCCGTCTGCCTGTTACCACCCCTCGACCACAACAATTCGGATAGCCCCAGATTATGCTTAGCTAGTAATAACTGGTTAGTTTTAGCACTTAGGTTAAGCTGCGAAGGTGGTAGCAAAGCGCTGATGTCGCCGTTTTTAGTACGCACATTGCCATTCCACCACGCCAACCAGGGTTGCAAATCCAACTTATCTAGCCTCATTTTGATTGTTAAACGGTCATCACTATCCAAGTTGGTCGCCAGTTTATCCCCACCACCGACTAAAACTGTACCATTTAGAAGTTGCCACTGCTGTTCCTGCTGTTTTAAACGCACCTCGCCTCGTAACCAGTTACGATAATTACAATTAAGATCGATAATATCTCCCTGTTTATGATCAACTATCGTAAATTTAGCAGTCTCCCGTATATCCTTGGCCAATGGCGCCGGTAATTTAATGCGCAAACCTTTTAGATCGCTTGTAGCTGTTAACTGGTAGTGACCCCTGGTTTCCGGCACAATCACACTCAATTTTAGTGGAAGCTGTCCGTCGCCCCAATCCCAATCTATCTTTGGCCACATCGCGGTCAAATCCGACCACCAGAGAGTAGTATCGGCATCAACAACTACTTCCCTACTATGTTCCATGGTACGCAGGTTAAAGCGCACAGCACGATCATCCAGAATTTTGCCAACCATCTGTGACGGTAAAATGCCGTCCTGGTTAAATTTCACTATTCCGGTTACATGATGAATTTTAGTAGGTAACTCTGGCAGCGCGATCGTTCCCTCATTAATGGCAATGTTACCTTGCAGCTGAGCGTCCATAGGAGTTTGCCATAATGGCAAAAATAACCGCAATGCAAAATCACTATGCCCTTGCAGCGCCAATTCCGTTAAACGTTTACCTACCTGGTCTTTAAGAGGAGTGCGGTTAACAAACTGCACCAACTTAGGTAGTTCAGTAGTCACGCTACCGTCGACTTTCAATTCCGGATTGCTGATATCCGCTATCGTAGCATTTACTCTATCTAGACCAATACCCATAATATTAGAATGCTCTGCATCGATCTGTACCTTAGAGCCCAAGAAAACTACTTTACCGTCTATATCGTCTAGTGTAGGCCACTCTTTGTCGTACAACAGTTTAATTTTTTTAACCGCCAGTTCTATCTTAAACAGTTCTTCCGGCGAATCATCAAACGGGAAATTGCCCAACTTACCCTTAAAAGTAAAATGACCGATCGGCACTGTACCACCAACAAACGCCTGATTAAGCCAAGCTAAACCCTCATCTGGTATAACCCTCTTGGGATAATAATTGCGTACCTTGCTAGCGTCGTGACACATCAAGGTTGCAAGAATCTTCAATTCAGTATCCTGCCATCGATCAGCCAAAAGTAGAGAAGCAGTCCCTTTGAGTTCGCAATCATTATTCCGTAACCCAATATCCGAAAATTTCCATACCCTATTTCGACGATCCCAACCCAAATTCCACTGAGCATAACGTAGCCGCAGATTTTGTGGTAGACTATTGTTGCGGATCACCCCACGTCTCAGATAACAGTTAAGATTAACCAGTGATAAATGGTAACCAGTCTCTCGCCCATTACCGACCCTACCACTACGAAGTATACCGTCCCGTTCCTGATCGCCTCGTCGAATAAGATTATCCGACTGTCGCTCAACGTTTTCTATCCGCCATGTAGAGATCCATTTTTCGCAAGCATCCGTATCTATTTGATAATCAGATAATTTCAACTCCCCACCCACCCGTATAGCTCCAGGCAGATGTATCCTACCATATAACTGCAGATCTCCGCTAAATTTTCCGCGTAACAACCGACCGTTAAAACTACTCAACCACTGTAGTCTATGTTTGTTGTCATCGTTTGTTAACTGGCCACGCTTAACCGTACTACCTAGCAATAGTCTATTGCCATGGTAAATCAAAACACTGCTATTTTTAACAAACAAAGTACCATGACACAGCACGGCACGTACCAATCTAGCAACACTGTCACCATCTCTATGATCGGTCAACGGAGATTCTAACAGTCGCCCACCATCTAGCTGTGCCGCATGCCGCTGGGCATCCGTACTAGCACCCACCTTAGCTAGATAATCCTGCTGAAAAACAACGTGGATATTTTGTAATACCCAAGCGCCACGCATCCAGTCAAGACGACAAAAGGCTGCCAAATTCGTAAGTTCAATGCCTACGTTGCCACCTGGTCGTAACCGCCAACCGGCCTCAGTGCTATCCACACTAACTCCGTTTAGAAAAATAGTAGGACGAAGGTGATACCAAGCAAACTGAATTCGCTGCACTTGCAATTGGGCGGGCCAGAAATTCTTAAAGCTGCTAGCAACAAAAACTGCCAGTTCCCGACTATAATAACCAGTAAACAGCACCAAACCCTGAAATAATAAAATAAATGCCAACACGGTTATTAACACAACCCTAGCAATCACTTCCACCATCTCGCGCATTACCAAAGTCAACCGGTTCTCCATACGGCACACCACCAACTGTACTACAATTATAGACCTTAACTACCTGTTAATAACCGTTCGATCCAACCAAGCGCTAATTTCATCAAATGATTTATAGGAGGTTAAATCCACCTGCAACGGAGTAATAGACACATATGCACTGTTAACCGCGCAAAAATCCGTGCCCAAACTATCATCAGCCACATCTCCAGTATTGCCTATCCAGTAAAGCTTATTGCCACGAGGATCATTAGTAACAACCGCTGCCTTTGAGGCGTAGCGCTTGCCCAAACGTGTCAATTCGAAACCTTTAATATCTTTTAGTGGCAAATCCGGTACGTTAACATTTAAGATAGTGGCACCAGACATAGGAGTAGTAGTGAGTGCACGTACCAAATCAATCGCAACGGCAGCGGCCGTATCGTAATGCACTAGGCTATCCTCACTACCTGCCAATGAAAAAGCGATGGCAGGCACTCCTAAATTCCTACCCTCGGTAGCTGCCGCCACCGTACCAGAATACAATATATCATCTCCTAAGTTGGCTCCACGATTGATACCAGAAACCACTAAATCGAATTTGCAAGAAAACAGATCACTATTGATAGCCAAATTAACACAATCAGTCGGAGTACCAGTTACGCTGTAAAATCCATTGTCTAACCGATTAACTCTAACTGGTACAGCAATGGTTAATGAATTACTAGCGCCGCTACGGTTACGATCAGGCGCTATAACCTCCACGCGCCCCAGCTTACGCATGGCACTTGCCAGTACATTGATGCCCTTGGCGTGGACACCATCATCATTACTAATTAAGATATTCATAAAGATTCATAAAGCTATATACTAAATCAGCTGTTGGGGAGTGTAACATACCTGTCATATGAAATATAGTGCTTGTTGGGCGAAAAATAGCTCTGTTACTGCCATCACAGAGTGTAAAAGAATATTAATAGTAAGGTTAAGCGCATTGGGCGACGTTAGTCTCACTTTGCCTTTGCTACCTTTACTCAAAGCAAAAGGTTATTTTGTGGGATGGGTCATTCAACAACAAAATCTCGAACTAATACGCAATCATCCTCTGGTTGATCAAATTCACCCCATACCATGGAAAAAATGGAAAACAAAAGAATGTAATTGGTTACAGATCTGGCGTGAATACCGACAGATCATCCAACAGATCAGGCAATACAATTATCAAATTGTCATCGATGCGCAAGGATTATTCAAAAGTTGGATCTTTGCCGTAAATAGCGGAGCGATCTACCACATTACAGATCGTCAAGCCAGAGAAGGGGCCACTTTGTTTGCTACCCACTTGGTAGATCTGCACCGAGACCGCAAGGCCAAAACATTACATCTACCCCATATTTTTCTGAACTACCTTACACCATTGAATATTAGAGTAGATCCACACCAACCCTTAATAGTATCGCTACCAGCCACGCCTCCAGATGCCCAGCGCAAAATCAACCAACTACTGCAAAACCGATCGGCCGATCAAGGTCCGCTGGTTGTTATTGCACCCACTACTACCTGGCCAACTAAACACTGGCGCATTGATCACTGGCGCAAACTAATCGAACAACTTCCTGATAATTGGCAGATTATTTTTACAGGTGATCAAGCATCCCTGCCTACAATTCAGAATATCGCCCGTCCGCAAGACTTGGTACTAGCCGGTAAGACTAGCATCACCGAATTAATAGCTATATTCAGGAAGAGTCAGTTGGTCATCTCTTTAGATTCTGGCAGCACCCACCTAGCTTGGGCCACTCAACAACCCAAGATACTAGCTATTTATTGCGCGACCAACCGCGTTATCTACAGTAAATCCAGTCAACAAGACCATTACCGTACCCTAGCGGGTAACAACCTACCTTGTCAGCCCTGTTGTAGACGAACTTGCAACCTAACCGGCCGATCACACAACGCCTGTACCAACTACCCATCCGTAACGCAAGTCCTAACAGCCGCACTAGAGCTCATGGACAGCTGATAGACACAGACGCGTCAACTAACCAACTGCTCCAAGTCAACCGGGGGAGAGCTAGCACCTGCCCGCCCGGCGCACAGCCCCAATCATTACTTCACAGTCACAGCCCACACCAAAACGTGGCATCCATGCCTATATTTACGCAACATCATGTTGCATTACACCCAATACTAAGAAACCTTGAAATCGCTATGCTCGCCATACCTATCATGCGTGGCCTGTTTTACCAACTCCACCGCCTCTGCGTTAACTGCCAACATGCTAGCATCATAACCATTGATATCCTTAGCCATGATCAATTCATCGTAAAGTCGACCATCCTGTACCGTACGCGCAAAATTCCGTACCTCACGCAACACCGCAACACAACCATCCATAGCGGCCAACGCGAAAGCGTTGTGCCCCTGAGAATCTCTAGCGGTAATTATCCTATAATATAGATCATCTCCCAGCGTCTCCCTGCTCTCCAAAATCTCCCGCACCACTGCGAACTTATCACCCACTGCCGCCAACATAAAGGCATTATTATCCTTGTATTCAGCGCCAATAACACTGGCATACAGCTCCTTATCTGCAACACTAGAACGCAGGTCTGAATTATGCATAAATTCCTTCACGATCTCCTCATGACCCTCGGCAGCCGCCAGCATAAAAGCATTGTATCCGTATATATCAGTCTCTTTAACCATACTTACATAATTCGAATAACCGATCAGCTCACTACTACTCAGCATTTGTCGTACAACTGCCAATTTGCCACGAACTGCCGCTAACATAAGAGCATTGCAACCCTTATTATCCTGAGCGCAAATCGTCTTACCGTAAACTTCGCTACGTAAAATACCGACACTATTCAAAAACCCGCGCACTACTTCGTCCTTACCATTCTCCGCAGCTACCATAAAAGCTGTGCGTCCATTTTTATTTCTAGCGTTGATTACGGCATCATCACCATCCATCAAAAACTGCCGAACCACTCCCCAACTACCATTAGCAGCTGCTATTATAAACGCATTATTACCCTCATTATCAGTCTTATCAAAAACCATTCGTAATCGTCGAAACATTTTATTAAACATATCAACCACCTAAAGCATATTGCTGATGTTTCCCTCTGTTCCCGTGCCAGACGCCATCAAAAACTCCTGTATTACCGAAACCTGATCATTCATCGCTGCCAACATAAAAGCATCACGTCCCGATCCATCTCTGGCATCTATCACTTCGGTATAGAATCCATCTCCGAACTCCTTCATTTTCCCCAAAAAATCACGCACTACAGAAATACATCCATTTGCTGAAGCTAGCATAAAGGCGGTGTATCCATCGATATGCTCACCAATACCCACTATTTCTAACAACGCATTCATAACATCCACGCGACCATTACACACCGTAGCTAACAAAATTTTAACTCCGTGACCAACCAAACAACGCTCTACCACTGACCGTTTATATGTAATCAAAAATCGTAACAAGTTAGCAGCTCCAGCTGCTATCAAAAAAAATACCACCGAACTACTAAGCACTGGCTTAGCTAACAACAGATCAAGCGCACCAACTAAGCTAACTGCCAATCCACGCAATCGTTCAACGGGAAGCTGGCCGTCATCCGCCATCAACTGTGTAAGACCTACCACCAACTGCTCAAGATCACCACCGCTGCCAACCGATTCAGACGATTCAACGGACCCTGTCAACACCCGCAAGTCCGTACCCATAATACGTTCCAAAATACACGCGGTCACCAACAGCAACAACAACCACTCATAGGGCTTAAGCAACCTAAGACCACCACAAAGTCGCATCACCTCTAATAAACGGTTCATCAGTTCGATCGCTGAAGAGATATCACTGTCAACTTTCAACCCAATCAACAAACGATCGCTGCCCACAATGGCCCAGGACAAAGCAGAAACCGGAACATTCAGCATCGACAAATCAACCGGATGTAGCAAACGTAAACTGTTGAGCGCGGCCTCATACTTTACTGCCGGCAAGAAACTATCGATACCTACCCGTTGCTCCTCTATACACCATCTCACCAAAGATGAATTCAAGGAGTGTATCGCAGCATGTAAAACCGTATAACCACCAACATCCGCAAGCTTAGGATCGCATCCCAGTGCCCACAAGAGCTTACAAGCCTCGCAACTATCCTCTGAAACGGTCAAATACTCCGCTGCATAGATCATCAAACCTTTACCATCAACATCCACCAGGTGAACTACATCGACGTCAACCGCACACTCGCGCAGCATCGCCCTAAACAGCGCAAAACGATCGAATCTCAGGCTCAAAAAAAACAGAGTCTCGTACACCGTTATCTTGTCCTCTCCCAAATTCGACAAACCCAGCGCCCCCTGAAGAACTGATAGAGATTCCACTCCTGCAGATAACAGGACAAACTCACTTACCGATACTGGCCTACCACCCAATAAAAATAGCTGGGTCTGCTCAATCCTGCGTAAATCAAACATCGCACGTCTGAACCCACTATTAACACTCACGACCAACACCAACCGACTTATCGCTCTTAATATTTCCTTAATAAATGGATATTGTCAATACTTAACTCAAGCATCACCGTGAAAAAATACCTACGTATAATTCCTGGGTGATTTACCTAAGTATTTTGTGGTATTTCGAACAATGAATTATAATCCTCAACAGTGGGATCTTGTATATGTTCATCGTCCATAAAAAACGTACAACACCGCACCAAACCGTACTCTATCCCAACACCTGTGTAGTCGCATTGAAGAAACCATTACCAATATACATGACTTAGAATGTTATAAAACATCCAAGATAGCAGTGACTGATCAGATCTACATCCTTAGATCTATGAATTACCAAATCGAAAGTAAAGCCCTTCACCTCCCAGGCACAGACGTCGCCAAACTATCTCATAATTCACCATCTAGCTGACCTCATAGAAATCATCGCTGCAACCAGATAGATACCCTGTCTGCAATACCTACATAGATAATCCACTACAACCAAAGCTGCTACCTAATTTCCTGTCGCAACGAGAACGGTCTCACCGAACATTGACCAGTTTAACCAGAACCTTCCTCTCTACGGGCAGAACCCACAACCATATCCACACTAATAGCGACAACTGATCAATATTTGTGACCGCATGTTGAATACGTTTTACTGCTAGCTAAACGATCCGCTGCCGGACCGCTGCACACCTTAGCTTTGTACTCAAACGGTCGTCTAAATTCAAAAGCCTGCATCCACAACAGTACTGAACAGATACCTATATTTTCAGCATGTCAAGTACATGCAATTCTTCAATACCTACAACAGAAAATCGTCTGAAAGAATCAGTGGACCTGTAGAGCATTGTGACGGACTATACGAACATAGAACATATAAATTAGTTACTTTTTTCTTTGCCTTTGACGATTCAACTAAATCTCTATCCACAAAAAACGCAACAGATCTGTCCCTAACGTACCGATCAAGCTCAACTACACCCAATATTCAGTCAGTCATGGCCTGCAAGGCAGTCACCGCTATTGTAAATACAATATCTTCCACCAAGCAACCTCGCGAAAGATCGTTTACTGGTTTGTCTAAACCTTGGAGCACCGGCCCTATACATACCACACCTGCACTGCGCTGTGCTATCTTATAACCGATATTGCCAGCTTCCAAACTAGGAAAGACCAACACGTTAGCCTGACCGGCTACGGCGCTATCAGGAGCCTTAAGTTTGGCCACATCCGATAAAATAGCTGCATCATACTGTAAAGGGCCATCAACCACCAGTTCAGGTGAACGACTTTTTAGTATCTCAACCGCCTGAACTACCGCATCTACATCCGGACCCCGACCTGAACCTAAGGTGCTGTAACTCAACATAGCCACCTTTGGCGATAAACCGAATTTTCTAGCTGTTCGCGCCGACTGTTCCGCAATGATTGCTAGCTCCTCAGAATTAGGATTGGGGTTTACTGCACAATCTGCAAATCCTAACACCTGATCCGGCATGCAGACAAAAAAGATCGAGGAGATCAATTTTTCTCCCTTGCTAGGCTTAATAAGCTGAAAAGCGGGCAATAGAGTATCCGCTGTGGCATGACAGGCCCCAGACACCATACCATCAACCACCCCACGTTTTAACATCAACGCCGCCAGCACCGAGGCATTTTGCACGGCAACACGCGAGGACTCCATACTGGCCCCCTTGTTTTTCCGTAGCTCATAGTAATCCCTCACATATTCCTCTCTAATATCTTCGGGATCCACGAACTCTAACCCATCTACCAACTTAATCTGATTGCGTGCGCACCTCGTTAAAATCTGCTCTCTGTTGCCCAATAACACACATTGAGCCACACGCTGCTGTTGGCAGAGGTTAGCAGCTTGAACCACGCGCAAATCTTCACTCTCCGGCAGTAAAATACGTTTTAAATTTCGCTTAGCGGTATCCAAAATATAATACCGCAACATGGTAGGTGTAAACCGACGAATAGATGGAAGATTAATCCACTCCGCCAACTCATTAAAATGCAACTGACTCGGTTCATAGTAACCTATCAAATACTTGGCCAAATCATCAGGCAGATTAAGGCCGGCCAAATCTCCCTGTATCAACAGCCCAATACGGTTATGCCTGGCATACAACTGTAACCTACCCTGAATTAAAGGACTATGCTGCTCAATGGAATCTTGGTCAGCCAGTAGCAAAACCTGACAATTAAGCGCCACCGCCAACATCTGATTAAACTGCAACGCATAGGGATGATCAATCGCCAAACCGGCCAGCAACACCACTTGCTGTTCCATCTGCTGAATCATACTCCAAATTCGATCAAAAAGAGCATTTAGATCATCGTTCATAAAGGACTCTTCCACCAACCGCGCACTCGGCATGGTCAAAATACCACACTTTTCCGAGCCCCTGGCAGTTTGAATCATCTTGGCCATCCCATCAGTGGAACATAGCCTATCCACTGCAATCAGTAACACTACACTTTTCATTTTTTGAATATTAGCAATCTTAATATTAATAAGCGGCAACAAACGCGTCCGGAGGGATTCGAACCCCCGACACCCTGGTTCGAAGCCAGGTACTCTATCCAGCTGAGCTACGGACGCAAGACTGTCCCCGATATTAATATCAGCGCTACTAATAGTCAAATAAGCGTACTAGTTGTACTAGTTTTAGCGGGCCAAACACATCGCCGATCTCAGCTTCTAATATATTATTTTTCACTATTCAATTGATCATGCAGGCGGCAATAGTTTTGTTAGATTATTCAGATCAATTTACTCAACATGTTGGTCTCAGATTCATCCGCAACTAGTGATAGTCATTCTAAAACCATTGACAGTTCCTATGTTTCTAAAACTCTAACCCCCACTGGTATTTACCAAAAAATATGTTAGAATTCCGAGAATTTCGCGCGGTGACCTAACAATCGACGAATTTAATGTAGACGCTAGATGTGAATGTTGAACTGATACGAAAGAACTGAATAGCATTGAGTTTAGCCAGCCAGCTTAAACTCTTTAACTCACAATAACGGAGGGAGAGATATGTATTGTAGCCAACCAGAATTAGCTAGTTTTGATGTGGAAATCGGCAGAATTATCAAACAGGAGGGGTTGCGCCAAGAACAACATCTTGAGTTAATTGCCTCAGAAAACTACGCCAGCCCAAGAGTGTTGGCCGCGCAGGGTTCTGTGCTTAATAACAAATATGCAGAGGGTTACCCAGAACGCCGCTATTACGGAGGATGTGAGTGGGTAGACAAGGCTGAGCAACTCGCTATTGAGCGAGCCAAAAAGTTATTTAAAGCTGATTACGTCAATGTGCAGCCCCATTCCGGCTCTCAGGCTAATGCAGCAGCATACATGGCTACTGTCCAAGCTGGCGACACCATCATGGGTATGGATTTAGCGGCAGGCGGACACCTAACTCATGGCTCCAAAGTTAGTTTTTCCGGTAAAATGTACAACGCTGTCGGCTACGGGTTAGATCCACAAAGCGGCTTAATTGATTATGATCAAGTTATGCAATTGGCCAAACAACACCGACCTAAGTTAATCATGGCCGGATTTTCAGCTTATTCCCGTAAGATAGATTGGCAAAAATTTCGACAGATTGCTGATGAAGTTGGCGCCTATTTGGTAGTCGATATTGCCCATGTAGCCGGTCTGGTAGCAGTTGGTTTATATCCATCACCGTTACAGATTGCCGATATTACCACCTCTACCACTCACAAAACATTACGAGGTCCGCGTTCTGGCTTGATCATGGCTAAACAAAATCCTGAATTAACCAAGCGTATCGATTCAGCTGTTTTTCCAGGGCTGCAGGGTGGACCATTATGTCACGTGATAGCCGCTAAGGCGGTCGCCTTCCTAGAAGCATTGCAACCAGACTTTAAACTGTATCAACAATGGGTATTAGACAACGCCGCTATTATGGCAGAGGTTATGGTAGCTCACGGTTTAAAAATCGTATCAGGCGGAACTGATAACCATATGTTTTTAGTTGACTTAAGCAACCAACATTTAACAGGTAAAGAAGCAACGGAATTACTGGCTAGCGCAAAGATCGTAGTAAATAAAAATACTATTCCAAACGACCCATTACCTCCCACCATAACTAGTGGCATTCGTATCGGTTCACCAGCTATGACCACTCGTGGTATGCACACTGATGAAGCTAAGTTAGTAGCCGAAAGCATCTGCAAAATATTGTTAGCAAGTGACAAAGCGGCCGCCATTAAAGAGGTAACTACAACCATTGATGAACTATGCAAAGCTTTTCCGGTTTATGACACATACCATCATTGATAAATCGTTAAGGAAACCCTAAATAGAGCTATTGTATTGTATAAAACAGGAAACATAGAGGATAAGGTTATCATGACAGAACACGTAAATGAACAGATCGCGGCTCCACAGCCTGATCCGCATTCGGCAGCTTGTCAGCAGTTTGACACTAGAGCGTCATCGACGTCCGCAGCGACACAGCAAGCCATAGATGACCACGCCAATGATGAGCCATCTAGCCACCGATCAGACTTAGATGATTCCGAGCAAACTAAGCATTACACATCTGATCCAGAGGTGGGCGTCCAGGTCGCCGCCCTGCAACAACAGTTAGAAGATGAACACCGCAAATTGCTTACCACCTTAGCCGATATGGCTAACTTACGTAAACGCACAGAAAAGGAGATTTTTAATGCTCGCAAATACGCGTTAGAAGGTTTCATAAAAGATATCTTAGAAACTGTAGATAATCTAGAAAGGAGTCTAGCTAACACCGAGCAACAACCGGCAACCTTGAAAGAATTTTACACCGGGATAGAACTTACTCTAAAATCTCTCAAAGAGGTGCTAGTACGCTACGATGTCAAAGAAATTAATCCCATTAATCAACCATTTGACCACCAATTACATACCGCTATTTCCACGCAGGCGACACCTCCAGACCAAAAGGTAGCCGCTAACACTGTAATTAGTGTGGTACAGAAAGGTTACCAACTTAAAGACCGTTTATTACGTCCGGCCATGGTAATAGTGGCTCAGTAGACTACCACCACCCATAGTCAATCCGGACCGACCTTGGGTGGTGATGAAATTTCGCTTAAAGAAGATAAGCACACCTATTTTAAATCGAATCGTTCCATAGCTGGCTTCGTTAGGTAGGCATGTCGATGCTTTCCTCAGGCAGCCCTTCACTCTCAATTAGTGACGCTTCACTCTCCTCAATGACCGTGGAAGTAACCTGTGGCATGATCAATTGATTGGCATGATCCACTCGATACTCATTTCGCTGACTAGCTGGCAACATTTTATCTACCCTTCTATTGTACTGTGTCACTAACGCCTGTTTAAACCGTTCCTGATCAGTTAGTTGATCGGTAGCGGTTTCAAATAATGCATTCACCGACTGTAAACTGGGCAATAACCTAGCAGCAAATGACTTCAATAGACCAGCGGTACGTGTAGGGCGATTTAAAAACCACGGGGTGCCGGATTTACTGCGATGCACATTAAGTGCCGACATCATCACCGTAAAGCCACCGTGTCGCTTAACAAAATCCTCCGATAGCTCGATTTGCGGGATACCGTCGCACACCTCCAGTAGTTGCATAACCGTCTGGTAGCTCTCCCGCTTACCACTGGTCAAAGCATCTTTCATCGCGGTCAAAATATAGGCCACGCACTCTCTTAAAATCAAATCCTTCTGCGATCGGCTCATAGCAACCGGATTAACCACATTCATATCTCCGAACAACAGCTCCTTTACCTCAGTATTACTAATAGCATAATCCGTATCCGAGGGCTTATCTGCCATAGAGCGACAGTAATAAGACAAAGCTCCAAATCTCGTGCAACGACGTAACCAAGCCACCTTCCCATTGTCTTCTGTACTGGTTTTGGTGACCTGTAGTATAGCTTGACAACAACGGCTACTACCTAGAACCGCCCCAGGCAGGTTACCAGCAATTCCCACTCCTAATTGAACATAGTCCCCTGCAGTATGCATAGCTTGGCTACCTTCTACGAGAGCATGATTAATAATGGCACCAATCTTGGACTCCACCGCTTCTACACCACGACATTCATCTGCACGCCCTGTAACATACCCTGGATCGCCATCTACCTCTACCGTTGCCACCTGCTTAAAAACGTAGTTCTCTAATCCAACTAGCTGCACTTCTTCACGCAGTCGCCCCATAGCAAACAATACGTCACGATCATTGCACCAAGCATCTGCAAATTTACCGACACTCACCGCTACCTCCGAAGTCACCGACTGATCCAATAGATTCTGATTGAACAACTCCGTTAGATGATTTGTCAGTAGCTCTTTTTGGGTATCATCATATTCAATAGTATCAACATTCTCCTCCGAAGATCGCTCATACTGTGCGACCACCTCGCTGCCTTCTCTAAGTAGACGATTGCAAAAAACAGTAAAACGTTCTTTTCTTGATCGAACCTCCTGGTTTATACATTTGACTGCGTACACATATAACATGTTACTTAACAATCCTATCTCTTGCTGGTTAAAATCCGTACTTCCATACCCAAGCAACGTTTTCCAATTTGGCGTCTTTTTTTGCTGCGCCATGTAACTATTTATTGCACCACCGATAATCGCTCGCAAGACATCACTGGTTTGGGCTGCTACCGGTTGCTGTGCAAACAGATCCAAAGTCTGCTCAGCAATTGATTTAAAAGCATCCACTAATGACTGTTTTTTTACAGCTTCGAACAACATATGACCAGTCTTCTCTTTAAGATCCAAAAACCGTTGATCATTGTCTATAGATGAGCGAATTTGGGCCAAAATGCTAAAATCATCCGACCGAAGTTCGCTGCTGTCATAGGTATATAAAAATGCTGTTGTTTCATCTCGTAGATCAGCTAAACTAATTTGAACATGGTTGTTGCAGTAATCCATTAGGCGATCTTTCAATTTGGCAAGCATCATATCTTGCCCACCTAGTAGAACAATCAACTCGGATCCACTACCATAACCATCTCCATTCTCTCCCGTTAACTCATGTGCAAAACCATCCTTCAATACCGCTAACCATTTATCCATCAAATCCTGTTTAACGGTTAAATTCGCTTTTTCCTGCGCCTTCTGCAAAGCCTGCTCACCAGCTACTGTCAATCTACCGCGAAGATCCTCCAGCAATCCTACAAACCCTTCTTGCCTAGAAGTCTCAAAACGACCAATTTTGCCTGCGTAGTCCTGACGCAAACTACTTAATTCTGCGATCAGTTCATGTTTGATCTGTTTAAATAATTGGGTTGTAATCTGCTCAACATAATCTGCACGAACCTGATACTGCACACCAAGTCGCCGTTTTAGGAAAAACAGACTATTGTCAAAATATTGCTGCACCAAACTATTAGCGTATTCCAGCACCGATTCTAAGGTAATTTTACCAGCTTTATCTCGCAATCGCTGCTCCAAATATCTCTCAATGCGCTCTTTAACCTTTTCGGCAGCACTATGGACAATCCAATCGCTATCTTGTACCGGTTCGGTGGAATTAAATGCGCGTACAATGGACGTATTAGTTACCACCTGCACGGAGCGACCACCGCCTATATTCTCGCGATCCACTCGTCCAATCATCTGCATAACATCTGCCTTGTCGCGCACTAGATCACCGATGATCTCATTTTTTACCATGCTTAAATCAGTACCACGCCCCACACTAAAGTCACTACATATGATAACCTCATGACTATTTAGCAAAGCTTCTACCTGATCATGCAACATCTTTTGTGGAAAACGGATATACTCGCTGTCATTTAAATAGACCGCATACTGCATATCCCCCGGTTCGGCCTCTCCGCTGTCGATACTGGCTTGAGTAACCGGATCGCCTGTTTTAACCACAACATAACGATCCTGGCTATCAGGCAATGCCTGCACTATCCTAGCAGTCTCCATCACCTCACTCGCTTCCTCGCGCAAAATCAAGTAGGTGGAATAACCGTTCTCTTTAGCGTCCTGTGCTCTTATCTGTCTAGTTAATTCCTCACCAATACCTCTAAGATGCCACTCTTTTTCGTTATCCTGCAGATAATGGGCTATGGAATATTCAACCTGTTCCATCTGATTCAGAGTTTCATCACTAAGTACTATGACGGACTTATTGTCGGTTACCTGAAACCCATCAATCAGCTCTTCATCGCCACTCATCATGGCAAACAACTCTTTTTTGCCTACCAACACTTCGATCTTTTGTCCCCCTTTATAAACCTCATAACCATCAAGACTACGTACGGCTACAAGCTGTTCAGGGGATTGATGCATAATCTCGCCCAATAAAACATTGACTTTATATCGATCGTCGGTACAGATCCACGCAGAACTCCTAGCGTGTCCGCTAATGATTTCCGCACACTGCTGCAATAATCCTGCTACTGTATCTGTCGGCCGGGTCGTCACCACTAGCGCACCACTATCGATATTCTGCTTGGGCATCGGCACCTCTATTAACTTGGCACCGTATAACTCACGTGCTCGTCGATCACTACGACCACCATACATCTTAACCGTACCCGAAAAACCTACCACCCGCACCTCACGAATAGCAGATTGTAAACCTAAATCCCTCATACCACCCAGATCAGCTTCTATGAGGGACTGATTTTGCAAAGCAGAAACCACCGAACGGGTATAGGGTCCGATAAATAGTGAAACTCTATCCAGATGCAACAATTGTCGCCTATCCAACTCTCCAAAAGGAGGACGGGTACTGCGAACACCCGGATTACTGAGCCATTCGTTGATAAGCTGAACACCAAAAACCATAAGCATCTGATGTATCGGATCTTCGAAACAGGAGTGTTGTTGGACGTTGCCCAGCTCCACAATTTCGTAACTCAGTCTACCGTCAGTATCTATCTTAAAACGAAAATTACGTGGTTCATTAATCAGCATATTAAATGCTTTAGTCGCGCTAATGATTAGCTGACGCATTTTTTTAGATCTGATAACTGCTGGATCATTAGATTCTGCATTCACATAAATGCGTGTTAAAATGCGCTCTAACATCTCATCGGATACAGAACAACTAAGTATGCTAAGTAACTGGGCTACATCATTGCTAGTTAGTTTAACTTTGCCGGTATTAAATCCTTTGCCTCTGTACCAGGTAGCATAAACCTCTCCTAAACGTTCGTAGATATAAGCATCTGGGTTATTAACATTGGGATCAGCGTCAGGATCTTCTTGTTCTACCATCTTAACCATGTGGCTAGCATCCAAAGAAACTGTATCCACTTCATCTATGATCACCGACACATCTTGATTACGATCAAAGAGCGCCGTTTTATTGGCAGTATAATTAACCCCTGTAGTAAATACGACATCTGCCTGTTGATCGGCTAGATCCTGGGAGGCTCGTAAACCAAGCAACGTTCCAAATGGTTTAAATTCCTGACAACTAGTAAAGGCTAGGTCAGCATTAGCTGAAACAGCAATCGGCAAACGACCCCAATAATGCTCTAAAGCGACCATAATATGCGAGATAACAGTTTTACCTCCACCTGTCACTAACTGTTCTAGCACATTGGTATCTGAATTATTAAAAGCGATAACTAACGCTGCTAGCTGATGCCACCTGGGATATTTATTAGTAGCACGTGCACTAACCTCTGCTAACAACAGTAGCATTTCCCTAAAAATAGCCTGTTTTAAAACCTTGGCCGAACTTTCATCCAGTCCGTTCAACTGTTCAACAGCCCGTACAATCTCCCCCAAACCTTGCAATAACTCTCGAATATCCTGATTACCTAAGGTATATATAGGTTGTTTAAGGCGCAGCAGTTCCAGAGTGTGCACTTTGGCCGGAAAATCAATACTGTCGAATTGGTCTCTAGTAAGGTAGTCAAACAACAGATGATCTGCCATATCCTGATTCAACATCTGATCGAGCACCTGTAGATGGTGGATAACTTCCAGCAAAGTACCATTATCCAGCTCCTGATCGCCAGTCAACACAAACTGACTGATGATCTTATCCAGCATCTGTTGGTTGTTATTACCATGATCCGGTCTGATCAATCGTGCCGTCTCGCATGCCTGCAAACGCTCCAACAAAACCGCACGATCCTCTTGCACACCAGCTTCAATCTCTACAAACCTTAACTTAAAGGGATCCAGCTCTGATAAAAACAGCTCGTTATCCGTAATTGGTGGATCATTGGTCAAGTAACGAATCGTGGCAATACGGAGCATATCACTTTTCCTGTCATCGACCAACATTCTCTCACGAGCCGCTATATAATGAGTCATTTTGTTGTAATTAAAAATACTGTCACTGTCAGCCAACATCTCTCCGATACTGACAGCAAGATGGCTATTTAAATTCTCATCTGTGGCCACCAATTGCAAAAATTGCCAAACTGTAGCCCGTTTATCCTTACTCCAATTAGCGGTTAAAAATTTATCTATCCACTCAGCGTGATAGCTAGCTGGTAACACCCCTGCGTCCACCATGCTCATCAAAAAACGCAGCTTATAATCCCCACGACTACCATCACCCAACTGAAAATCTGACCTTACGATATCCCGTTGCCAGAGGTCTGAATTTTTAAACAACTCTCTAAACAACTGTTCACGCCAACCAATATCTAAACTACTAGCGTATAAACGTTGCAAAAATTTATTGAACGGACCATTGGCTAGTAGCTTTGGAGCATTATCAAACAAATCATCTGTCCCATTTAACGCTGCCCGTTCGGTCGTAAGCTGCTCCTGAGTAGCAGCTAGCCACCCACCAACCATGGCTTGCCAATCCCCAAACTTAATGTTGAACTTGGCATTTATATTCCCATCCACCTGTCTGTTATAACTCCAATCAAAGACATCTGAGGGCAGTCTATCGCCTAATTTTTCACGTGCGTTCACCATTAAATTTTGTGCAATATTCTCTACCCTAACCGCCCTTAGCGCATCCATCAAATTACTGAGATAGCGGCTATCTTCCTCTTCGGATAGTGGCAGCCTACTTAAATCTGCGCCATAACGCTCCAGCGCGACTACGGCTTCTTCAAATAGCTCGTTAAACTCGCCAACACCTCCCTGTTCCTTAGCATCAGCCAATTTTTCGGCCATTTCAAACAACGGACTACTGCTATTATTAATGTCCAAAAGTTCGATCTTGCCCGTACTAACCGCCAAAGAACCCTGTCCAGTCTGCCCGCATCGCTCTAAAATGCCGTTTAATTTATCGTAAATATCAATCAGGCCATTCACCGACTGTTGATACAAATTTTTGGGAGCCAACATATTGAATTTTTGTCGCTCCTCTTGCAGTCGATGATCTAATATCTGAATTTCAGTTTGGTGTTGACTTCGTTGACAAGTAAGCGCCACTAAATACCCATACATATTGCACGGACCATCATCCCGCTTAAAATTGGACACTACCTCGTCTAGATGTCTCAAAATGTCGGTTCGTACCTCTGTCCACTTCGCTGCATCCAACTGGTTAAAATCTGGCCAAACATACGTCACCCCGCTCGCCAAAATCGCTCCAAATGCACCTTTCAAATCGTTATAAGTAATCTCATTTGGCAGCTCGTTCTCCTTGACCATCAGTTCGCTACCTAGTTGCACAGCGTGGTGATAAAAACTGTGCATATCGCGTAAATAATTGCGTGCCAAACCTTTAGAAACCGTATTATCCTTAATGCCCACTGCCAGATCGCAAGCCTGTTTGATCAAGGCGATATCATAATTTTGCAAAAATACTGTACTACCATCAGTTCCTACTAACGAAGCCAACAACTCATGTGGAGCAGGCACCGTTTCCGGCCGCATTCCTTCGTTTTCGTAGATACTAAGAATGGACTCCTGCTGGGCAGAGTTGGCACGTAATCTATTGGCATAGGTAATAAACTCAGTCAGGGCCGTCCCAACACCCCACAATCTATTTTTACTGAAAACCGCATAAGCAGCAAAAACCTGGCTAAGCGAAGTCAGCCACTGGAAATATTCAACTATTGTGCTACGAATTACAGCAGCATTGCTCTCTCGCCTAAGCCTTAACAGGGTAAAAGGGTTAACCAGCTGATCACTTTTACCATCCGTTACACTATTCCACAAATCGTCAAGACTTATCTCACCATTACGAGCACAGAAAGACTCCATGGGAGCCACCACATCACGCCACATTTTGTCTAAATCGCAACTTAGGTTACACAACATCTCACCGACTTTTTTACCAAACAGCTGGTAAATATTAACTCGCGCATGATCTAAAACTGGCGCTACAATAAGCAGCAAAGTAAAAATTATCTCCTCTTTTTGCTCACCTGATACCTGATCCAACGGTACTCCATGTAACGTATTATCTTTCAATATTTCATCTAATCCGCAATCCTTGAAAAACTGCTCCCCAACAAATTTAGATAAATGCCCACGTGCTAAGCGTGCAACCGGCAATAAACGACAAGATAGATCCCACAGACTATCTCGATATCCTTGCATCTCTTGAAGACTACTCTCGTCATCAGGCCTTACGATATGTTCTCTCTTAAAAGCGCTTCGCAGTTTCGCTAGCGCTGCATTAACAACCGTTTTAAGCGTCACCATCAACAATTTTGATCGGCCGTTTCCACCCTGCATCACCGCATCGCTCAATTTGCTACCAAACTGCTCATCGCTTAGCCCTTCTAAAAGAGCGTACAAGGTATCATACTGCCTTTTGAATACACCATTAACTAGCGATGTCGGCACTTTATTATGTTGTAAAATACTAGCACCTGCATCCACTCTACGTGGCAAGACATTATTATTTTCAATCTCTCTTAACACTGTCTCCCATTTGTCTTGCCAATTAATACCTTTGTTCCAGTTATTACCACTCTCCAGATCTTCTAATAACTGACCTAAGCTATTAAAATTAACTAAAGTTATGCTCCATAAATCAGAACTCACACTGCCTTTAGGGGTAGCATTGGCACTCTCAGCTAACCGCTGCATTCTTTCCAAATCACAACCGGCTAGAAACGACATGATTTCTTTATGCACAGCTGCACGCTGATCGTATTCCTCTTGACCCCACCCGCTAATTGCAGCGTGTTCCTTAAGTGAGGCATAAAACTTAACTCGCCTTGCTATCGCCTCGTCACCACATAATCTAACAAGGCCATCATTCACTACTTTTCCACTACGATCTACAGTAACAATATCTGAACCAAAAAAAGCACAAAGTACTAGTAACGCCTTACTCTGCTCCCAAAGTTCACGCTGATCAGAATTAAAATCCTCAACTTTAACATATTGATCATACTTATACGGTCCCTTAACCCCTCCCCTCTGATCCAACCACTGATCAATATTTCTACTGCTAGCTAACCAACTTTTTAATAAGTCGCGCAACTCCTCTCCAACCGCACGTAGCTCCACTAAAGACGACCGGCCACTAAAATGACTGGCAACCTCCCGATTAACCATGCACGCCAGCGTCATCCCAGTTCGCGTTATTGCATCCAGAATCGCACCCCTGACCTGGTTAACCCTTTGCGCTGGAGAATCCTCACTCAAAATCTGTAGCTGCCTATGCGCCTCGGTTAGAGCGCCAGTTAAGGTCTCTTTAAACAGAGCAATTTTGTCACTTAGAGACATAGTCCCTTCTAGAAACCAATCATCCAACAAATTTCCAATCAGAATTTGACAATAACTGCCCAAAAGCTCTGCTGCATCTCCCGCGCTGTACTGTCCTGTCTGTACCAACCAATCCACCGGCAAAACCTCTTCGATCAAACTGATCACGTTCTGCATCACCGGTTCTATAACCCGCCGACTATGACGCCCAGCAAAAGCTTCGCGTTCACCTGTAAAATATTGTTGCAGACATACATTAATTGGATTGAAATTGAACGAATCATCCATGTATAAGTCCAATGCATGGTAACAACAGGGTTTGGTTTGCTGTTCAGCCACTCGCACAAGCAGCTTACAACCACCCTTAGCTAGAGCTTCATTTTGTTCGATGATATCCAATGAGTCATTCAATAAACGCATACGACAGGCCTGATCGCGTAGCCAATTGCCCTCACGTTTTTTCATATCGACACAATAATTGGCATCTGTACCAAAATAACCATCCCGCCCTAAGTCTCTATACCACTCATCTAACACATGGTTACCCCAGTTGAAATTAGCTATTGCTGCCCGCACGTCCAACAGCGTTTTCTCACTCTGTTCTTCACCCAAACTAAGTAAATAACTGCGCGATTTGCTAGAAATCAGACTGAGATCATAGAGATCTGCTAACCAATTTATATCCCAATTGTCCACTTTAAAAAGCTCGCGATCTTTGGACAACAGTGACAAAAACTTCACATAATTATTGCCAAACACAACTTGCAAGCGGTTAAGGGTTACTATAATAGTTTGCAACTTAACTACATCAGCTTCCTTTCCGCGTTCTGCCAATTTGACTAACTCTGGAGCAAAATCACCTAATAAAACCTTAAGCTGTGTGGCGCTATATCCATGCACCACGCTCTCGATAAGTTGCACAGCTTCATCAACAGCCCGAGCACTCACAGGTCGCTGGTCGCCGGTTACCACCACCCTATACACAAAACCATAACGTTCTAAATCTGCTACCTGTTTAACTAAGGCAATAAACTCCCCGCTACCAGCTTCCGGCTTACCTTGCAACTCAGCCATCCGCAGGGCTACCCTGGCATGATGAAAATCGCTATAACCCTGCATCAACTGATCTTCTAAGACCTGGCTGTAATGTAGAACCGGAAGCTTCCCGTCACCCTCCTCGGTAACATAGAATCCGGCCGGCAAGTTATTTAGGTTTAAATATCCCTTAAAAAAATCTCCCGATTGCTGTATTTTGTCCCAACAATTTCGACTAAGTTTGACCAACACCGAACCCTGATCAGGCGATTTACCGCCTAACCCATATACACTAGCTTGCTGCCAAGGCAACAAAGTAGGCTCTAATTCTAATATTGGAGAATTATCTAACTGACTAGGCAAGGGATTATTATCGGGCCATGACAACAGTTTGCGGCTATGATTGCGTGCAATTAACTCACCATCCTTTGCTAGCATCTGTTCCAATTGCTGGAACTGCTGCTGTTGAAGTTGTTGCTGCTGGAGCTGCTGTTGTTGCTGTTGTTGCATAACCACGGTGGCTCCCAGTTCGCGACCAGCTCCGATCAAATTCTGCAATTCATCAACCAGTCCTTCGTCAACCTGCTGAACCCTGCTGCTTCGATTCAGTAAATCCAGCCAATCCGCCCAGACTAGTTCACTACCGATCTCACCATGCATATCCACACCTCTCAACAGTCTACAACAAACTTAATCACTTAATTACCTGTTTACTATCATCCTCTCCAGATTCTGGCATGCGCTACTTCTATTATCCAACCACCAAATAGATTAAATTGACTTCGACAGCAGCAAAACCTTAAGTGCCTGCAACAATCAAGGTTTTGCCAACTACCTTCCATATCCAATTTGGCCGCCGTGACCAATACCAACAACACCACCAACCGCCCCACTGCCATTGTTTAATCACAACCGTAGTCCATGTTCGACAAATCGATCTTTGTAGCTCACCAAGCTAACGACAACTACCAGAACACTACTACGATCCGTCAACCAGTCAACTCAAAACCACTAACCATCAGTCCTATCCGCATCAACGGCTTTCTCTGATGGTCAGCTCTCTGTTCTAATCACGCATGCCATACCCAAGCCTTCTCTATGGACCCTGCAGATCAGCTCCAGCGGCATTTTCCAACGCCTGTTCCTCTACAGAATTTACCGGATGAAACACCTGTTCCGTAGTTAAACGCATTCCGCTACCGCCAGTTACTTTGTTTGCCAATCTATTAAAGTTTTTGGCGATACCTGCCAAAACCTTCTCATCCATCGCCTGACCGTCATTAGCCAAACCATCAATCACCGTTAGTTGAGGTTCTAACTGATTGGCCAGATTCTTTAACAATCTTCCTGTGCGAGTCAATTTTTGCATAAACAACGGAGTACCCCAAGAACTACGATGGATATTAAGCGCAGAAACCATAACCATAAATTTACTATGGCGCTCCATCAGCTCTGGTGACAAATCCTCCATTGATGGCATACTATTACAGACAGTTAATAACTCCCGCACCAACTGACGATCTTGCTGCTGACCGCTAAGCAAGGCTGATCGCATCGCTTGCAACATTAACAACCTACATTCATCAAGGATATCATTCTTATCCCCACGGCTCATGGTAACCGGATTCACCGCGCTTGTTCCACTAAACAATAACTGTTTAACACGCTCACCATGTGGACTGATAGTATCAGTCACCTTTCTGGTTTTTCCAACTTGTAGACGGTAGTTATAAGACAACGCTCCAAATGTCGTGCATCTGCGCAACCAACTAGTTATTTCAGGCTCCTCCCTAGCCCTAGCAGCCTGCAACAACACCCTACAATTATAGTCACTAGCTCGCCCAGTTGAAGCCAAACTACTAGCTACCCCTATTCCTAAACTTATATAGTCTCCAGCACTACGAATAGCATCTGGATCCCTGCCATCCGCCCACAAGGCACGATCAAAAATACCGGCCATCTTTTCTCCAGCGTCTAGACCAGGATCACGCAATATCTCTTCACGCAAATCCCCTAATTCAAAGGCGATCTTCTCATTACCATCACGATTCCACGCCGTGATATACGGATTAACACTAAGCAAATCTCCGATCTGCTGCGGCTTGCTGATCAAGTTTTGATTGCACAAACCGGTGATGCTGTTTTCCAACGTCCTGCTATCCAGTATAGTCATACCGTTGAACAAAGCATCCAGTCGTCTAATTTTCTCCAACAGCTCGTCACTGTGGTCATCCACTGCAGCCATCCACTGCTCTTCGAGCGTTTCCCGTTTGGTCTCTCTCAGCTGATTATCAATGGTCGCTATTTGTCTCCTCAACCATACTGTTAACTTGCCCTGGTCCTCCTCCAGACTATGAAAGAATCTTTTTTCAACAAACCCGCCCTGCGAAACGAGCTCCGCAATCTGTCTATCCAGCAACCCCGCCCATATCTCAGCATCCACAGAAGCAGTTTGACCATCCAACCAATCCTGACGTTTGTTAACTAAAGCACGCAGAGCATCCATCCAACGAATGCTCGAAATATCTTCATGTGTTTCCAAAACGCCATTTTCAAAAAGTTGTTCCAACTCCCCCTCTGCTACATCTAAATAGGCCTGGGCCTCGAGATCTCGCGCCCGCGCAGAAAAAATTTCATCCATCTTCGCCAACAACAAGCCTCTAGCCCTATTGCGCAACACATCTAAACTAACGTAGTTACTACCGACCAAACTCTTCTGCAATTCGCGATTGAAAGATGTTATATCATCCAACAAACCTACCGTACTCACACTACCAAACAGCGGATCCACCAAACTAAGTAACCATTCATCCCGTGATACTATCACCTCCCTATCCTCTTGGACAGCCAACTGCAGCTGCTCTTTAAACAGCTCGAGATGTCTCCTACCCATCCCTACCAGACTATCGCGCATTCCCTCGAGCAGTGCCACATAAGCTGGGTTATCCAATGTATGTGGATCTATGCTATCAATCCGCACAGCATACTCACTACGTAAACTACCAAGCCTGCCAATCAGTTTATCCTTAACATATTTAGAACATTGTTCGAAAAGTTCCTGCAGACGATGACCTTGCATAACCAACCCGCTTAACTGCTCTTGTAATTGAGTTAGTCCCTCTTCAAAGTACTGTTGCACTACACTATTAGCAGCCTCTAAAACTGATTCAGTTGCAATCTGACCAGCTCTACTCTCAAGACGCGCTTGCAAGTACTCCTCAATCTTATCATCCAACTTTTCACTGCTTAAGCTATGCAGCACGGCACTACTGGCTACTGGGTCAACCAAAATCTCACCGTCATTCTCTACCGAACCTAGCGCACGAATTACCGAAGTATTGGTTATCAACTTAGCTACTTGACCGTGACCTTTATTCTCTCGGTCTACACGACCAACCATCTGCATCACATCCGCCTTATCCCGGACCAAATCACCGATGATTTCGTTTTTAACCAAACTTAAATCGGTACCACGTCCCACACTAAAGTCACTAACAATTACCACATCGCGATGCGCTTTATCCCCAATTAAACCTTTCACGATGCCGGGCAGTAACTTCTGCGCAAAACTACTCTGTAACTCACCATCTGGCCCATACACATCATATAGTACATCGCCTGCCTGGGTACCATTTTTACCAATCTCATCTGCCCCCACTGGTCTTTCAGTCTTAACCACCACATAACGACCATTGCAGATAGGTAACTCCCGGACAATTTTGGCCGTTTCCTCTACCTCCTTGGCCTCTTCTCGCAGAATCAGAAACGTTGAGTTGTCCACCTGGGCATCAAGATTAGCATGCTGAGCCTCGATCTGTTTAGTCAACTCTTCTCCAATCTGTTGACGATGACGCACGCGTTCATTATCTACAATATAATGCAGGTTACCCTGTTCAGTCGGCTTCAATTGCTCATTACTAAGCACTACCACCGGCGTTGTAGCCTGTGCCACTATATTTAGCAGATCTTGTTTACCAGTTGCTATACCCGCTAACTGCCCATCACGATACAACGTATAGCCACCCATACCGCGCACCGCTACCAGTGGCTTTACCTCCAACTGCATCACTCGTCTTAACAGAGCGTTCATCTTATACTGATCGTCCGTATATAGCCAAGCAGCTAAACCAGCCTGTTCTTTCACAGCTTGACCACCCAGTCTCTTAGTAGTTCTTGACTTATTACTCACAGCCGCCTCACACTGCTGCAACAAACCAATCAAACTATCATCCAGCTTAGTTGTGAGTACTGGCGGATTTTCCAAAATTTTGGCCTTAGGCATGGGCACGGTCACCAACTTAGCGCCATACAACTCGCGCGCAGCTCTATCGCTGGTACCACCATACATCTTAACTGTGCCTGAAAAGCCAACCACTCGGGCTTCACGTACCGCCGTTTTCTCGCCCACTGCCCGCATAGCACCCGCCTTAGTCTCAACTAACGATTGATTCTGCAGGGCGGAAACCACCGCACGATTATACGGTCCAATCATGGCAGTAACTCTACCCAGTTGTCTGAGACGTGCTAACTGCTTCTCATTAAATTCATCAAAAGGACAAGGAGTATCACTCTGCGCCAACCATTCATTTATTCGACGAGTACCAAAGGCGATGAGTAGTTGATGGTCCGGATCTTCAAAACAGGAATTTTTCTGCACATTGCCCAGTTCTATAATCTCATAGCTAATCCTACCATTTTCATCAACCCGGAATTGGAACTGCCTAGGTTCCGTAGATAGCATGCTAAAGGAGCGCGCCATACTGACCACTAGCCGCTGAATCTTCTTTTCACGTAGCGCAACTTCATCACCATCTACCCCGTCCAACTGGATACGCGTTAAAACCCTGTCCAGCGATGCGCCAGGTACCGAAGCCTTGATCCTACCAACCAACTCCGACACATCCTCTGGCAACAACTCGTGTTGGCCAAAAGCTAACCCCTTGGCCTCATACCACTTGGTATAGGCATCACTCAAACGCCCATAAACCGGCGCATCTGGATTAATAGAATTAGGGTCGGCATTAGGATCCTCTTGTTCCACCACTTTAACCATATGGGCAGCATCTAACGAAACCGTATCTACCTCATCTATGATCACCGCTACCTCCATATTGCGATCATGGAGAACACGTTTATTGGCCGTATAATCACTCCCTGTGGTAAAAATAATATCTGCTTCATCTGCTAAATTTTGTGAAGCGGTCAAACCTAACAGTCTACCCAGCGGTTTGAATTCCGCACAGCTAGTAGCCGCTAAATCAGCATTGGCTGAAGTGGTGACCGGTAATCGTCCCCAATAATGCTCCAGTGCCACCATAATGTGTGAAATAATGGTTTTACCACCACCAGTTACCAGCTGTTCAAGGATGTTACTATCCGGATTATTAAAAGCGATCATTAGTGATGCCACTTGATGCCACATCGGATATTTACCAGTAGCGCGTACATGAGCCTCGGCAATTAGCATCAACATCTCTCGTAGAATGGCCTGCTGTAGCACTTTCGCTCTCTCGGCACTCAAACCACCATTCGGCTGAACTACCGCTTGTCTAATAGCTTTAACCGCTTCACTAAGTCCATCCAGCAGATCCCGTAATTCCTGATTACGCAGGGTATAAATAGGTTGACTCCTCTGCAATAACGCTACTGTCCGTTCTTTGTCCTTAAACTCAACACTACTCAGATAGCCGCCACAGGAGTGCTCTCGTAAATTTTGCTTCAGGGCGCGCTCAATCAGACGCAGATTATGGGTAATCTCCAGCATCTCCCCATCATCCAGTTCCTGCCCAATCTCGCTAGCAAATTGCGTAATAATACCGCTTAGTCTTTGACCTCCTGATCGACTACCGTTGGTTAATCTTTTACCCTCATACGGACCTAGCAGCTCAGCTTTCTCATCTTTCGTAGCTGCCACACAACTAGCAATCAATGCAGCTGGATCATCTGTTAGCTTAGTAACATCTATGTTCGAAAAACGTTGCCCTAGCGGATCTATCTCTGACAAGAATAGTTCGTTGGGGGTAATTACAGGATCGTTAGTAATATAACGGACAGCCGCAATACGGGGGGGGGGTGTTTCCCATATTTGGTAACTGTACCCTACCAAGAATGTAACTAATAATTCTGTAATAATTTAGGGCATT
>R20__coassemble_314_pt1 | contig 37947 bp, 35 predicted proteins | sample R20__metabat2_low_PE_004 | metagenome-assembled genome bin R20
CCACCTCACCTAACTGAAAAATAGGTAGATACATACCCAGCACCAAAACCCCGATCACAACTCCTAATAGTAAAATAATAGTGGGTTCCAATCGTCTACCTAATTTATCCAACATATCCACCAAACATCTGTCATAATATCGCCCCAATTGAGCGGTAACATCGATCAGTTGTCCACTACGCTCACCCAGCATAATAAACTGTAAAGCTGCAGTTTCAAACAGAGAGGTATCACGCAGCGCCTTATGCAGTTCTAAACCTCCAGTTACTTTCTTTTGAACTGTTTTAATAGCTCGCTGATAACTGCTGTGATTTAATACATCGCTTAAAAGGGTAAGTGTTGGCACTAAATGCACTCCTGCTGACAACAAAAGTGACATCACCGTAAACATTTTTTGCATACATCGATATAAAATTAATCGACCCAAACCTGGACAATGCAACAATCGATCATCCAGATAGTGCCGCACAATATCACTATAACAGTAGTAATAAGCAACAACAGCCAACAATCCCCCAACTATCATCGTCACCCACAAGCCATCCTTTTTAATTAAGACCGCCGCTTGTAGTAGCCAACGGGTTATTAGTGGCAATTCTAGTTGCATACTGTGAAATAATTCGGCAAACTGGGGCAAAATCCAATGTAAAAACGCACTCACTACCAACAATGCAATCAACAATAACGCCATGGGATAGCTCAACAATTTGCGTAGTTTCTGGCGTCGTCGTTCGTCAGCATTCAACTCAGTCACCAGCTGTTGTAATACCACACACAATGTGCCACTCAGTTCCCCTGCTCTAATGAGTTGGCACTGTACTCTATCAACGATATTTAGTTCTTTAAGAACCGTGGATAGCGCTCCCCCATCCGTTAGTACTCTATGCGCTGCTATACGCAATAGTTGTTTGCTATGTTTACCCGCACTACCTTCCGCCATAAGTTCCAGCGCCTGTAACAACGGAATGCTGGCTGCCAACATCATCGCAAGCTGTTCAAGCAACCATCTACGTTCTTTACCTTTTAGTACCGGCAAATCGCTTTTTTGGATGAATAATGGTATTAGTCGACCAATTTTCAACCTATAACGCACCCATAAAATGGATATGGCCCACCCCGCTCCATAAACCAACTCCCCTTCCTGATTAATAGCGCTCCATTGATACCTCATATCAGTTCTGTCTAACGAATTAATTAACTACACGAACAATCTCACTAAGCGAAGTAACGCCATACTTTACCTGTCGCATGCCTTTTTGCCACAAAGTTTGATGGCGATGCTCTGTCAGAAATCTACTTAGACAACCAAGTTTACCAGTATCCAACATAAAACGTTTAAGCTCCTCGTCTACCATCAATAATTCAAAAATAGCCTTCCGACCATGATATCCGTGCACACAGTGTTCGCAGCCAGTAGGGTTGGCTAAATAAACCACGTCACCCGCAGTTAACCCATAATTAGTTTCATCAACTTTTTTGAGTTGATAAGCCTGTTTACAATATGGACAAAGTAACCTAATCAATCTCTGAGCAACGATCAACTTTAGCGAACTGACCACATTGAGTACCGGTATCCCCATATCTACCAACCGAATTATCGTAGCTGCGGCGGAATTGGTGTGTAAGGTGGATAATACTAAATGGCCGGTATAAGCCGCTTGCACAGCAATTTCAGCTGTTTCTAAATCTCTAATCTCCCCCACCATGATTACATCTGGATCCTGTCGTAATAATGAACGCAATACCGTAGCGAAACACAGATGGATCTTAGGATTAATTTCAGTTTGATTGATACCATATAACTTGATCTCTGCGGGATCCTCGATAGTAGAGATGTTACGTTCAACGAGATTGAGAGTTTGTAAAGAAGAGTAAAGTGTTAAAGTTTTACCACTACCCGTAGGGCCAGTTACCAATAGCATTCCCTGTGAGCTCTCAAGAACACTGCGCAAAATCATCTGCTCGTTGTCATCTAACCCTAACTGATTTAGAGCTGGAATACCGGCTAAAGGATTTAGGATTCTGACTACTAATTTCTCGCCGTATACCACCGGGCAACAACTCAACCTACAATCATATTCACTATTTTGAAATTGAAAAATGAAATGTCCATCCTGCGGTAAACGTCTCTCCGCAATATCTAGTTTAGCTAAAATTTTATAGCGCGAAACTAGTTGCGGCCATAACTCGCCACTAATTTGACCAACCTCTTCTAAGACCCCGTTAATCCTAAACCGAATTCTACCAAAATCTTGGCAAGCTTCTAAATGAATATCCGAAGCGCGACGAGTCACAGCTTGCTGCAATAGTTGATCGGTAAGTTTAGTAACCGATAGCATCGACCATCCTCCACATAACACGCCCAAATAACCAATTTAGTCCGCTAACCCATGCTCCACCGCTACTCCACTACTATTCCAAACCAGACCGCCACTACGACTAATCAATGGAGTTAAAATGTAGGTATAACTCTGATCAAAACCCTTATTAATGGCGGTAGGCGTTATCGTAATTACTCCATCAACCACCGATATGGTAGCCTTAGATTCCGGATAATGTGTCGAATCCACTGTAATAATGCCGTGCTGTCCACTACAGCACTCATGCAAATCACCATAACTTTGGTAACACTCCTCAACCGCTAATCTAACCGGTGCTGCCATATGCACTAATTCACTAAATCTAGCTCTTTGCAAATAACGCTGATAGGATGGCAATGCTGCCGCAGCCAAAATCCCTACTATCACAATCGCGATCAACAACTCTATCAATGTAAAACCGGGCAACCAATCTCCATAACTGTTTTTTTCATTCATGATTCAATGCTCACAAACCAAACGGTATAGATTAGAGTCTAAAATATGCATGAAGAGTTGGTAACCGTAAAAAATACCTGGGATAAAACATCCTACGATGATAAACGTTACTGCTTGTTATCATTCAGTTCTAAAGTAGAGATACGTTGAAAACACCCAATAAGTTTATGTGTCGTAATCTTCAATTGCTCCCAATCCCGAACCGTCTGCTGCAAATGACGAGCATAAGCCTCACTGCGCTGCTCAAAACGCATAAACTCTTCACCCAACACTTTAAGATGTTGCTGTACTTCGAGTAACTGTTCCTGCATGGCTAGATCTTTAACCACCATACCTGCGGTAGTCAGCACTGCCATCAAAGTAGTGGGTGACACCAACCACACTTTACGCTGATAAGCCAGTTCTACCAGTTCTACATGATTGTTATGAATCTCAGCAAATACTGCCTCTGAAGGTACAAATAACATAGCACTATCAGCCGTCTCCCCCGCTACAATATACTTATCAGCCACATCGTTAATATGTCTTTTAATATCCAGTACAAAAGCTTTTTCGGCAGCTTTACGTTCACCCGTCGCTAATCGCTCATCTGCCATCTTTTTATAATTATCTAATGGAAACTTAGCATCGATTGCCAATAAACCAACGGGTGGTGGTAATATCAATATACTATCCACCCTACACTGATTGGACAGTGTGTACTGTAAAGCGTAGTTACGAGCAGGCATAGCATTATGTAAAATCCATTCTAGTTGCATCTCTCCTAAAGCTCCACGAGAACGTTTATCCGACAACAGTTGTTGCAAATTAAGCACCCGATCTGACAGCTGATGCATCTGTTTCTGCGCCTCATCTACCAATGCCAAACGTTGCATCAAACTACTAAAGATCTCGCGCGTATTAGCCAGCTGCTCTCCTAAACTATTACTAAGACGTTTATCCATACGTCCCAAACTTTGATCAGTATTGTTAGTAAAGATGCTTAGTCGCTCATCCAACTCTCGCGTGCAATTTTGCAAAGATCCTGTGAATTGCCCTCTAAAATCTGACATCTGACTGATAAAATATTGCTGTAACTGCTTAGTCTGTTCAGTTTGCATACGTACAAACAACTCCTGTTGCGCTAACTGCTGCTGCGCCCACTGCTCTTTCTGTTGCAGTAGATACAGGTCCTGTTGTTTGCTCCAAACCGCCTGCTCCTGAGTTCTACGTTGTTGCAAATGATGCAGATATAAAGCTAGCCATAGCGTTGCCCCCAACCACAACCCCAGCAACAACCACATCGAACCATCAACCACTACATTACTCTCTTAGCCAAATTATTTAGTCGTTACACTATGTATAAATTGCTGCCATATTTCAGGCGACTCTAAACCTCCTAAACGACTATGTGTAGTCATGGCGGCCTCGCGTCGTTCCACTCCTCGCGCGCTCATGCAATAATGCCGCGCAGTCACAATCACCCCCACCCCCTTAGCATCTGTGACCTGCTGTACGGCCTCCGCAATCTCTCTAGTCATTCGCTCCTGCAGTTGTAACCTGCGCGCAAACATGTCTACTATTCGTGCAAACTTAGACAAACCTAGCAGATAATGATGGGGCAAATAGGCGATATGACAAACCCCTACAATGGGCAGCAGATGATGTTCACACAATGAATTAAATGCCACCTGTTCAACCACTACTAATTCATTACAGGAGGTCGGATATAACGCATCTCCCACTACTTCGCTTAAATTTTGATGATATCCACTTAACAGAAAATGCCAACTATCTGCTGCTCGTTTGGCCGTTTTTCTTCTCTCATCTTCCAGCATAACCTCTGCAGGAATAGAACTGCTTAATAACTGATAATACAATTCACTAATATCATTCATGAGTTACGCTTCCCCAACAACCATGATTTTTTATTAATCAAACACCGCAATTCAATTAGACACCAAATCCTTATCCAAATCCATAAAATTAAATTGCTTGCGATCCATTAGTTGCGATAATCTAACATCCTCTAGTGCATGCAAGATATTGGAAGGTACCTTATTATTCTCGTTAGCCAATAACCCAATAAACCGCCGCATTCTAGACCGCATACTCTCCGCTCCCACTCCGCAACCAGAAGAACAAACCGGCAGTCCAAGACCAGCTACATAGTTAGCAATATCACGCTCCTGACAATAAACTAACGGTCTAATCAGCATAACATCACGTTGATCGTTGAGTAGCTTAGGCGGCATGGAGCTGATTCTACCGTTGTAACAGATAGACATTAAGAGAGAACTAATAAGATCATCTCTATGGTGACCTAGTGCTAGCTTAGTATAACCAGACTCTCTAGCCAAACGATACAAAACTCCACGTCGCATGCGTGAACATAGCATGCAAGGGATACGTGATTGCCCATCGTCAAGCTTAGTCTGCAGATGCTCACTAACTATCTGCGCAATATTGGTATTTTCAAAATGGTATTGATAACCCTGCTGGATAAGCCAATTCTCCAAACTGTCACGTCGCCAACCCGGCCAATTTTGTTCCACCACTACCACTTTCAAAAAGAAGCGCACCTTGGCACGCTGCCGCAAAAGATGCAACAGTCTGACCAATGCCAAGGAGTCTTTGCCGCCGGATAAACCGATTAGCACGCGATCATTCTCACCGATTAAGCCGAATCTTTCAATCGCTAAACCAGTATAATGTAACAGTTTCTTTTCCAATGCAGCTAACTTAACTTCTGCCAACTACAACCCCCTTCTACCCATAGCAACAATTCACCTGTTTGCCAATCAATACGCACCACCGACTCCGTAAAGCGATTAGAGATTGTCAGATCCTCACCCATAACAAGACTATAACTCTGTAACTCATACTCAGCACCACTGATAGTTAATCCAGTTACCTCCCCACCATAAGCTTGCAGCGAAAAATGACAGCCACTCTCTCCTCTAAGTTGCATAGTCATTGAAGGTAAGATGGTAATCTGTTCACTCTGATCTACAATAGTAGCCAACCCCGCATGCTGTACGTCGTAGCCATCTTGATATCTGGCCAACAACTCATGATTAGCCAGTCTTAAAACCCCTAGGGTAGCCAACTGATGATCAAACCGCCCACCCAAGCCTTGCAACAGATACAACTCATCCGGTTCCATTGTCGCTAAGACAGTTTGCAGAGCCAAATAACCATCTGTGTGCGCCTTACTGGGGTCATACTGCACACAAACTACTCGATGATCTCTCAACCAAACAGACAACTCTTCACTGCTAGAATCACCATCTCCTACCCAGTAATCCGGGACCACCCCTAAAACGCGCAAAACCTCCGCTCCACCATCCGCCACCACAATACCAGACATCGTAGACAACTGCGCACCTATCCATCTAACATCCGCCGGCCGACCATTTAATACCAACGCTACTCGACGACGCGCATCACGGCTATCACCATTTGTACATAACGATACCATTCTATGTTCAGATAGTCTGTTTAAGCTGTTTGATACCCACCGCTCCAAAAAAAGAGCCGAACAATAACATTGGCGTACTATGCTCCAGGAAATAATGCAAACTACACCCTTTAAGCACAATATTGCGCAACAAATAATTAAAATGGGTGAGCGGATTAATATTGGCAAAAATTTTCAAAATAGTCGGCATAGTCTCCACCGGAAACATAGAACCTGATAGCATCATCATTATAAACATCGTCATCATGACACCCAACAGAGCTTGTTGCTGATTACCACAAAAATTAGATATAAAAACACCCAGCATTGACATGGCAAAACAGAACAGAAAAAAAGTCAAGATGAGCATCCATACCGCCCCACGAAAAGGTAACCGAAACACCCATAAACCCAGAGCGCACACTGAACAAAAATTAGTAAACGCGATTACAAAATACGGTAGGGTCTTTCCTAACAAAATATCAATCTTGCGAATGGGGGCAGAGATTAGAGTTTCAATGGTGCCATTTTCCTTTTCCTTGGTAATAGAGATACACACTAGACTGAAAATTGCACTGGATACTACCATTCCCATAATTGAGGGTACAATGAAAAACTTGGTATTCATCTCAGGATTAAACAGAATACGAGTAGCAAAATTCACACGTGTATTCGCACCATTTAGCACCGGCGTATGATTATCGCCCGCATCCCTAATTGGAATATCGCTACTTGTAGACACCGCCGTATCCCCAGTTAATTCCTGTTGTATCACGCTATTAACTATCGATTGCAAAAAACCGCTGATAGACTGTGCGGTTAGCACATTGGATGCATCTATCAACGCCTGCACATCGGCTTGCTTGCCGCTGCGAAGCATATTAGTTAAACCCTCTGGCGGTGCCACCAAAACTAAATCCGCTTCATTGCGCTCCACCAAACCAAAAGGATCGCTCTCAACTTTCATCTGTTCGTGACCAGCGACTGGCACAAACAGATCTGTGGAAATGCAATGCTCATAAATGCGACGCATCAATAAATCATTCTCAGGAGCACTAACCACAATATTCAAATCACGAGCCTCATTAGATACTGAATAGCTCAACAAGAAACATTGCACCAACGGCATAACCAGTAAGGCAAAAACCATGACCGGATTGCGCACCATTTGGGTCAGCTCTTTAACAAAAAAACCTTTAAAAACCTTCATGTTACTCCAAGCTCCTCTTAAATTGCGTAATCGCCGCACCTAATATTACCAAACCCTGAAAGGTTAAGATAATCAGCTGTTTTTTTAGTTCCCATATGGTATTGCCATGCAAAAACACACCACGTACCGCATCCACATACCAACGAGCAGGGAAAATAGTAGTCAAATACTGCAGCATATCCGGCATATATTTCACCGGAAAGATAAAACCTGAGAGCATGGAAGTTGGAAGCAATCCAATAATTAGTGCTTTCTGTACCGCCACCTGCTGCTCCTTGGTAGTCACCGAGATATATAAACCCACACCTAGATAATCAATAATAAAAATGATGGTAAATACCGCTAAGGCCAGGTGACTACCTCTAACCGGCACACCAAACAACAACCTGGCCACTAAATAAACAATCACAAAACCCATCGCACTCAGCACAGCATAGGGCACAATCTTGCCCAGCATCAACTCACTAGATCGTACAGGAGTTGACATCAACAATTCCATAGAACCATGTTCCCACTCCTTGCAGATGGTAAGAGTAGTTAACAATATAGCCACAATAGCAATAACTACCGCCGCTAGACCCGGGATTGCAAACCACTTAGAATTCAACTCGGCATTAAACAGATAACGTTCCACAATCTTAATGGGTGCATTATCGTCCTCCAGCTGATAGCCGCGTATCCGATCTCTAGACTTTACCTGCATAGTCCCTAAATAATTCATGATGGCCGAAATGGATGAGTTATCCGCCCCATCTACCAGCATCTGAATAGTACCCCCATTACCCGATCCCACATCTTTACTAAAACCCGGGGGGATAAAGATGCCAGCCTTAGCCCGTTCTTCCGCTAATTCATCAAAGATTCCATCGGGTGAAGAGATATAATAGGTTCTAAAGTAATTAGAACTACCAAACGACTCCACCAAACGCTGCGATTCTATGCTATTATCCTGGTCAACTACCACGGTAGCAATATCACTGAGATTAAACTCGATACTGCTACCTAATATAATCACTATTAAAAAAGGCAGAGCCAAGGCTAACAGAAGCACAAAAGGATCACGCATAACATGCATATGTTCCTTCTTAACAATCGACCAAAACCTCTGAAAGCTCAACCCATTGGCAGCGCTCATCTGTTATCACCCTCCACCAGTTTAATAAATACATCCTCTAATGAAGGTTGTACCGGCTCGATATGACAAATTTTGGCCACTTCTGCCACCACCTGCTGTTCTGAATAACGATCATCTACGATGCCATGAAAATGACGCCCGTACGCCTCCCATAACGAAAACTTTTTAGATACCGCTTTTAACTTGGTATAGTCATCCCGATCGTTAATCTTAATAAGATATATCGTGCGATCATAGCTATTCCGCTTCAGATTACTAGGACTATCTAGCGCTATTAGTTCCCCCGAACGCATCAAGGCAATACGCTCACAATTCTCCGCTTCATCCATATAGTGAGTAGTAACAAAAATCGTCTTTCCTTCATCCGAAAGCCGTCTAATCAATTCCCAAAAACGCGCTCTGGCCATAGGAGCCACTCCGGCAGTAGGCTCATCCAAAAAAATAATTTTAGGATCATGCAACATAGAAGCCACCAGCGCGATCTCCTGCTTGATACCACCTGGCAAACTAGCGACGATGGCATTGGGTTTTTGATCAAACTCAATAAAATCCAGCAACTGTTTACGTCTCTCGTGATATACTTCATCCGGTATCCTTCTTAGTGAAGCCGCAAAATCTAAATTCTCCTTAACCGTAAGATCCGGATACAGCGTGAAGCGCTGTGACATATATCCCACCTTACCTTTGATTAGTTGTTCACTCCCTGCAACCACTGGCTCACCATCGATCTGCACATCACCTGAAGTGGGCACATGCAGTCCGCACAACACCCTAATAGTGGTAGTCTTACCTGCTCCGTTAGCTCCTAAAAAACCAAAAATTTCACCCGCACGCACTGCAAAACTAACATGCTTCACCGCATAAAAGTCACCAAATTTGACGACCAGATCTTTAACTTCTACGACATACTCTCCCATCTATGTGCCCTCCTCTTGCTGAGCACGCTTCACAAAATACGCGTCGAAATTATCTACCCCAGCTTCCTGCAATAACACCGCAGGATCACCCGTACCAATCAATCTACCATTTTCCATGAGGTGAACGCATTCGCATCTTTCTGCTTCATCCATATAAGCAGTGGTCATCACAACCGTAATACGACTCTGAGCAGCTTGATTCAAAATCTCCCAAAACTCTCTGCGACTGATAGGATCTACACCGTTAGTTGGCTCATCCAGCAAGATCATGCGCGGAGAGCGCAGCAATGCACACATCAGTCCCAACTTTTTGTACATACCACCCGACAACTTGCCAGCTGGTCTATCCAAGAAACGGTCTAATCTGGTCATAGCTAGCAACTCTTTAGCTTTCGCCTGGTACATCTCATCACTGATGCTATACATGCTGGCAAAAAAGTCCAGGTGTTCCTGAATTGAAAGATCAGCGTACAAGCTCTGCTGCTCCGGCATATATGCTATATCAGAACTTACCTGTTCATATCTGACTGGCTGACCATCACGATAATACTCAATGCTGCCACTATCTAGATGTAACAAATTCAACAACAAACGTAGCATGGTAGTTTTACCAGCGCCTGCCGGACCAATCACCCCATGCAACACACCAGCTGTTAAATCCAGACTCACTCCTCTGAGCGCCTGCACTGACCCACCGTCAAAACTCTTAACCAGTTTGTCAACCTTTACCGAGAGTGTAGATTCATGCATGCTATCAACAATCATCATGCTCTATTCTTTCTTACCAAAATCTGTCTCAATGGTCATACCGCGTTTGAGTGTTAAATCATCATTCTCAAAAACCACTTTAACACCATATACCAAACGGGTACGTTCCTCTCTAGTCTGCACATTTTTGGGCGTAAATTCAGACTCCTCATTGATCTTGGTAATCGTACCCTTAAACTTCCGCCCAGGCATTTCAGGCAGAGTGCCAATAACCGTATCGCCCAATTTTAGCTGACAGACAAAATCATGCGGAACATAAAAGTAAGCATATATATTATCACGCGGATTAATCATGCAATAAATCGCCGTACCCGCAGTTAGATACTCACCGACCTCCTTGTAGGCAGTAACAACCAAACCATCGATCGGTGCGTAAATTTTACACCAGGCGATACTCAAATCGTTACTCTCTTTCGAGCGAGTAATCTGCTCCAATTCTGCCTTAGTAGCTGCTCCTTTACGATATAGCTCACTGTAACGTTTAAAATCAGCATCCAACTGCTTAGCGGCTATCTGGTAACTGTCATCATCTAATATCGCTATCAACTCACCTTTCTTAACCCACTGCCCCTCTTTAGCAGGACGCTCTATGATCTCAGCATCAACTCTAGTAGATACTAAAGTAGTGGTACTATCCAACGTACCGGCGTAACGAAAATTAGCACCACTCTTGGCACGATAAATCAAAAATCCGGTCACAATCACTAATAGCGCTAACGCTACTAATAAATATCTCTTCTTCATTCTACCCCCTACCAGGATCCCGACCAAAAAACCGAGCACATACTACATTATTTACACTAACCTGTCACCACACAGGAAAAAAGCGTTCTCGGACACCTCATACAGTCAAAACCGACAACCCACACTTCGATAACCATCAGATCTACACTGTCATTAAAACATTAAACCTTTAAGTTGCCCATAATTTTAATTTTAACACCGGCAAAATTAGCAAATAGCAGCTTTTTTCAACAGTTTCTCCAACCATTGGGTAGTAGAATACCCATCTAACTTAGCTAGTTCCACCACTTTACCTCCATAGGAGGCAACATAATCCGCCTCCGGCCAGTTATCCGCAACATGGTATCCCTGCTTGGCAATCACATCAGGCCGCAGCTCCTCAACTAAACCTAGGGCGTTATCTTCCTCAAACAATACTACCCAATCCACGCAAGTCAGACCTGCTAAGATCGTACTACGAGTTACCTGATCCTGCAGAGGACGACGATTACCCTTCAACTTGCGCACTGACGCATCGGAATTCACTGCCACTATTAGACAATCGCACTCACTTCTACTCTTTTCCAGACTGTCTAAATGTCCCGGATGTAGACAGTCAAAACAACCGTTAGTAAAACCGATTTTTATGTTTGGATGTTCCCTACGCAACTTAGCTACTACCGCCAACAAGCGCTCCCGGCTTACCAACTTGTCACGACTCATCATCACTCCTTTATCGTCACGCAATCGCGCTATAAGCATATCAGCACAAAAAGCATCTACTGTTCCGCTATCACCCACTGTCAGCTCTTTAACCTTAGCCAACAATTCTGTCTGATTCACCGTAGCAGTACCCAATTTCTCCACCACTATGCTAGAACCCAGATTAGCCAACTGCATGGCCGTTTTCATATCCGCATTTACTGCTAAACATGCCCCCAGTACAGCTAGAACCGTATCCCCTGCTCCTGAAACATCAAACACAGACTTAGCCTCCGTAGTACAGCGTATAAGTCTAGCAGGATCATCTGCACCTAAATACGCCATACCATGTTCGCTTAAGGTAACTAAAATTCCATCTAACGCCAAACGACTCATCAATTCTCTAGCCACCACCAATAGTTTCTCCTCAAAACCCTCTTCGCTAGCGCATAGTCTGCCACTAACCGCCATATTAAGCTCCTTAAGGTTCGGCTTGAGGATAGTGGCACCTTGATATTTCAGGTAATCGCTGCCTTTAGGATCCACCAACACCATCTTATTGTGCTGTCTAGCCCAACGAATAACCCATTGAATCAAACCGTTCGTTAGACCTCCCTTAGCGTAATCCGATAATAAAATTAGATCACTGACCATCATCACATCCAACCACTGTCGCTTACACAACTCCTCAGTGTCAGCGCACAAAACCGACGCCGTTTTCTCTCTATCCACCCTTAAAAGCTGATTGTTGCCAGCCACCAAGCGGGTCTTTACCGGTAAACAGTAGCTATCGCAACGTACTAAACTGGTCACAATGTTATGGTCATACAGTAAATCAAGCAGCAAATCATCTTCTGCATCGTTTCCAACCACACCGCACATAGATACCTGACAACCTAGAGCAGTAAGGTTAGCCGCTACATTGCCCGCGCCACCCAGCACCATACGTTCTGACTCAAGAGACAAAATAGGCACCGGCGCTTCCGGTGAAACCCTGTCAACCCGCCCATGCAGATAACGATCCAAAATCAGATCACCAATACAACAAATACTGGCCTTAGAAAAAGCTGCAACGCACTCTGTCAAACTCGCACCTGTCGTCATAATGCATCAACCCACAAATCCACTGTCGGGGGATAGTAACTATTATCTTTTTAGATTACAATGCGGGTGGTGGCAGTATTGGACGTAACCCACCAACTGATGGATTAAATGTGGACGACATAACAACATATGAAACCGATTAAGCGGAGTACATATAGCACACATACACTGATGACGTGGCAGGGTCTAAATCTTTGGGACGCCGCGGCTCTGTCGCTAATTATTAGCATAATTATCCTAATAGGTTTTCACACTGGTCAAATAGCCGGTAAATATCAACTTGGTCAGACTATTCCGATCCATCTTGACCCAAGGTACCTACCATCTTATGCCGTACGCACTACTATCAGACTTTTTGTAGCGCTATTGTGGTCCATAATCTTCACCTTTATATTTGGCACCTGGGCCGCCAAAAACAGAAATGCATCCCGCCTCATCCTGCCCGCTATCGATGTTCTGCAGTCCGTTCCCATTTTAAGTTTTTTATCCTTCGCGGTTTCAGGTTTTATCATGCTATTTGAAGGCAACATGCTGGGCCCAGAATTCGCTGCAATATTCGGGGTATTCACTTCGCAGGTCTGGAATATCACCCTAGGTTTTTATCAGAGTCTACGGGGTGTACCGCCGGAATTACGCGAGGTTGGCATTATCTTTCACTTATCTCCGTGGCAACGCTTCTGGAAGATTGAAGTACCCTCTTGCATGCCTAGTTTGATATGGAACTCCATGATCTCAATGTCGGGTAGCTGGTTTTTCGTAATCGCATGTGAAGCCTTTTCAATAGCCGGCACTAATATAACGTTACCCGGCATTGGCTCTTATATCTATCTAGCGATTAGTAGAGCAGATACTAAGGCCATCTATTCTGCAATAGTGGCCATGCTACTGGTAATACTGTTCTATGATCAACTGATCTTTCGACCCCTAATTTATTGGACCGAAAGTTTCCAAGAGGAGGACGATGGTGACAGTGAGTGCCCGTGGGTTGTGGAGTTGTTTAGACGCGGGAAAATGACTCACCTGCTAGGCACGGCTATGGGCTGGCTGGCCAATCTATGGATCAACTGTCGACTCTTCAATCGTCGCTCACCTAAACGCGCATCCAATCAATTCATTACTCGTTGGCCAACATCTTTCGTGCTAACCACAAAAGTTATGGGCACTACCGCTATTCTTGTTACCGCAGGATATATTAGCTATCTGGCATGTCACTATTTGAGCAGTGAATTTACTACCAAAGATGTGGTACCGGTATTGGCACTTGGCATCTTCACGGGGACGCGTGTAATGGCTCTAGTTTTGATTGCGACCATAATTTGGGTACCGGTAGGAGTGTGGATCGGTCTAAGACCGCGTTTGGTACGTTTGGTACAACCGATACTACAATTTGTAGCAGCTTTTCCAGCTAATTTGCTATTTCCCAGTCTTACCATCCTAATTATCACTTTTAAACTCAACATAGAAATCTGGGTGTCACCTCTAATGATTCTGGGCACTCAATGGTATATCCTGTTTAACGTAATAGCGGGGGTAAGTCAGCTGCCTAAAGATTTGCGGTTTGTTGCTGACAATCTACAGCTAACAGGTTGGCTGTGGTGGAAACGGCTAATTCTCCCGCATATTGCGCCCTTCTTGGTCACCGGCATCGTCACCGCAGCAGGAGGGGCTTGGAATGCCAGTATTATTGCAGAAATCGTAACCTGGGGAGATATACGTCTCCAAGCAACGGGTCTAGGTGCTTACATTCAAAATAGTTTTGAATCGGGCAACACCAAACAGTTAATACTAGGCACTATTGTAATGTGTCTGATTGTGCTGCTAATCAATCGTCTTGTCTGGCAACCACTATACAATTATATTATGGAATGGTTTAATTAGGCGTAGAAATATGACACAACAAGCAATTATAACTCTCAAAGATATTAAAAAGTGTTATAAATCTACCGGCCCCGGCGGGTTCGTGTTGGACGGCCTAAATCTTGAGCTCTATCCTAATGAAATTTTAGCTATATTGGGTAAATCCGGCTCCGGTAAGTCCACCCTACTGCGTATCATTGCTGGCCTAACTGAACCCAGTTCGGGTGAGGTCTACCACGGTCACCAACTTATTCAAGAACCAGCAACTGACATCGCTATGGTTTTCCAGAGTTTTGCTCTCATGCCCTGGTTGACTGTACTAGAGAATGTGGAATTAGGACTAGAAGCACGCGGAGTACCTAATGAAGAACGCCGCACGCGTTCAATTAAGGCGATCGACATGGTAGGGCTAGATGGTTTTGAGTCGGCCTACCCCAAAGAGCTGTCCGGAGGTATGAAACAGCGGGTAGGATTGGCACGAGCATTAGCTATTGATCCAGATATTTTACTATTAGATGAGGCGTTTTCAGCGTTAGACGTCTTGACTGCCGATAATCTGCGCAGTGACCTGTTGGATCTATGGGAGGACCGATGCACCAACCTAAAGAGTATCGTACTGGTCACCCACAACATTAACGAAGCGGTATCCCTAGCCGACCGCATCATTATCCTAGATAACGTTACACACAATCTTAAGACGGAGCTCAAGGTTACTTTGACTCATCCACGCAATGAACAGGATCCAAATTATTTGCGCTTAGTGGACGAGGTGTATCGGCTAATGACTACCACTTCCCGAGCAGCGCGTTCCAGACAGGTCAGCATAGGTTTGTACTACCGATTGCCAACCGTTCAAATTTCGGAGCTTAGTGGAATTATGGAGATGCTGGTACAACCAGAGCTTGCAGGCAAGAAGGTAGATTTATCACTATTATCAGATGAACTGTCCCTTAATATTAATGATCTATTTCCCATCACCGAGCTATTAGAAATTCTTAGATTTGCTCGCGTTTCTAACGGAGATATAGAACTCACTACTGCTGGTATAGAATTTGCTAATGCCGACATCCTAGAACGTAAGCAGCTGTTTTTACAGCATTTAGTACGATACATACCACTAGCAGGTTACATTAGAAAACAGCTAGACATAGCCGATAAGCACACTATAGAAGCCGATCAACTCCTAGCAGAGTTAGAGAAAAACTTGAGTAGTGAGGCCGCCTCAGAAACACTCAAGGTGGTAATTGAATGGGGTCGGTATGCTGAGCTTTTTGCTTATGATCGCAACACAGAGTTATTGAGTTTAGAAAATCCTAAATAGACCAAGACCGAAAGTTACTAGAGTAGGGACATTTATGAGTAAACAATATTTGACCGCATTGCACATAACAGATTTTCATCTATTTGCTGATAAGACTCGCTGTCTTGCTTCTGTTAATACCTACAACACCCTTAAGTGCGTGCTAGAGGATATTATTGATCATCGCCAACATATATACCCTGATGTCATATTTGTAACTGGTGATATCTCTCAGGATTACTCCGAGGCTTCCTATCGCATTGCATATCAGGAATTACGCGAGGTTTTTGGTGAGCAGATGCCTATCTTCGCTACCTGTGGTAATCATGAAGAGCCAACCCGTTTTAAACAATATTTTGGAACAGCTAGCTCCATACTCGATCAGATCGACGAATTTGATAGCTGGCGGTTCATCATTTTAAATTCTCAGTTACCTGGCTCTGTTCCCGGCATGCTGAGTGAAGAAAACATAGCATTACTAGAAGAGGGTTTAATGGATTGCAATAAACCGACTGCAATACTGATGCACCACCATATATTACCCGTTGGTTGTCGATGGTTGGATAATATTAATCTATTAAACTACCGACAGACTCTAGAAATTATACAACATGCACCTCAAGTTAAGCTGGTAATCAGTGGGCATGTACACCAAGCAACCTGCAGTTGTAGCGAAGGAACCGTTTATCTAACCACTCCGTCCACCAGCTGGCAGTTCTCAATCAACCATGATGATTTTAAACTAGGCTCATCAATGCCCGGCTATCGCTGGATCAGGTTTACCAAACATGGACGTTTTACCAGCACTACTCAACGCGTGAAACACAATCCGAATTTCATCCCTGATCAGATTGCGGGTTATTAAGCGCAACAGAGTGGAACTGGGCCCGCTTAACTATGTAAATCGGACATGCCCACTCACCGATATAGTTGCCTACTAATTAATGGTTTTGGCCCCAACAATCTTCGCAGACAACCAGAAAATAGACTTTTAGCGTTAGACAGAGTCTCAGCATCCCACTGTTGGAGATCTATTCTAAGCAACACCCCACCCGAATAATCATTTACATCAGGCTGCTCCACCACCTTAAAACCCTGCCGGTAAAGGTAGCGATAATATCGACTGTCCGTAATCTTCTCCCGATCACAAGTGTACTTAAAGTCAATACCGTAACCTATCTCCTCCAGCAATATCCTCTCAAAACCACGCAACACTGGCTCATTATTACTGCATCCCGTTTCTAACAACCCTTGCAAAGAATGGACATAAGCCGCAAACAATCGATCGGCGCCATCACCCACCATCAACAAGCGACTCAGTAACTCATTGAGATACATCGCACATACTAGCCCACGATAATCAAAAATATATCTAGCAGCAGCTGGCTCCAATCCAGTCAACTTAAGACCGCTAAAGCTCTTTCGCCAAATAATTTTCAAGGGAGCAAACGGGACAAGCAGTGCTCGCCACGGATGATTAGTACGCTTCACTCCGTCAGCTAATAAACTTATACGTCCAACACCCTTAGACAAAACGTCTATAATCAGTCCACCCTCGCCGTAAGGTCTACTGTGTAAAATAAAACAATTTTGCCATTGAACACTCTCCATGATATAAATTGTATAACAAAAGGGTTAGAAATCATAGTGATTGCTAATTGTTAACAAAAGCATAAATAAACAGACTAGTGAGCGATATGAGTGTTGGTAAACATGGAGGCGATTGTCGATCAAAGGGAAGCATCAGACTGGTTGAGTTTGCCAGATGCGGAGTAGTAGTGATTGGACTGATGGTTTTGACCGCGTGTCATCCCTACCGGGTACCCGTGGAACAGGGCAACTATCTGCGCAAAGATCTGCTCCAACAGGTTAAGGTAGGATCTAGCAAACAACAGGTATTGGATAGCCTCGGAAAGCCGATTTTAGACAACGCTATCGAAGATGATACCTGGGTATACGCCTACACGCGCGAAGATAACAAAACGATTATACGTTACCGCACTATCATTAAGTTCAAAAATGACAGGGTGATTAACATGCTGATCGTAGAAGAGTGATGAACACCGTGATTGCCGAAAATCGCAAGGCTAGGCACCTGTATAACCTAGAAAAATTTTTCAACGCAGGACTTGTTTTGCAGGGCTGGGAAGTCAAGAGTTTGCGCGCAGGCAGAGCCCAACTGGCAGACAGTTACGTGGTTGCAAAACATGGCGAGTTGTTTCTCATTAATGCCAATTTTTCACCTTTGCCTACCGTATCCACCCATATTAAACCAGAACCCAATCGAAGTCGCAAATTGCTACTGACCGGTCGCGAAATCGATCAATTGATCGTCGCCAACGAACGTAAAGGTTATGCTTTGGTACCAATAAAGCTCTACTGGCATCATGGATATGCTAAAATAGAAATTGCACTAGCCAGGGGTAAGAAGTTGTATGACAAACGCCAGGCAGTTAAAGAGCGTGAGTGGGCTATTGACAAATTACGATTACAAAAAATGCAATTAAGAAAGGGGAGAGGGTAATTGCAATGAATGAAATAAAACAAAGCAATCTAGACAGATTCCGCAGGGCTAGACGTGCAGCTAACGAAAGAGAAGAGATGGTTAACAGGTACCGCGATTTTTTGAATTATATCGCTTCCAACAATCCGTGTATTGATTCAATCAATCAGCAGGAGTTAACTCCGGATATCGAACAGGAACCGAAAGATGAAAACATCCATGGCGGCATACGACCATAGATCGTATACGTATTAAATATTTAAATATTTAAATAGAGGAGATAAGTAAATGGAACGTGATGCACTCGCCATGGATTTGATAGCGGTTAGCGAAGCAGAGCAGGTAGAAGACGCAAACAACATAGAACCGACCAGAATCTCTCTGGATAACACCCAGATTTTAATCGAAAAGTTAACAATCAAAAATGCGTCTGTTTTAACCTTGGAACAGGAACGTCGACTAGCCGAGGCCGCTCACCGCGGTGACGAACAGGCACGTACAACCCTAGTGGAACATAATATCCGACTAGTCATCTATCTAGCTAGACGCTATACATGGGTAAAGGGTATGGATTTAGCCGATATTATCTCGGAAGGAAATTTGGGATTGTTACATGCGATCGATAAATATAACGGTGAACTAGGGTATCGTTTTTCTACCTACGCAGGTTGGTGGATAAGACAATATATAGAACGTAGCATCATGGATAAAGCGCGTATGGTGCGCATCCCTGTTTATCTACTGCAAGAACGTCGCAAATACTCCAAAACCCTAAACGTTTTACAAACTAAACTCAAACGTGAGCCCACTGAACAGGAAATAGCTGATCTTGCTGGCAAAGATTTAGCGTGGGTAAAAGAGATGTCCGAAATAGATCAAGGTTCAGAGCTATCTCTGGATAATCTAGTAAATGAGGATAGTACTTTCCTGGACGGTTTGGCAGACCTTCAACAGAACAGCCCGGAAGAACAAGCATGCCAAGATAGCATGATTAGACTGGTTGACGGGTTGCTACATACTCTACCACCCATCCAATGCCAAATTTTGGCACTACGCTTTGGGTTGATGGGCAATGATCCGCATACCGTCGAAGAAACCGCCAGAATACTGCAATCTTCCGTGTCGGATGTTAAGCGCAAACAGGCCGCTGCCATTCACACGCTAAGATCCAGTATCGATATAGCCGAACTCGAATCATAACCATTCGATAGCTAGCATCTGTAGACAGATGCTAGCCAAGCTAACCCAACGACTACCGAGTCTTAGTAATACTAATCGTTCAGCGAGGTCGAGTACGGTCTCTGTCAACGTTCTTAGCGATTTGTAACTTGCTTCATTAACACTAGTGCAACTGAAGTCATGGAATCATGTTTTGATAACCATTGCATTATCATAAGAATCTCAATCTTACGCGATCTCCGCAACAGATAAGATCTTGATTATAAATTATAATGCACGTGCTATGTGCAGCGCTAGTCTGCACTATGGTTACGGATCGCCCCCTTTCACATTAAGGTCTTCAATGTAGACAGTTTGGTTTGCTCTCACTAACATTAGCATAAGAAATCGTTTCACTGATCAGTTATTTTTTCATCACTCTAGCTACTCCTACGCGCTGTTCGTTGCAATTGTTTGAGTTGTTCTGTCTAAGAGGGTTTGCACTGCTCGCGTCTAAGTTTGCGCCAGAAAATTCCAGAAGTTCAAGTTTTAAGTTTCAAGGAAATTTCAAGGAAATTTAAATTTAAATTTTAAGATACTTGAGATTGCGGTATTACCGTTAGGGCCAGAGCAAAACCCCTCACAACCCGCCACAATTGGAACGCAGTTCTGGTTCGAAATCTACGCTAAGAACAGCGAAATACTATTGATGATTACGTTATTCTGCATGGTCCATCAAATCTTTACATATCCGAGCTTCGGGAATCTTCCCCTGATACAACAAATATTATCCGCTATTCTGTAAGACTGATGGCTGTCATGCTGACTCCTAAACTGCGAGTGGCAAACAAAGTTGGTGAATCCGCCATCAAGGTCGCGCAACGAAACGATGGAATTCAAAGGAGAAATCGTCCTGTCCTTTAAGATCTACCGGTATGGAGAAGACTTAACCATAATTACATTTTGTCAGTCTTAAAACTTCGTTCCACATGGAAAAACTTTATTGTACTCGAGCCTCGCGCGATCCATAGTGCGGTTTATCAGGTTTTATTGCACATATGCGAAATTTGGCGTCCTTTTGCATATTATGATCTCGTTTCTTGCGTATCGACATACCACTTGATGATCTCGCCTACCGTATTCGCAAAGTAACTCCTGTCCAAAACTTCGGCATCCAGAACAATCAAAAAAAAATATTTTGTAACTACATGGACACCTTCGATCACTTTATGATGCACAAGTAAACATTCTATATGACATCAGAAGTCAAAAGCTCAATACCGGGTTGTCACACTCTGCCCTAACCAGCTCATATTATCCAGGTATGGAGAGAAACGGTATATCATTCTCACGGCTAAACCATGGGTTTCCCTACCCACCGGCATTATAAGTTCACAACTATGATTAATTATTAATTAACACTGCTGTATTTTCTGCTTCGATAAAGATGGCCTCACCAAACGCCTATACGTTTGGCCAGAACTCTTCTCTCCACAGACTGTCACGGCAGGAGCTTACCGCCTATTTGCTTATTGTATTTTAATCGTACATTGACATCTCTGTTGTGACCAGCACCATAGACAGGAAACAATTGATAATGTCTTACGATCCAGACCTCGTGACAAACATCGCAGACGACAGAATAAACAAAACCTGAACACATGCCGACAAGAGGATTCGAACCTCCGACCTACTGATTACGAATCAGTTGCTCTACCAACTGAGCTATGTCGGCCTAAATTAAACCAAGACAGGCCTCAACATACGACCACAATTCCAACAACCATAATCGTGCACCAACGAAGCCACCATATCATCGACACGTTTACTCTTTGCGCGTTCCAAAACTACCGCCGGAAGCTGCTGCCGCTCATCACATGGCTTGCGTAAATGCTGCATAAGTTTCTTGCGCACCTTGCAAACCACCATACTGACAATCTCACCAGTTAGCTCGCCACTAACTATACTACTCAACACATCGCGCAGCACTAGTGGAAAGAAGTTAATCGAGTCCGCCCTGTATCTATCAATAACCGCCAAAATAACCTTATCAAGATCGAGTTCCGCAAGCGACCTGGGCAGGTAACCAGCCAAAAACGCCGCCCTAACCCCCTCTTGGACCGAAGCTTCCACACTCCCTTGCTCACGCAACTCAACCGCCATTTTCTTAAGTTTGCCGATAACACGCCTTATACCAACCACCATTGAACCGTTATCAACAATTCCTTCATCCTTTTGTCCAACTTCCGACAACACCGCCTCCAACGCTCCGGCCATCAACCGTTTGCCAGAATCAGCAAAATACAAACAATCGTCCCTAACTCTCAAATAAAGCACACCGGCCACATCCATCCAGCCCACCCATCACGATTTAGCTGCAAACATCACCTACGACGGTCACTTGTCATAGAGTTCATATTCTGCTGCTTTTGCATACGCTTGATAGCAGCAGCCCTTTTCCTCCTGCGTTTAGCAGTTGGCTTATCGTAAAACTCAATCTGACGCAACTTTCCCGGAATGCCGGCTTTTTCACAAATACGTTTAAAGCGACGCATGGCGCTGTCAAAAGGTTCATGCTCCTTAATCTTAACTGTAGGCATCTAATACATTCCCAAAACTAAAAAACTCGTTTAAGTTTACCCGCTCTTTTGTGCTTATGCAATATCTTATTTCAATAAACATGCGACAAATGCCGCACTTTGCTACCCTTTACCACAAAGATCACTCAACTGTGACCGACTTAGCCAAATTACGTGGTTGATCCACATCACAACCTCGTAAACAAGCTATATGGTAAGCCAAAAGCTGCGTGGGTAGTAGCATCAATAACGGCATCATCTCATCCATTTCTGGTAAATAGACCACCTGCCATTCCGGTTGTTCGACAATGGTCCTGCGATCAGCAAATACGATGATCCGCCCACCTCGAGCTGCCACCTCATGCAGATTATCTATTATCTTACGCTCAACACCATTGTGCATAACCAACGCTATCACTGGGGTACCCCGTTCAATCAAGGCTAGCGTACCATGTTTAAGTTCTCCTGCCGCTAAACCCTCCGCATGAATATAACTGAGCTCCTTTAATTTTAAAGCGCCCTCCAAAGCGATTGGATAACAATCCGTACGCCCAAGATAGAAAAGATGAGACTCCTGATACAACTGTTCAGCCAGCTGTTGCAAAACAGCATCTAAAGCCAGAGTCTTATGCAAGGCAGTGGGGAGTCGCTGCAGCTCACTTATCACCTTATGTTGTACATCTGCCGACAATCGCCTAAAGCTAAGCGCTAGCAACGCCAAACCAAGCAACTGCGCCACAAATGCTTTAGTAGAGGCAACGCCTATTTCTACACCCGCCCTTGTAAACCAATGAAGCTCTGCTTCTCGCATAATTGAACTATGTTGAACATTACAGATAGCCATAGTGGCCACAAAACCCATGGCCTTGGCTACCCGTAAGGCCGCCAGAGTATCAGCAGTCTCTCCAGACTGAGAGATAACTACTAACAGCGTCCCCTCCTCTATAGGCTGTGAATGATAACGAAACTCGCTAGCTAATTCTACCGTGCACGGCAACTGCGCCCAACTCTCCAACCACAAACGCCCTAGCATAGCAGCATAGCAACTGCTACCACAAGCCACCAAATAAACTCTACGCACTTTAGATAATACCTTAGGCGCTAGCTCACCAAACAGGGAAAAGTCTGGCATATTACCATCGCGCAAACCGCAATTAACCACTCTAGCGGCAATCTCCGGCTCTTCCAAAATCTCTTTTAGCATGTAATGCGGGCACTCCCCTCGATCCAGCGACTCATCACTAAGCTGCGTCCACTGGGCGTCACGTTTAATCGGATTAAGTTCCTGATCAAACAGGCGCACTGTCGACGCAGTCAGCAACGCCAGCTCCCCACTATGCATGTAGATCAACTCCGAGGTAACACCCAGTAAAGCTAGCGGATCTGAAGCTAAATAACTACCACTACTGTCCACTCCGAGCACAATAGGAGCTCCGCACTCTACTGCCACTAGTTGCTCAGGACGCTCAGTATCCAGCACAGCAATGGCATAAGAACCCGTTAGCAACTTGGTGGTCTGCCATACCGCATGCAAAAGATCTTCTGTTTCCGATGCAAAACGATACACCAATTTAGCAATCACTTCTGTGTCAGTATCGCTCTCAAATTGCTCGCCCTCGCGTTCGAGAACTGATTTTAATTCGCTAAAATTTTCAACGATACCGTTATGAACCACCAATATCCTACCACCCGCCATTTGAGGATGAGCATTTCTTTCGTTGGGCACTCCGTGGGTAGCCCAACGCGTATGTGCGATACCAACTCTGCCCGGTAAATCCGCTCCTTGCTGCGCAACGGCCTGCACAAGTTCTCTAACTTTGCCGGCCCTTCTAACACGGGTAGTAACACCTTGGTGAACTATAGCCAAACCGGCCGAATCATATCCTCGATATTCCATACGTTGCAATCCTTGCAACAAAAACGCTAGCACATCCTGGTTAGCTACTGCCCCAACGATTCCGCACATCTGAACTCTCCCATCTTTAACAAAAAAGCGATTAATTCTTTTTCATGGCCTCAAAAAAATCGATATTGGTTTTGGTGTTACGCATACGATCAATCAAAAATTCAGCCGCGGCCACCTCGTCCATGGAGTGCAAAATCTTGCGCAAGATCCAAACTCGCTGTAGTTCCTCTGGAGAAACCAGTAACTCTTCGCGTCTAGTACCAGAACGATTAATATCGATAGCAGGGAACACTCTTTTCTCAGCGATGCGTCGATCCAAGTGGATCTCCATATTACCAGTACCTTTAAACTCCTCGTAGATCACCTCATCCATCTTAGAACCGGTATCCACTAGCGCCGTAGCAATAATGGTCAAGCTACCTCCCTCTTCGATATTACGAGCTGCTCCAAAAAAACGCTTGGGTTTGTGCAGGGCGTTAGCATCCACTCCACCGGTCAATACCTTACCAGAGGCGGGAATCACTGTATTATATGCCCTAGCTAAACGAGTAATTGAATCTAATAGAATAACAACATCCTTTTTATGTTCGACCAACCGTTTAGCCTTTTCTAATACCATCTCAGCCACCTGCACATGCCTAGTGGCCGGTTCATCGAAGGTACTAGCCACCACTTCACCACGCACTGAACGAGCCATATCGGTCACTTCCTCTGGCCGCTCATCTATTAATAAAACAATGAGATAACACTCTGGGTGATTGCTAGCTATAGAATGCGCTATATTCTGTAACATAATGGTTTTACCAGCCTTGGGTGGAGAAACGATCAAAGCCCTCTGACCTTTACCAACCGGCGCCACTAAATCAATCACTCTAGCGGTAAGATCTGAACTGGTACCGTTACCACGCTCCATTCTCAGCCGTTGGTTAGCAAACAACGGAGTTAAATTTTCAAAAAGTGTTTTATGGGAACTAACCTCCGGAGCATCAAAATTGATACTATCCACCTGCAACAGAGCAAAATAACGTTCATTGTCACGCGGCGGACGAATTTTACCGGATACTGTATCACCGGTACGTAAATTCAGACGTCTGATCTGGTTAGGCGAAACATAAATATCATCTGGCCCGGCTAGATACGATCCATTAGCTGAACGCAAAAAACCAAAATTATCCGGTAGAATCTCCAATACCCCATCACCAAAAATATCCTGTTTATTTTGTGCGATAGCCTTCAATATCGCAAAGATCATATCCTGTTTGCGCATGCGAGCAATGTTATCAATACCCAACTCTTGCGCCAAATTGATCAACTCATTGGGAGTCTTGGCTTTTAATTCGGTGAGATTATTAATCTTAGTATTAACCAGGTGTTCTGGTATTACAATAGTAGGAACGGAGCCATCTGTGCCTTCGTTACCACCTGTACATTCTCCACTCTTATTGCTAGCCTCCGCCGTTCCCATTTTGTCATCACACGGTTTGCCAGCGTAATCACTGCTTGCCTCCGCACGCGCCTTGACACGACGCAAACCAGAGGCACCGTTTCTCTTACCGCGAATAGATGTCACCGACCTGTTCTCCGCGCTAATTTCACCTACAGCACTACCATATGCGGCATCCGCTGCAGCCAATTTGCCGGAAGACACACTGTCACCTGTGTTCACACCGTTTTCCTCATTAATCATAACTTTCTAGTACCACCCTTCTAACAAACAAAAAATTAGTTTATAACCAAAATGCCGAAGCATTCACATAACCGCCGTCAAACACCACCTTGCTTGATAGCAGCACAAACAAAAACCAATCCTCTCCTGGACTAATTAGCCGCAGACAAAAATTAAACACAATTTAATTTAGATCGCTTATAGCATTAACAGATTCCACTACCAACTTGTAACCACTACCACGAACCGTTTTAATCAAGTCATCCCCAATTCGTTTACGAAGATTATGAATATGCACCTCTAAGACGTTGCTATCCACGTCACACCCCCAACCATAAATACACTGAATAGCTTGTTGTCTACTAACCACTCGATTCGCATTTTCCATTAACAGCTGCAATAAAGCAAACTCACGCCTTGGCAGTCCTAGTTGAACACCGTTGCAACTAGCTTCTTGACTGGCACCGTTCAAAACCAATGGTCCTACCCGCAATACACTATCCACCGACCCCATGGTCAATCTTCGATATATAGCACGAACCCTGGAACGCAGCTCAGATAGATCAAACGGTTTCACCAAAAAATCATCCGCTCCTAAATCTAAACACTGCACCCTACAATCCACCTGATTGTGTGAACTAATCATAATGATAGGTATCTTAAGACCCTTGGCCCTCACATTTTTCAATACCTCTATCCCGTCCATCCTGGGAAGATTAATATCTAAAATCATCAGATCAAAATGTTCCGACTTCAAAGCTGTCCAGGCACTCAAACCATTTTTTACCCAATCTACCGTATGCGACTCCCGTAATAGCCAAGCTCGCACCCCGCTACCCAACAACTCATCATCTTCCGCTAGCAATATACGCATTACAATACTCTCTTGTTTCGTGTCATCAACTTAGACAGCTGAGGTAGAAAATCTCTCTGAAGTCGCATTCTCGATCGACATAATTAAGCCAAAACCAATAAAAAAAGTAAGAAGCGAACTACCTCCATAACTAATAAATGGAAGCGGTACCCCTACCACCGGTAAAATACCCACCACCATACCAATATTAATAAAAAAGGCTTCGAAAAATACCAGGGCCAAACCAGCTACCGCTAAACGCTCAAAACCATCAGTAAACTTTGCAGCCATGTTCAGCACATAACATACTACGAATGAAACCATCAATGTCAAAAAAAAGCAACCTATCCAACCAAACTCCTCACCTAATACTGCAAAAATAAAATCAGTAAATGACTCCGGCAAATATTTCAGTCTAGCCTGGGTACCCATGAGCCAACCCTTACCCCATAAACCCCCAGCTCCGACTGCAATCTTAGATTGAATAATATTGTAACCAGCCCCAAAAGGGTCACTCTCAGGATCGAACAACATAAGAATACGATAGCGCTGATAATCATAGAGATGGAACCAAATGGTGGGTATTGCCAAACAAAATACCAGCAAAGTGCTAATCCATATAGAACGCTTCATACCCACAATCATCAACAACCAACCACCTGACATCAACACCAAAATAGCAGTACCCAAATCTGGTTGTTTCATGATAACTAATGCCGGCAATCCAATAATAATCAAACACGCTCCGAACTGCTTCCAGTCTAACACCATCCCTTGATCACGTAAGTAGTAAGCAACTGTTAACGGCACCGATAATTTTGCAATTTCTGAAGGCTGAAACCGAATACCGGCTAAACTGAGCCAGCGTTGCCCACCTTTACTTACATCACCCACGATCAATACAGCCAACAACAACAGCAACGACCCTGTCCAGAAAAACGGTACCAAAAACCGATAGCGACTAATCGGTAATCTAGCAACCAGTAATAGCAAACCAAAACCGACCAAAATATTGATAGCCTGCTTACGCACCAACAGTTCATTGCCATCACTAGCACTATAGATAACCACCAAACCGAATAGTGATAGTAATGCAACACATACAAATAGACAGATATCAATACCCAATAACCGCCGCAAACCAGGCCATTTACGCGCATTAATGTGCGCCAACAGCAACCGACGACTAACTTTTACAAATCCTCCCATAATCTGCTCAATATCTTGGCTTCCGATACCAATCGTTAAATCAAAGCCTTAATACCGTACAAAAGGTGCATTATCAAATTAATGCGATACAACCCCTCCAGCATATCATCCACTTTAAAACGAACAATTCTGACATCCGTTTCAAACTGGTAGGTAGCGTCAAAGCCTAAGATACCCTGCAACTCAGCAAAAATAGATCGTCTAAATGCTAGATCATTAATTCGTAAACTAAAAGCTAGCTTATCAGGTATTTGACAACAATATAAATTATCCTTCTGTAGGAGACGTTCAACCGCTAATTTAGCCCCAGCTACCAAACGCTCCCTGGACTGTTGTAACGAACAGGAGAGAACGGCTGCTCTACCCAAGCTCTTTTTAACCACCACTCCCACCAGATCAGATCCCAACCAAGCCTCAGTTTCATCAACTACTACATCATCGCCACTTATTAGCAACACAGGTACCTGCATAGTGGCAGCATACAACGCAAATAAAATTGCCTCATTAATCAGCTGATCATTCAACCTAAGTTCGGCCACTAGTGAACTCATGGTATGCGCCAATACTGCTTCTAGACGATCACCACGCGCATGATATCCTACCAAAAATACCCCGTCGAACTCCTTGGTTAGACCAGCCAACATATTCTGAGCCGCATCCCAACCCTGCAGTAATTGCGCTTTAGCATTTAGTCCATCCAAAACCAAATTAATAGCAGAACCATGCGCATCACGCACAACGATATCAGCGGTCTCATCCGCCAACAAAATACCATCAATCACTGCGTTAACATCGTGTAACATGTACTGACAACCCTTATGGTAATTGGCCCCGTTAGCTTTAGCAAAACTACCATCTACCACACCAGTAATACCCTCTATATCCACAGAAATGAGATACTTACCCATCCGTCTTCACCTCTAACACTACCAGCTGCAATCTATCACACCCACCATAATTGTTGACCGCCAACTTAAATATGATATGAACCCAATTGGCCGGCTGCAGTACTAACCGCTGCTGTTTGGTGGAGCCAAATACGACCGCTTCAAAAAATTGTTCAGAATCAGCCAACCTAAGTCGCAGCTTTAGATGACTATCGCCTATCCTGTCTACCCCTTCTACCAAAAAATAGCCGTAAAAACTTGGCTCCACAAATCCGTTGCCCCACGGACCCAATTGACGAATTAGCTTAGCAGTGTCCAAATTTAAATAATCAGTACTCAAGTAGTCATCTACTTCTATCACTCCAACATATCGATCATCTTCAGCGCCAATGGTCCGTCTAACCAACTCTCTCCATAGTTCCGTAAAATGAGCCAACTTGCTGAGTTTAATACTAATACCAGCAGCCATAGCATGCCCGCCAAAATAATCGATAAGATCTGGTTCCTGTTGCGACAATTGAACAAAACTTTCCCGAATATCAAAACCATCTACTGAACGTGCAGATCCTTTCAAACTGCCATCCTTACTATCAGAAAAAACGATGGTAGGCACTGCAAAATGTTCCTTAATACGAGCTGCCACAATTCCATTAATACCCTGGTGCCACCTCTCGCGATACAATACCAACGCTGACACATTCCTCTCACCACTACGTCGCATCTCATCTACCATCTCTATCGCCTGCCGCTCCATCTCCTTGCTAAGGCGTTTACGCTCATTATTCAATTGTTCCAATTGATTGGCCAATTTTTGAGCTCTAGGCTTGCTAACCGTAGTTAATAACTTAACTACTAATTCTGCATCACTCAAGCGACCAGCGGCATTCAATCTAGGTGCAATTACGAATGTTAAATCTTCACTGCAGACTTGACTATAGTCACGTCTAGCCAGCTCCAAAATGGTTAAGATACCTAATCTAGTCTTACCGCTACGTATACGTCGAACACCTTCATGCACCAACAGACGGTTATTGTAGTCTAGCACCGCTGCATCCGCCATAGTACCAATAGCCACTAAATCTAGGTACTGAGCTAAATTAGGTTCTCTTCTACCACTCGTACTAAACCAACCTCTCAAGCGCAATGTCTTACGAAAAGCCAACATCAAATAAAGAATTACACCAACCCCCGTCAGATGCTTGCTGCCAAAAGCATCATCTTGTTGATTAGGATTGACAATAGCGTCTGCTACCGGTAGCTCAGCATTCGCTAAGTGGTGGTCCGTAATTAAAACCTGCACTCCTGCGTCCTTAGCTAACTGCACCCCTTCGTAGTTCACAACACCATTATCCACAGTGATAATTAAATCAGGCTCAAACCGAGACAAAACCAATTCTACCGCTACCGCAGTTAACCCGTAACCATGATCAAAACGATTAGGGATAAAATAATTTACAGATTCTAAGCCTAGTTCCTGCAAAGCTAGTACTGCTAACGCGGTACTAGTCATACCATCACTGTCAAAATCACCCACTACTACTACTTTTTTTTGTTGAGTTATTGCCTGATATAACAATTCGATAGCCTCTGGCAACTGTTTCAAATCGTCCATTGGCAGCAATTTTTCCAAACGATAATCGATATCATCTAGTGAACGAATACCGCGATTCCATAAAACATTATTAATCAGAGGATGAACATCTAACCTACACTCATCATCCGACGTACACAGTACCCTAACCTGACGACGGTTGATCACAACGCCACTACTCTTGACCGTGACCTTATTCACAATTCCACCAGATTCATCAAACATCTATTCAGTACCGTTCTGCTCTACTCATTTATTTTCTGTCGCTTGTCCGTAGCTTCATATTCACTAACAACTGAATGGATGTATCACCATACCATATGCGCAATCTGTTAGGATAGTAACGACTTAGTTCAGGATACCATTTTCTACTCACTACCGACAACCACCACCCATCTGCTAACTGATATTGCCTCTGATCTGGTTGGACAGTGACCGTATCCCCCTGATATTCAACGCTTAAGCATCGCCACAGCTCTTTAATTAATGATTCACTTACTGCTTCGGACAAACCACGATCTTGCCACAACCCGATCCAGCTATCGCTATCTATCTTGCCATTTCTATCCTGGAGTAGATATCGAGAGGACGCTAACCTGGCTAAACGCAACAACCTAAACCCCATAACATCATAAAGGTCTAATCGCCAAATATCCCGGTTACCCACCAAACGCCAACGCACTCGTTGATAACCAGTTGCTGGTTTATAAACTACCGCACTACCACCCAATTCCTCCACTTCGTAAGCGCGTCCAACGCCATTTCCAACTTGCCTACACGAACCAACCAACGATCCGGTTTTAAATAGTGAACTACAACCGGTCAGAACAACGATGCCAAACAGCACCCACAAAACACCAAACCATCTTAACCACCTTTGATGCCGGTTGCTAAACCGCCCTGCCTTTATCGACATACTAGATTAACTATCCTTAGGCACATAATACATTTTGATATAACAACGTACCGGCCAACTAAACAGAGCACCCACAATATAAAATGCTAGCCCCCCAGTAATTACTATTGTAACCTTAAGCACCGTAGCCAACCAATTTCCCCATGGCAGCAAAATATAACCGCCTATCGCTACCACTACTAACAATAACCATAACAACTTTAATCGAGTCCAATGCACATGTTTAAAATTGTAAAATGGTATATTACTGACCATCAAAACACTAACCAGTATAGTTACACTCATCATAATACCTCTAGCGAGACTGGGCGCGACATATCTGTACGCAATTCCTTGACTCAGCAAGATACTAATCATCAGCATCACTAAACCGGCAGCTGCTGGACATGGTAACCCCTCAAAATAGTTTTTATCCGACACCCCTATACGACAATTAAACCTAGCTAAACGGATCGCTACCGCAACAGCATAACCGCACCCTATTGCGAAACTATACCTTGGATCAGCCAATTCTTTGTATAGAGCCAACACTACCGTAAAAGCCGGTACTACTCCGAAAGAAACCATATCCGCTAAACTATCCATCTGGGCACCAAAATCACTCATACCCTTAATCAATCTGGCTGTCCTACCGTCTAAAGAATCAAGCAACATGGCCACCACAACCAAAAACGCCGCCAAACTAAAATATTGATCTCTAACCAAAAGTAGTGATGCTAAACCACATACAATCGATCCTACTGTAAAAAAATTCGGGATAGTCTTTCTTATTATCTGACTGGGTACCGCGTGACCCTGCGTTGCGTCTACCATTCTTGCCTTACCTCCCCACAAACCAAAACCGAGCACTAAACAGCACATCCTTGGCACATCTTACTTGATTGTTTGCCTCTCGTCTATGTACTGAGTGCTGAACCGGTCCAATATATGATGACGTACGCAACATCAACAGCACCCAAATCACCCCAGCAGACATGCACAAATTAAAAACGCCCGCACCCTCTGATCAATCAAAGTTGCTCTTCATCATCTGCCATAGTCAACCGTCTATATAATATCGGTTCTGTACCTGATGAATTTCCTTGACAACTGATCGTCAATGATGTTTATTTTCCAGGTTGGTCCCCATCGTCTAGAGGCTTAGGACATCGCCCTTTCACGGCGGTAACATGGGTTCGAATCCCGTTGGGGACGCCAGGCGTTCGGTTGTTGTCAGTCTACCTTCATTGTCACCACAAACATACGGGGTATACGGTGCGTTCCTTATGGTTGGCGAGAGTGTGGCAGTATGTCGTACGGATCTATCGGTTTACCACGTTTTCTAATCTCGAAGTATAGCGCAGGGTGGTTATGATGATGCCCCATAACAGCAATTTTTTGCCCTCTACTCACTTTTTGACCTACACTGACCAAATTCTTAGCATTATAACCGTAAGCACTCATCAACTGATTGTCGTGTTTAATGATGATAAGATTATCAAAGTAATTGATGCTATTGCCGCTGTATACCACCATACCATCACAAGCAGCGTACACTTCCTGACCATACTCTCCACCCAACTCTATACCCTTTTGCAAATTAGTCTGCCCAAAACGTTTGTTCACTTTACCATGCGTAGGCCAGGCCCAATAAGCACGCCTACTCTTAGAAAGAGTATCGGACACTGCAACCGTCACCTTATGCGTTGAATCTTGATCATTTTGCACCAATACAGCATTTCGCGATCCTATTCCCGCTTCTAGCAGAGATTTGGTCGGTTTTGTTCGTGTTTCAACGGTTAAGGGGGCCTTGCTCCGCAACACAACATCCGAAGAAGGCAATTCGCCCTTACCAGCTGTCATCTCTCCTTCTTCCTTAAACTTTTCATCTGACACAACCAAACTGCGCGCGACGTCGCCCTGCTTATGCTGCAAGGGCGTCTGCAACCAAATCTTATCTCCAGGCCTTAACTCGTAAGGAGGGGGCAGGTGGTTCAACTTAATTAATTCCTGATCATCCCTCTCGAAAGCCCAGGCAATAACGTATATATTGTCCCCAGGCTGAACCGTATATATCATCTGGTGATTGGCATTGTCCTGGTTAGCATGGACGATAGGTGGCATCGTTTTTTCTTCACTTGGGTTTTGTCGCACCACACGGCTAACCGGATAACTAAGCATACCAGTCGCCGAACAACCACCCAATGTAAATACCACCACCAACCATGGTACACCACCACCTAGCCGGCCTACCAAATCGCCACCTCCTCCAAGTTAGGCAACTACACCGTAAAGTGTGCTACCTATACGTTAATTATCCTGAACCATACCCAATCGTTGGTCAACAAAATGCCAGTTTATAATACCAAAAAACTGCTTTAGATAATTAGCTCTATCATTACGATAATCAATATAATAAGCATGTTCCCAAAGGTCACAGACCATCAGTGGAAACATCTGCGATTGAGTTAGTGGATTCTGCGCATTACTACTGGTAATCAGCTCCAAACAACTGCCATTATGCACCAACCACAACCAACCAGAACCAAAAAAACTACTGCCCTGACTCAAAAACTGTTCACGAAAACCATTCCAGCTGCCAAACGATTGCTCAATAGCCTGCAACAGCTGCTGCGAAACTACCTTGTCAGTCTCATTGGCTGTTAAACTCTTCCAATAAAAGTCGTGGTTCCAACATTGAGCGGCATTGTTAAACAACGCCCCCTCACTACCGCGAATAATATTAGCAATAGACTCCTCATGTTCCCAGGGTGTGCCAACAATTAGCTGATTAAGTTTGTTTAGGTAACCTAAGTGATGTTTTCCATAATGAAATTCCAATGTTTCTTGCGAAATTATCGGCAATAAAGCCTGGGTATCAAAGGGCAAAGGTGCTAATACAAAAGCCATAAAATCCTCACACAACTCTACACAATTCCATGTGACCATCTTGCATGATGTTAACTCGTAAATCAACGCTTTTACGAATAACCCAACAGAATCGAACCCACGCCCAGCTAAAAAACACCTCGCTTGTGTGCCCAAGAGTTACGAAAAAGGGGTGAGCGATGGGGTTCGAACCCACGACAACCGGAATCACAATCCGGGGCTCTACCGACTGAGCTACGCTCACCAATACAATCCAAAACCCAACAACAAACATTGAACGTACAACCCACCCTCCCAAAATACAGATACGTCCAACACTACACGCCACAACATGGCGTGCCCGACAGGATTCGAACCTGTGACCCTCGGCTTAGAAGGCCGATGCTCTATCCAGCTGAGCTACGGGCACCCAAACAACCCAGACAACCACAGCTCACAACAAACCGCATTGCCTGAATACGCCAAAAACGATATGCACATTGTAATCACCCCCACCAAATTTGCAAGCTGCAACTACTAACCTCAGTAAGATTATCCAGGCTGTCACACCCAAACTCTTAGGATCGATTACCAGATACCAGATAGCCAAAATCGACGATACCCAACATGAACCGTTCCAACTCCTGCAACAGCATTAACCGGTTTCTGGACACCGCTTCATCCTCGCCCACAACCTTCACCTCTGTCAAAAACTCATCCAGAGGAACACTAAGCTCTAACAACGAGTCTAAAACCTGGTGATAACGATGTTCCTCCATCTGTTTCCAGATCACCTGACGTAACTGCTTCAACACTTCAAGCAGTTTATGCTCAATCTCAGAGTCAAACAACTCAGGATCAATAACGCCTACTAGAGGTTCAGTTAGTTGTTTTTGTAACAAATTATGTACCCGTTTATAGGAACTTAGTAGTTGTTCAGCTGCTGGATTATCCATAAAATCCGCGACAGCTAACACTAGACCATTGATATTAGTGGGATTAAAACTACTAGTAGACAACACCGCTTTTACCAGCACAGAACTAATTTTTTGCTCCGCATACCAAGACTGCAAACGTTCTGCCAAAAACTGTAACAGTTGTGCAATCAACTCCTGCATGTACCCAGTAGTATTACGTAGGTGGGAATAGCTACTGATAGACTGCAAGATAATTTCGCGCAAATCCAGCGACAACTCCCTACCAATTAGAATTCTGATGATACCCATAGCCATCCTACGCAGAGCTAGCGGGTCTTTGTCACCACTGGGTTGCTGTCCCACACTAAACATGCCAACTAAACTGTCTATACGATCAGCCAGAGAAACTACACAACCTTCTATACTCTCTGGTAGACCATCGGCTGCAAAACGCGGAAAATAATGTTCACTAATAGCCTGCGCAATAGCAGGACCATAACCTGCTACTAACGCGTAACATCCGCCCATAGTACCTTGCAATTCAGGAAATTCACCCACCACTTGACTAGCTAAATCGCACTTAGCGTAAAGAGCGGCTGTTCGACAAACTTCCGGATTAACCGATAGTAAAGAGGCTATAATATCGGCCAGTTCGGCATTGCGATTACTTTTATCATACAAACTACCTAAATCCTTAAAAAACGTACGATTCTTTAGAACACCTAAGTAATCCGGTAAACTGTGCTTCAGATCCTGTTGATAAAAGTATTCAGCATCCTCCAACCTAGCCTTAACCACTAACTCATTACCTGCAATCACACGCCCAGGATCACTACTAATTAAGTTGGCTACCACTACAAATTTATTAACTAAATGGCCACTATCATCTTGTACAGCAAAGCAACGCTGATGGTGTTTAAGGCTGGTCACGATAATCTCCTGGGGTACATTCAAAAAACGTTCATCGAACCAACACTCCATGACCACTGGCCATTCCACCAAATTATTAATCTCGGTTAATAACTGCGGATCTACAATTACCCCCTTAACATTCTCTAGCTGTTCTACGATAACCTGCCTACGTCTGGAAGGAGACACTAAAACATGACCATAATCAGCCAAAACAGCATCGTACTGATCAGGCTGAGAGATAACTATAGCACTTGGATGATGAACACGGTGACCATAGCTTACATTACCGGCAGCCACTCCAAACAATTCCACAGGAATAATCTGATCACCTAATAGAGCTAATATCCACATAACCGGACGGATAAACGGTCCAACTCCATCACCCCAATACATACCGCGCTTAAATGTTATAGCTTTTACAGCTCGCTTGATCACTGCTGGCAACAGCATAATAGTATCGCTACCCAACACGATCCTATTGGCGGCCACAAACTCGCCCTTGGCATCGGTAACGGTAAACAGCTCGCCTACAGGCACACCACACGACTGAGCAAATTTAGTAGCTGCCAAAGTGGGCAAGCCGTCCTGATCGAATGCCACCTTCACCGCTGGACCACGCACTAACTGCCGTTGATCCAACTGGCGAAGCGCTACATTCCTTATTCGCACTGCCACACGACGCGGGGTGTAAAAGACTTCAACCTCTTGACCGCCTACCGCCATTTGAGCTAACTCATCCTGCAAAGACTTGGCCAACTGATTAGCGATACTTTCCACCTGATCAGGCGGTAATTCACCAGTTCCAATCTCAAGCAGCAGATCAGCCTTACCAAACAGAATATCTGTTTTCCCAATGTCAGTCATGGAAAGATCACTTATCTCTTTGTTGCTCATACCCTATCCTGTCCGCTCACAATTATTTGTCACTATGTTGTTCATCATGTTCTAGAGACAGATAAACCTCAGCAACCTGCTGGGTCATCTCACGCACTTGCAACATGTAAGACTGTCTCTGACTAACTGACAGTACCCCCCTCGCATCTAACAAATTAAATAGATGTGAACATTTAATCGCGGCCTCATAAGCTGGATATACCAACCGATAACGCAGCATATTCAAACATTCTTCATACCAATCATTAAACTGTCGCTGCAACTTTTCAGCATCACTACGTTCAAAGTTAAAGGTAGACATATCAAATTCATAGCGTTTGAACAATTCGCCATAGGTTATAGCGGGATGTTGAGACCACACAACGTCATACATACTGCCAACCTGTTGCAGATAGACCGCTAAACGCTCCAATCCATAGGTTAATTCAACCGTGGTCGGTTGACATTTAAAACCTCCAACTTGCTGAAAATAGGTGAACTGAGTAACCTCCATGCCATTCAACCAAACTTCCCAACCGATTCCCCAGGCTCCCAGCGCAGGTGATTCCCAATTATCTTCTACAAAACGAACTTCCTCCTTAGTCAGGTCGATACCCAAAAAACGTAAAGAACCTAGGTACACCTCCTGAATGTTATCGAGCGAAGGTTTAATGATTACCTGATACTGATAATATCGTTGACCACGATTAGGGTTGTCCCCGTAACGTCCATCAGTAGGACGACGACTGGCTTGTACATAAGCTGCTTTAGTTGGTCGTTCACCCAGAGCGCCCAAAAAAGTAGCAGGATGGAACGTTCCTGCACCGACTTCCTGATCCCATGGCTGCAAAATGGCACAACCTTGTTGCATCCAGAACTGATTAAGTTTCGAAATAATTTCTTGAAAAGTTAACACTCTCTAGCCTCAAATATGTTCACAAACCACACGTGCCACGGCATAATAGCATACAGAAAAATGTTTTTAAATCAGTTGTACTTGCTAGCAAGTACCCCATTGTATGCAAAAATATCACCGGTACGCCCGCACCTTTCCGTGGTTTTAGCTGGAAATGCACTTGCTAATGATTAGCCCGTTATGGACCTCTTTTTATGACCAAGTTCAAACAAACACTCGACTCTTTTGTCTCAATCAACTAAT
>R20__coassemble_418_pt1 | contig 31781 bp, 21 predicted proteins | sample R20__metabat2_low_PE_004 | metagenome-assembled genome bin R20
CCACCATTTAGCTATTTTGGTTTGCCACGTACGTTTAGTAGATAGCGATGCTTTTTTAAATACCCTAGAGTGATTTCTGATTAAATTAAATAATTTACGACGTCGATTAACCGCATTAATTGAATTCATTTTGGCGGCATTTATTTTAAAGAGTTCTCTGTCAGATTCAGAGTTAGATCCGTTGACGCTCAACATTTTATCTTTGTGCTCATCTAAAAATACCGTTGCAGAGGTAGCTTCAGATGTGCGTTCAATCAGACGATGCTGGCGTATATAGGCAACATAATTTACGGTAGTCAAACTCGATGCTACAGGAATAGACTTATCGACGCAATCGTCGCTGGTCAAAAAAAGTAGCAAACTTAGTGTGACTGTCAGTGGTAATATTAGATATATAACCGATCTTACGATGTAGACATACAGATTACCCGAATGCGTCCGATGGTCCTTCCTGAATATGCTCTCAACTAACATCACCGCCAAGCTGATCCAGCTGGCCGCATTTAACCAACCTAGTGGCATTAAAATGAAAATTTGTCCCCAAAAGTTTTCTAACACGGCGCGATAACCACTATTACAACCAGTATTAGTAAAATAGGAAGCGGTGATATTAAATAACTGACCCCACGGCAAATAACGAAAGGCCAAAACGGCCCCTACACCATAACGCACAAACGCCAACCACTCGCTCAACACCATGGCTACAAAGCCAATCAGAAAACTGACTACGGTCAACTTTAACCAAGATAAACTTAGTCGGTAATCGTTCTTTTTGATTCCTAACCAGACACAACAAACCCTTTCTGCAATAAAAAAGCGGCTAGTACGTACATCTCCTCCGCAGTATAGATAGGCTATATACCTACCCAACCAGTATGCTAGGCCATAGAATGTTCCCCAGAACAACAACAAATATAATATCAGCGTGTTGATCGGGGCCATATTTAATTTAACTCAATATTTTTTAACCGAGCAACTGACTTAAACGATCCGCATTGTGCTCATTAATTAATGGCTCTATTACAGGATCTAAATCGCCATCAATAATACGCTCCAACTGATACAGAGTAAGATTGATGCGGTGATCCGTTAGGCGTCCCTGAGGAAAATTATAAGTTCTTATGCGTTCTGAACGGTCACCTGTGCCAACTAAACTTCTACGAGTAGCTGATTCCCGTTCTTGTTGCCTGGCTCGTTCTTGAGCTAATAATTTGGCTTTTAAAAGAGACATAGCTCTTGCTTTATTCTTATGTTGAGAGCGCTCATCCTGACATTCTACCACTATGCCAGTCGGTATGTGAGTGATACGAATAGCCGAATCAGTAACGTTAACGTGCTGTCCACCAGCGCCTGAGCTGCGAAAAGTATCAATTTTAATATCGCTAGGATTAATTTCTTTATCCGTTATTTGTTCTGCTTCTGCTAGTACTGCCACGGTACAAGTAGACGTATGAATGCGCCCTTGGGCCTCCGTTTCAGGAACACGCTGTACTCGGTGTACACCCGATTCAAATTTCAAACGTGCATAACAACCATATCCAATTACTCTAACTATTATTTCCTTAAACCCACCATGTTCTCCAGGAGTTTCGCTTATCAATTCTATCTGCCAACCCGCATTTTCTATATATCGACTATACATCCTGAACAGATCACCGGCAAAAATAGCGGCCTCATCTCCACCTGCGCCAGCCCTAATTTCCAAAAATAAATTACATTGATAGTCAGCTTCCGCAGGCAGTAACTTGAGCAACAACTCACGCTCCTCACGTTCCGCCCGCTCTTTTAAGGTAGTCAATTCTTCCTTAGCCAATCCACGAACCTCATCATCATCATCGTATCTCAAAATCTCCTCTAACTGAGTTATCTCGGTCCGCGTACTCTGATATCCGTCAAAAGCCGCTACTACCTGCTCCGCGGCAGAAAACTCTTTAGCTAATTCACGAAAGTGCTTCTGATCACTAACCACTTCCGGTCTAGCCATCTGCTCGCTCAATTCCGCTGCCTTTTCTTTAATTTCTTCTAACTTTTTAATTATCGATGGCTGCATCTAACTACCTATTCTGTCTCTATATCCTTCTATTATTTACCAAAAAGTTTACCTAAACTACGCTCAATTGCTGAATTGACCTGATTCTCTTGACCATTATCAGCATTACTCTCCGTACCAAGCGCTTTGCCTAAACCTATATCCACCGCTCTAGGGATCAGATTACTAATCTGATTCTTAAGCAACTGCCCCAGATCTAGTGATACCTCAGGATTAGCCAATGTACCGCGAATATTTAGCGGAACGTTGATAGTCGCATCATTTTTAAGTTGCACACTCAATTTAGTATCCAAGGTGCCCTGCAACAAATTTACCAAACCATTGCCGTTCATCACGCAATCGGGAGTATCCACCGTAACCTTTGTAAGATTAACCATGCCATTTACACTACTCCACTGAGCAGTAAATAGGTCTAAAACTGTACGCTTAGTATCCGTAGCGCTATTTACCTGCTTCTTTATCGTGTCTCGAGCTCTACGAATTTGATAAGGAATATCTATCTCCTCGTATGCTCCATCGTGCACCTCTAACTTACCGCTACCATTGAGATGACGCGCCACTTCGTTTGGTGTAGCAAAACTACTAGATATCTGTCCGTCAGTACTAATCACGCCGTTAATATTCTTAAACACAGAAGCTACTGTCGTAAGATCGTGCAATTGTAATTGCTTAATTTGCCAGTTCGCGGTTAGTTTAGTAGGCAATTGACTAAGATCCCAACTACCGCGCAATTCACACTTCGCGCTGCCGAACAAATCGCAGGTCAGATTAGACAAATCAATACTGCTATCATGTGCTGTGGCTTGTATAACCAGATTTTTCAGCACTATCCCCCGCCAATCTACCGATGTCAAATAACAATCAGTAACAAAATCCATTTGCGATAAAACCGACGGCACCCATTTAACCGGTGACAGGTTATTATGGAACATAAGTCCACGAATATCGAATCTAGCTAATACCGCCGTTAACTGATGCTTACCATTTTCAGTAAGATTGATAACGCCATTCTCTAGCTTCAAACTATTAATCTGCAGAACGCTTAGCTCAACAGAACCACTGTCAGCATCTCGATCATCCTTAGTATCTTTATCACTCCATTGACTCCAATTATTGCCCAACTTTTCGTCACTCAATAAATTCAGGGCAAAGTCCTTAACAAGGATGCGTTCCACCTCTACCTTACCTTCGATTAAGCTGCTAAGTTTAACCTGCAGTCTAAAATCACCAGCTTTAACAAAATCTTGACCTTGCCAATTACCGGACGATTTAATGGTTAAACCAGATAACTTAATGCCCAATGGGGCAAAACTGAGATCAAAGCCACCATCCACCTCAATTCTGCGCCCTACCCGTTCGGAAACAGTCGCTATAACACGCTGTTGAAAAGTTGGTTGCCTGATCTTGTAAAGCAGATAACCCCACACCGCACAAAAACAGACCATCAACACCAACAACATCTTAACAAGAATACTTAAACTACGTCTCATAGTTTCGTTACCTCGCTCCTCTACATAAACCACATGACTGGTCTAGACTAAACCTATTTGCCCGCTTTTCTACTACCAGTCTCGCTCTTCCTTTTTACGCTTTTCTCAGTATCTTGCTGAGCCGTTCTTCGCTTAGTCTGGAGTTTACAAAAAGGATCGCGAACCAAAGCATCTCTCAACACTTCCCTAATTTGTTTCACGGACACAATTTCCAGAGCTTCTAGTAATGATTCAGGCAACTCTTTCAGATCTCGCTGATTACGAAAAGGAATAAACACTTTTTTGATGCCTGCACTTTGTGCGGCCAGTAATTTTTCTTTTAAGCCACCAATAGGTAGAATCTCTCCCGCCAAATTAATTTCTCCAGTCATCGCCACATCATTGCGCACTGGAATCTCAGTGAAAGTGGAAACCAAAGCCACGCACATGGCCACTCCCGCACTAGGACCATCCTTAGGTGTTGCTCCATCTGGTACATGAATATGCAGATCCCATTTTTCGTAAAAACTTTTATTCAGACCCAATTCGATGCTGAGTGTGCGCAATACAGTTACCGCTGCCTGAATAGATTCTTGCATAACATCACCCAGCTGACCGGTATACAATGCCTTACCTTTACCGGGCACCGCCACCGCCTCTATCACCAACAATTCGCCTCCACTTTCTGTCCACGCTAAACCATTGACCTCACCAACTACTGCATGCTCCTTAATTCTTTCATGGTCATAACGAGGTATTCCTAAAAACTCAATCAAATTATCCTTGGTAACTACAGCAGTGGTCAGTTCCTTATTTACAATTCGCTTCAAAACTTTACGACAGATCTTGGCTAGTTCTCGATTTAATTGTCTAACCCCAGCCTCGCGAGTGTAATTTTGGATAATTTCTAAGAAAATTTCGTCAGCAAAGCTAATCTCTTGCTCACGCAGGCCATGTTCACCAAGCTGCTTAGGTAGCAAATATTTTTTTGCAATCTGAATTTTTTCCTCTTCAGTATAACCAGCTACCCTAATCACCTCCAGTCTATCCAATAAAGCGCTAGGAATATCCAACGAATTAGCGGTAGCAATAAACATCACCTCAGACAAATCATAACTGACCTCTAGGTAATGATCATCAAAAGCATGATTTTGTTCCGGGTCTAATACCTCTAACAAAGCTGCAGCTGGATCGCCATGATAATCATTAACCAGTTTGTCTAGTTCATCTAACATAAACAGTGGATTCTTTACCTTTGCTTTAGCCAATTTCTGAATAATACGTCCAGGCATAGCACCGATATACGTACGTCGATGACCGCGAATCTCGGCCTCGTCTCGCACACCCCCTAGCGATAATCTTACAAAGGTACGTCCAGTAGCTTTAGCAATGGACTCTCCTAACGAAGTTTTTCCCACCCCAGGCGGTCCCACTAAGCATAAAATCGGTCCTTTAAAATGTCTGGCGCGGGACTGTACTGCTAGATACTCAACAATCCGCTCGTTAATCTTCTCTAATCCATAATGTTCCTTGGTTAAAATCTCTTCTGCTGCCTTCAAATCAGGAATCTTCTTCGAGCTTTTATGACTCTTCCAAGGCAAAGCAATTAACCAATCTAAATATGTGCGGATAACTCCTGCTTCCGGTGAAAAAGATGGGATCGCTGCTAAACGTTCTAGCTCCTGTTTAGCTTTCTCGCGCACATCTTTAGGCATACCAGCGGCGCTAATCTTATTGCGTAACTTATCTACATCTGACCCATTATTTCCACTATCACTAAGTTCGTTCAACTCATGCTGAACGGCCTTCAATTTCTCATTGAGATAATATTCATGTTGAACCTTACTAAGCTGATGCTTAACTCGATCTTTGATTCGTTCCTCTACCCTCAGCAACTCCAACTCTTCGCCCAAACACTTGGTAAGAATTTGCATACGCTTGTAGAGATCATTCTCTTCCAGCAACTTTTGACGCTGAAGCTGCTTAGTTGACTGTAACTGAGCAGCAATGACATCTACCCCCTTGCTTAATTTAGTCTCAACGCTAAGCGCTTTAACCATCTCCACCGGCACTTTTTTATTGAGCTTGATATACTCTTCAAAAAGTTCCATTACTACCGCCCACAAGGCGTTAATGCGTTTACCTGATTGACCACGCGTCTCCATCAGTTGCACCTTGGCCATCAAGACACCCTGTTCTAGCCTGCTATCGACCACCAAGCCACGCACAGAGCCTTCTACAAGCAGTTTGACGCTCTCATCTTTGTTAGATGCCACTTGCAAGATGTTCGCTACCACTCCCACCGAATACAACTGATCAGTAGTTGGATTCTCGGTCTCAGGATCCTTCTGCAGTAGGAATATAATCTGTTTGCCCATACTCAAATAGTCCTTCAATGCGCCGTTGTTGACACCTTGAGAAACGTATAATGGCAGAACTGTATAAGGGAACACCGCTATTTCCCGCACAGGAACCACCGGACATACTACAAATTCTACTACTTTTTCTTGTATCTCTTTCATCTCTAATCTGCTCTCACAAATATTTTCTATTGTTTGAAGGTATATATTGGCATTTTCTTACCGCTCACCACTTCATCGTCAATAGTCACCTCAGCGATATCCTTTCTAGATGGTATCTGATACATAGTATCTAACAATAAAGACTCCATAATAGCTCGCAATCCTCTAGCTCCAGTCTTTCGTTGAATAGCCTGTTTAGCCACCTCTTCTAGCGCACTCTGGGTAAATTTCAGCGCAACGCCATCCATCCCCAACATAGCGGTATACTGTTTGATTAAGGCATCCTTCGGTGTTTGCAGAATTTCTACCAGCTGCTCCATATCTAACGGCTGCAGAACTGATACAATAGGTAACCGTCCGACCAGTTCCGGAATAATGCCAAACTTGACCAAATCTTCTGGCTCCACCATGTTCAGCAATCCAGTTTCATCGGAAGGGTTATGTATCTGACTAGTAAAGCCAATACTTTTTTTATTGACTCGTTGACGTACTATACGATCTAATCCATCGAAGGCTCCACCACAGATAAATAAGATATTTTTACTATTAACTGCTATACATTCCTGGTTTGGATGCTTGCGGTTACCACGTGCAGGCACTCGTACGATGGCACCCTCAATTAATTTTAGCATCGCCTGCTGCACTCCTTCACCTGAAACATCACGGGTGATAGAGACGTTATCACCCTTACGGGCGATTTTATCGATTTCGTCAATATATACTATACCATGCTCAGCTAAACTAGCATCGTAGTCACATCGTTGCAGTAAATTTTGAATGATGACTTCAACATCGTCACCCACGTACCCAGCCTCAGTTAAAGTAGTAGCATCAGCAATAGCAAACGGGACATTCAAAGTTTTGGCCATGGTTTCTGCTATCAATGTTTTACCGCAGCCCGATGGACCAATCAGTAGTATATTACTCTTGCGAATATCAACTTTCTCCGACTCGTCGGTACTTTTCTTCTCTCCCGCGATTAGACGCTTATAGTGATTATAAACCGCTACGCTGATCACCTTTTTAGCATGCTCCTGTCCAATGATATACTCATCTAATGACGCTTTAATATCTATCGGAACAGTAAGCGCAATCTGCGTCAAACTATTAGGCTCTGATTTAGTCGTCTCTTCCGCACCAGTAAAACCGCTATCATCCAGATAATTATCTTGTAGAGCTTGATAGTAACTGTTTAAGCAATCTTCGCAAATATAGACATTATGCTCCTCATCACCGAGTAGCACCCCACAATCGTTTCCACAAAAAACGCACCGTTCACCTATCTGCTGCTCTTTACTCATTTATTACCAATACCGTCAATTCACAATCCAATGTTTGCCATTTCATAGTTATTCTATAGTTACCTTTTACCATTATTTCAACAGTAACTTATAGATTTCAGAAGTTATAAACACCGCAACCATTACCACTAACACCATTGTCCATTCTAGTATTCCCATAGAACTAGTACCAAACATATCATGCATGAACCCATTATAGCTAAACAACAGCTGTACCCCTAGGGTAGAAGCTACTGCTATATACATTACCGGATTTTCATGTATTTTAAGGCAGCTAAATAACCTACCGTGCAGTTTACGACAATTAAATAGAAAAGCCAGTTCCCCAAAAATTAATACATTAACAGCAGTTGTTCTGGCCAAAGCAATATCATCTACTTGTAACAACACGTAAAATACTGCAAACACAGCTACTGTAAGTACTAAAGTGACCATCAACATATAGCCAATGTAGACCAAACTAAACATTGCCTCATTACTTTTGCGTGGAGGGCGCAACATAACCATAGCCTCTGGTGCCTCAAATCCCAAAGCACTAGACACACAAACTGAGGTGATCATATTAACCCACAAAATTTGCAACGGGGTAATCGGCAACGTGGCACCACAAAGTATGGCCATCAAAATAACAAAGGCTTCTGCCATGTTGGTAGGCAGTACGTGCAAGATAACCTTCTTGATATTATCATACACTACTCTACCTGCTGCCACTGCTGACACAATAGTAGCAAAATTATCATCTGCTAACACAATATCAGAGGATTCTTTGGCTATTTCAGCACCTTTGCTGCCCATAGCCACTCCCACATCTGCCTTGCGTAGAGCAGGAGCATCATTAGCACCATCACCTGTCATAGCCACCACCTTGCCTTGCTGTTGCAACGCCTGCACCAAACGGAGTTTGTGGTCAGGGGAAGTCCTCGCATAAACATTAACCTTACCAACCACCGCAGCTAGCTCTTGGTCGCTCATTTTATCTAACTCATCACCGGTTAGCACTCCATAAGTAGTGCTAATACCCACCTGTTCAGCAATAGTACCAGCAGTCACTGCATGGTCCCCAGTGATCATCTTAACCTCTATGTTAGCATCATAGCACTGCTGCACCGCCGACAGCACCTCTGTTCTAGGCGCATCGATTAATCCCAGTATTCCTACTAATACCATACCATGATCAATATCGCTAAAACGTAACTGGTGCCTTTCCTCGGTTTCATTAATATCCTTGTAGGCCAAAGCCAGCATACGATGTCCTTTCTTGGCCATATCTAAAATATTACTTTCCCAATAGTTCTTGTTAATTGCCCGTACCCCACGATCCGTTAATTCGTACTGACAACGCAGCAAGAGTTTCTCGGGTGCACCCTTGAGATATATCAGCTGATGCTCATCATGATCATGATGCAAGGTCGCCATGAACTTTAATTCGGATTCATATGGAATGATATCTATCCTAGGCACACGCGCCATGCACTCCTCGGGCAAAACTCCCTGTCGTACCGCAAATTTAAGCAGAGCCTTATCGATAGGATTGCCACTACATACAACAGCACCCTTATGGTCATGGCCATTATAATGACCTTCATTACATAAAGTTCCACAATCGAGCAACATGCTAAGCACACCACTCTCCTCAAAGGTAATGCCAATCCACTTGTTGTCCTGCAAGTAATAAAATAGCCCATCATCCCTAACTTGGTACAATTGATCTGCCAATAACACTCTCTGTACTACCTGTTCATTACGGGTTAGAGTGCCGGTCTTATCTGTGCAGATGGTGTTTACTGCTCCCATGCTTTCTATCACTGGTAGATGTCTAACAATAGCATTATGATCAGCCATCTTTTTAACACCGATTGCCAAGATAACCGTCAGGATAGGCGGCAACCCTTCCGGAACTGCCGCCACTGCCAAACCTACTGCTGCTAAAAAAGTGCTATCCACCGGTAGCTTCCAGACACCTATACCCACAACAAAATTAACCAGAGCTAAAGACAAAATGATTACCATTAACCAAAACGATAACCGATCAATTTGCTGAACTAAAGGCGTGCTAATCTTTTCCACATTCTCCAAAGTGGTACCCATCTTGCCTAACTCGGTGTTCTTGCCAGTAGCCACTACAACTCCTGTACCTCGCCCGTATACCACTGAGCTACCACTGTAAGCCATATTAACTCGATCACCCAAGGAAACCTTCGGTAACTGTTGATCAGCACGTTTAGTTACCGGTTCTGACTCACCTGTCAAAATGGCTTCTTGAATCTGTAAAGAGCGATCCGCAATTAATCTGATATCAGCCGGAACTTTATCTCCGTTTTTTAATTCAACAATATCCCCAACTACCAGCTCCCTAGCTGGTATAATGAAATGCTGCCCTCCATCGCGCACCACTTCGGCAGTCACATTCAACATATCTCTAATGGCCTCTAGTGAACGTTCTGCCTTGCCTTCTTGAATATATCCTACAATAGCATTAAGGATTACTACACCTAAGATTACCGCAGTATCCAACCAATGTTGTAACAGCACGGTCATCACTGCAGATGCCAATAGGATATATATTAGAATGTTATGAAACTGCAGCAGGAATTTTACCAGATTGCTAGTACGCGGACGATAATCTAATTGGTTATATCCATACTGTGCGATGCGCTCCCGCACTTCCGCCTCACCTAAACCACTCCGGCTAGTATTCAATGTATTCAAAACTTCTTCAATTGTCTTAGTGTACGGCTCCATAATTGTTTACTCTATCGCTTTTTCTCTCTATTTTTGTACGCCAACCAAGTATTCTCCATCAAACATTGCACAGTCATAGGTCCAACACCCCCCGGTACCGGCGTAATCCAAGAAGCCCTTCTGGCCGCTTCAATAAATTCTACGTCACCACAAATACTGCCATCTGCACTGCGGTTAATACCAACATCAATAACAATAGCACCTTTTTTAATCCAATGGCCCGGTATTAAACACCTAGCCCCTACTGCCACTACAAGCAACTCCGCCTGTTTCACCAGCTCATCCAAATGCTTGGTAAATTTATGCGCTATTGTCACGGTAGCTCCTTGATTTAACAACTCTAGTGCTAACGGTTTGCCCACAATGCTGGAAGCCCCTACCAACACTGCATTGACACCTTTGAGGTCAATTTTAGTAGTTGCTATTAACTGCATAATGCCATAAGGAGTGCATGATATCATACCAGGCCATCCCCAAACTCTCTTACCGAGATTACAAGAGTGAAAACCGTCCACATCTTTAGTGGGATCAATGGTCTCCAGCACTTCGTCCAATTTCCAATCGCGAGGTAACGGTAACTGAACTAAAATACCATCGATCTCATTATCGGCATTGAGTTGCTTAATCAGCTCTAACACCTCTCCAATCGCCACATCGCTAGAAAAATGATAATAACGTGATAAAAACCCCAGCTCTTCACAACATAAACGTTTGCGTTCGGTATAAATAATCGAGGCTGGATCATCACCCACCAAAATTACCGCTAAGCCAGGATTCCTGCTACAACCCATAGCATACCATTCATCAACTTCCTTACGTAAGATCATTCTACGCCGATATGCGAGTTGTTTACCATCCAAGATATTAGCCGTCATATTCATTTTCCCTCAAGGCTGCTACAGCGGCACATAAATCTCGTGCACCAAAAATAGCCGAACCAACTACCAATACATCTACACCCATGGCCCTTAGACGCTGACTATTCCCGCTATTCACTCCACCATCTACGGCCAACTTAACACCAGATGCATGCATATCGCGCCAATTGGATAACTCGCCAAGTTTATACCAAGCACTAGGCAGAAATGATTGACCGCCCATACCCGGATTAACCGACATCAGTAGCACTAAAGATATCTGATCAGCAATATACGGCAAAAAGTCATAACCATCAGCCGGATTCAAAGCCACTCCAGCTTTACAGCCTAAAGAGTTAATAATGCGCACTACACGGTCCAGATGACGCGTGGCATTCGGATGCACGGTGATATACCTAGCCCCAGCCTCTGCAAATTTGCACACCAATGCTTCAACCGGCTCAACCATCAAGTGTAGATCCAACACTAACTCAGGATAACACTGATGTATGGCCCGACACAGATCCACACTACCCCAAAGATTATCTACGTAATGGTTATCCATGATATCCAAGTGTAGCCACTCTACCCCAGCCGCTAATGCTTGATCTATTGCTGGTCCTAGCTCTAGTATCGGCGCTGCCAACAAAGAGGCAGAAAGAATTACTTTACCCATCTTACGGACTTACACTTCTTGCTGTCAAAAATAAATCTGTCAAATCAATCCGCCCAAGTGTATGAATTCGGCGACAGAATTGCAACAAATTGCATAGAAGCGAGTCTCCAATCCTCCCATTATAATCAATCACGTCTTAATGAGCTCCAAACACTGCAAAACAGCACAGTTCGTTGACACTCCCGTAAGCTTTGACTATGCTCGCCACGTGATGACAGATGGCTATTTTATGCGTACAGGCAAAATCATAAGCGTGATTGGCGCGGTGGTGGATGTCCGGTTCAAATTTGGAGAAATTCCTAATATATACCATGCTTTAAAGGTGGTAGATACGGCATTAATATTGGAGGTACAACAGCAATTAGGAGACGGCATAGTTCGTACTATTGCTATGGGTGTTACTGATGGTCTGCGACGTGGAATGTCGGTGGAAGACTCTGGCGATACCATTCAAGTACCAGTAGGAACGGGCACACTAGGACGCGTAATGAACGTACTAGGTGAACCGTTAGACTTTAAGGGGCCGATTGAAAGCAGTGAACGTCGCTCCATCCATCAGCCAGCTCCAGCATTTACCGCACAATCTGGTCATATTAAACTATTAGAAACCGGCATCAAAGCTATCGATCTTCTCTGTCCGTTTGCGCATGGCTGCAAGGTAGGACTTTTTGGCGGTGCGGGAGTAGGTAAAACCGTTACTATCATGGAACTTATTCGCAGTATTGCAATTGAACATAATGGCTATTCTGTGTTTGTGGGAGTAGGCGAGCGCACTAGGGAGGGCAATGACCTGTATCACGAGATGAACGAAGCCAAAGTACTGGATAAAGTATCTCTGGTCTATGGCCAGATGAACGAACCTCCTGGTAACCGTTTAAGAGTGGCGTTATCAGGGCTAACTGTAGCGGAGACCTTTAGAGACGAGGGACGTGACGTACTGTTTTTCGTGGATAATATCTACCGTTACACTTTAGCCGGAGTGGAAGTATCGGCTCTTTTGGGTCGCATGCCATCTGCTGTCGGTTACCAGCCCACTTTGAGCGAAGAGATGGGTATATTACAAGAACGTATCAGTTCCACTAAATCCGGCTCCATCACCTCTATACAAGCGGTGTACGTGCCAGCCGATGACTTGACAGACCCATCACCAGTCACCATTTTTGCGCACCTTGACGTGACTATAGTATTATCTAGGAGGATTGTAGAACTGGGGATTTTTCCCGCTATAGATCCGTTAGCTTCTAGCAGCAAATATCTGGATCCGGAAGTAGTGGGCGATGAACATTATCGTGTAGCGCAGGAAGTACAGAGTGTGCTACAAAAATATAAAGAATTGAGAGATATTATCGCCATTTTAGGTATGGATGAGCTATCCGACGACGATAAGTTGACTGTAAACCGCGCGCGTAAGATAGAGAAATTCTTATCTCAACCATTTTTCGTTGCAGAGATATATAGTGGCAATCCCGGAAGTTACGTTGCTACTCAGCAAACCGTTGCAGATTTTGGGAAGATTTTAAATGGTGAATGCGATGATTGGCCAGAACAGGCTTTTTACATGAGTGGATCGCTAGATGATGTGCAAAGTAAAATCGACAAATTGACAAAGTAGGTTGATCGACGGTGTTATGAACGGGGACGGTTTAAACTTAGAGATGGTTAGTTTAAGTAGACAGGTGTATTCTGGCACCGTTGACCACGTTACCGCGCCTTCATACCAGGGTGATATGGAGATTTATCGTGGCCACTGTGCTATTATGGCGTTACTTAAACCGGGGCAGATTAAGGTTAACACCTCTCAACAAGAAATTATTTACTACTATGTATCAGGCGGCGTGCTAGAGGTATACAATAACACCGTGTCCATTTTAGCTGATACAATTATACGAGCTGAGGATATTGATGAAGCAGCCACAGTGATGGACCAACAGCAATTAGAACAGCTTCTTAGCAACCGACAGGCAGGTCGCAACTACGGCAAGATGTTGACTAAAATGACTCAAGCGCGAGCCAAATTGCGCACAGTTAGAAATTATAGCCGCAATATCAAAAACACTTCGTAGGTGAAGTATTTCAAATCCACGATTTATCATTTTGGGTTTAAATGCATCATTCAGGATATGTGTAAATAAGGGGGGGCAGATGATGCTGACGGAATTTGACAAGCCAAGACCTAGTGGGTTATAAATGACGGTATTGGGGTATCGCCAAGTGGTAAGGCACTGGATTTTGATTCCAGCATTCCCAGGTTCGAATCCTGGTACCCCAGCCAGGCCAGTATGCAGCGCATAGACGTTGGATTTAGCGCTTACTCGCCGTAGTGGATTTGCTAGATGGTTACTAATTAGATTCTTTTAATGAACACGGGTGGCTGGCACAGAGGGTCAACAAAGGGCTTTACGTTGGTGGAAGTGATTGTCACGATCATCATCGTGGCTATTCTGGCAGCGATTGGCGGCAGTTTTATCTCTTCAGATGATTTGGATTTACGACTAGAGGCTGAGCGGGTGGCCGAGGGGATTCGCTGGGCACAGAACTATGCTATCGGTCATGCATGTTATGTTGGTATGACGTTATCTGGTAATCATTATCGTATCTATGAGAAAGACGTGAGCAGCCCGGATGGCATAGGATCGCCTATCGACTGGCCATTAGTTTTTGGCAACTGTACGGGCGACCATTGCACCTTGAACTCACGCGTGGAATTTCCGGCGGATATACAACTAATCATTAAACCCAATGGCGGTTCTTATCCTCAATACTCGGGTAGTGGTAGCGACGTGTTCGACGACTATAGGATAGTTATTCCAATACTCAAGGTCGGTTCAAAAACCATGAACGACGCGTTGTGGGTAGTAATTTCAACAGTTAGCGGCATTGTTAGAGTATTGGACATTAATGGTGTTGCTGAATCATGAAAGAATTAAAGATTACAGGCATGACTATGGTAGAGGCTGTTTTATCTACCATTATCTTGACGCTCATAGCACAAATATTGGTCTACGGTTACCAACTAACTAGCAGTACGCAGTCTAGTTCAGCGCTATCCAACGATGCTCGCATGGTCGATGAAGCCAACAACTGTATGGAGTATGTCTTGCGCGCACTGGACAAAAACGCGGACCAAACTATCGGCATAACCAGCGCTGAATTAGCCAAGTGTAACACACATTGTCAAAGGCTTAGTAGACATAATGACATTAAAGTGGAATTACAGAATGACAACATCCAATTGTTTAGCCATCGAAAATTGAAAGGTTCATGGATCACAGTAACAGTAAGCGATCCCAGCACGGGTCGTAACCGTACTGTAAAAACCATGGTCAGCTCCTATGATCCCAATGCCAGAACAACTTCTGCAACTGGTGGCTATGGACGCAGAATGTTTGATCTTAACGCTGGTGGCAGGAGTGTGTGTGCAACGTTAGATGATTACGAAAATCAGGAGTATATTCCATTATCATCTCTACAGTACGCCAAACTCAGAATGAGATGCAGTAGTAATACATTAATCGGTAATACAGAAGCTAGGTACGGAATAGCTAGCGATATCTCGACTTTAAAGGATAATCTCCAATCGTTAATCGACAGAGCCAAGCGTACGGTATTTGATGAATGGTTCTATCTAAAAGACCTAATAAATATATTCTCGAATGAGAAGCCGATATCGCGCCCTCACTGTTTTGCGGACGGTAGGTGCATTTCTACCGGTCGGGAGTTGAGCAAACTATATAACGAGGCTTTAACTGACCGCCCAATGTTCGAGACTGCTAACGCATTACGTTCAGCTAAAACCATAAAACAGTCCGCGGAAGAATGGTACAACTGGTTCAAAAACAGACACACAACTGCTGCCGAAGCTGAGTAGTCGATATTGTCGATAACTATTATTCAACCAGACAGGTTCGTTCCATACTGAGATCGGCGGCTAATTCTTTTTGCAAAGCTAGTATAGTATTATCGTTTTTCAGTTCATGATAAGCTGTTGCGAGTTTCTCCTGTTTAACCTTGTCAGCTTTAGCTATGGGAGTATCCATATTGTTATCACCCACATCTATTTGCACGGTCACCTCTGTACCGATCGCTAGACTAATAGCCGCTGCGATACGTTTACTATGTACGGAACTTACAATTGCCTGTTGACTAGGATCAACCGACAATGTAACCACTCCATTTTTATAGCCAACGAACACACAGTACTGTAATAGAGTACGCGTCAAACCCGTACAGGGCAGCTTAGCTAAAATATCCGTCCATTTATCTTGACTGATTTTAGTAATATCCGTATCTAATAACGCGTCACATGTTTCAGAATGGTTGACGACACCGACTATTTCATCATCACTGTTAAAGTTAGCCGTCTCCTGCTTAGAGTCGCCACTCTCATTATCTTTATCATCTTCAATTAGGCTGTCTCTATTCTTCTTAACTTTAATCGTTTTTTCGGATGCAACCGCTCCGCTTTTCACCTCAGAACTCGAACAGTTACCTATCACATAATTAATATGATCAACACGTTTTCGTAGATCATCTGTAGTAAACGCCAGGCAACGTAATAGCAACATCTCTAGTCCGCTTAACTGATCGGCTGCCCAAATCAAATCTCTTTTACCATTAAGTAATATCTGGTAGCATAACTGCACCTGTTCAGGGGTTGCTAGCTTGCTCATCTCGTGCAGAACTTCTATTCTATAGCTCTCACGCATGCGCGGTCTATAGCCATCGATCAGCTGCACCATCGCTAACTGCTGTAAAGCGAGCAATAACTCGTCCAATAAATCAGTATAATCCACCGCAAAATCGGCTATCTGGTCTAATACCTCGCATACTTTGCCGCCATCGTTCTGCAGTAATCCTCGCAATATCGCAAAGAGTTGTTCACTACCCACCACACCCAGCAACTTAGACAAGTTATCCACAGTCAAACCATCTGGTCCAGCATATGCTAACGCTTGCTCCAAAACCGTCAAAGCATCTCGCATACTACCATTGCCGGCCCTACTAATCAGACTGACTGCTACCGGCTGATACACCAACCGCTTAGTATCTAAAATCTTGCACAATTGTTGCCCGATCTGCTGATCGCTCAACGCTCTAAGGTCAAACTGCAACACTCTCGACAAAACCGTAACAGGTATCTTCTGTGGATCCGTGGTGGCAAATAAAAATTTAACATGCTCGGGAGGTTCTTCCAAAGTTTTAAGCAATGCATTAAAACTATGTGTGGATAGCATGTGCACTTCGTCGATAAGATATATTTTGTAACTACCCTCTAATGGCAAAAATTGAATTTGCGATAATAACTCTCGCATATCCTCTACCCGCGTATTAGAGGCCGCATCAATTTCTAATAGATCAGGGTAAATTCCTTGATCAATCGCTATACAGTGCCTGCATTCACCACACGGTTTCGAGCTAACCCCATGACAACAGCACAGAGCCTTAGCTAATAAACGTGCTAAAGTAGTCTTACCTACTCCCCTGGTACCGGTAAATAGATACGCATGATGCAAATTACCGCTATCCAGCATCCTGCGCAAGGTCTCAACTACTACTTGCTGTCCCACCACTTCATCGAAACTGCGTGGCCTCCACTCGCGCGCTAAAACCTGATAGCCACTCATTCATTATCCTCTAAAAAACCTTCTAATTTTTCGGAACGACTAGGATGGCGCAGTTTGCGCAAGGCTTTAGCTTCAATCTGTCTTATACGCTCCCGAGTCACATTGAACTGCTTGCCCACCTCTTCCAAGGTATGATCAGTATTCATATTGATTCCAAAACGCATCATTAACACCCTAGCTTCACGCGGAGTAAGTGTATCCAACACCGAAACCATAGCTTCGTGCAAACCAGAACTAACCGCCGCATCTTCCGGCGAAGCTATACTGTCATCCTCAATAAAATCACCTAAATGAGAATCATCTTCCTCTCCTATTGTCATCTCTAAAGAAACGGGCTCTTTGGCAATCTTCATAATTTTACGCACTTTATCTTCACTAATCTGCATCATCTCGCCCAATTTTTCAGAAGATGGCTCCGTACCATTTTCCTGTACAAACTGCCGTGTCAACCGATTAAGTTTATTAATAGTCTCAATCATATGCACTGGAATACGAATCGTGCGTGCCTGATCCGCAATAGAACGCGTAATAGCCTGTCTAATCCACCAAGTAGCATAAGTAGAAAACTTATAACCACGGCGATACTCAAATTTGTCTACTGCTTTCATTAGACCTATATTACCCTCCTGAATCAGGTCCAAAAACTGCAACCCGCGAATAGTGTATTTCTTAGCTATAGAAACCACTAAACGTAAATTGGCTTCAATCATCTCCTTCTTAGCATTGCGAGTTTTAGCTTCGCCAATATCAACCTGCCGCCCTACTTCCTTAATCAGATTAACATCCATATCTACACTAGCAGCCAAACGTGCAATACTACGTTGCCTACGTTCAATCTCTTCACGTACAAGCAGTAATGAATCGCTACTTTGCCAATCTATCGGTAAGTTATCCAACCATTGAGTGTTGGTTTCGTTACCCAACCAACTCTTTATTACATCTTCTCTTTTTAATTTCAACTTATTGATACACAGTCCAACAATCGTCCGTTCATCCGCTGCCAACTGTTGCGCCATTTTTTTTATGCGCTCTACCCGTTTTTGAATCAATTTGCTACTGAACTTAAACTGCATAAAACAGGTAGCAAGTGCTGACCGATCTGTAATTAAACGTTTTTTGTACTTATGCTTCAGACTGTATTGGTAACGATCCCAGATATCACTAAGCTCCGCAAAACGTCTTCTAGCTACCTCTATATCTGGCCCGGTCTCAAAAATATCTAATTCATCATTATCTGCGTAATCATCATTCTCTGCTAGCAGTTCTTCATCACCAAACTCTCCATCACCGACACGATCACTACCATCATTTTCAGTTGACGCTCCATCGCCTACCATTTTTTTTTTAGTATCTCCTTTTAACTTGTTTTTGCTCAAGTTGCTCTCTACCAGCTTTAATTCGCGATCAAGCTGTTCTACATCATCCTCAACGTCAGCAATATCCTTGATCATCGAATCTTCCGTACTCGAGCCATTTGACCAATCATCGATATCATAAAACCCTAACAACAAATCAGATAAAGCTATCTCATTACGCTCCACTCTTTTCCACTTATCCAAAATAAATGGCACTTCCCCTGGCACCTTGACCAATGCCGATAAAATATGTTTGATACCATCCTCAATTTTACGCGAAATAGCGATCTCTCCATCTCGATCCAACAAATCTACGGTACCCATCTCACGCATATACATTCGGATGGGATCACTAGTTTTACCCACATTATCGGTGTTGATACTGCCGCTTTCCTCCTGGCTGCTACTGCTACCGACACCTATATCCTCCGGCGTATCTCCATTGTTTAAACTGATGCCTAACTCTCCTAGCTGGGTTATAATATCCCCGATATGTTCACTATCAACGCCATCGTTAGTAACTCTATCATTCAAATCACGACTACCCGCGTAATCACACGCATCCAATTTGCCGTTAGCTTTATTTATCTGTTCCACTCTATCGTGCTCCCCTATAGCAACTTAACCCTTCATAGAACGAACATCATGTTCCATTCTACATAAACACCCATCTCTATCGGCATACCAAATCAATCTCCCCCACTACTAACATCCGTTTAGCCGATACTTCTTACTCCTCTAAATCAAATGACACTCGCACCAGATTAGCTACCTTTCATCCATTGCGCCCAATTTACTTTGCTTGATCAATGTCTGTAATTGCAGTTTTTCGTGCGCATCCAACTGCTGTTTATCAACCTTAGCGATTAATTCACTGATCTTATTCCTATCCAATTCATTATGCATTGATTTTATAATAGCTAAAAATTCTTTTTTTAGTCCTTCCGAATTAACGGCTATGGGAGTACACATCAAATCGCACAAAACTGATTCAAGCAAACCATCCCGTTCATGTTCTAAAATTAAACCAAAACTAACCTTTTCTGTACCAAACTTCACCACCCACTCTGTCAACTCATTCAACGCTTGTCCACCTACAAACTGTGCGAACAACTCCTGTTCTTTCAACATCTCATGACCCAAAGTTGGGTGATATACTAGCAGCCTTAGCAGATGAATAACCAAAGGATGACACTCTCGCTTTGGATTGGGTCGCACAATTTCTGCATTATTGGCTGTCTTCAGCAAACTGCCACTCTTTATCAGTTCAGTAATATCCAATTGAGTCAAATCGTTAATGCGTTTAACCATTAACTGATAAAAAATACCCTGTGGAATTAATCTTAAATATTCCAAAACTTCCTGCACAAATGCATGTTTACCCACTACACTATGCATATCATGTTTATCAACCAGAGTACGCAACAATAACTCATCTAAGTTAATACGATGAGCGGCACTCCATGTACGAAATTTTTCCGCCCCCCATTTTCTAATCAGTGAGTCTGGATCCTCTCCTTGGGGCAAAAACACCACCTGAAATACACTATCTTGGGCCAAAGGTAAAGCCACCTTTATTACTCGCCAAGCAGCCTGTTTACCAGCCGAATCTCCATCGAAACAAAAAACAACAGTTTTGGCACGACGCGTGAGTAATCTTAATTGAGCACCACCCACAGCGGTACCACAACTAGCAACAACCTCCCGCACACCATACTGCGCCAAAGACACTACATCCAAATACCCCTCAACCACCATTAACTGGTTATCGTATGGACGTGCTTCGTACATACCGTACCAACACTCGCCTTTATGATATAGGTCACTCTCAGGAGAGTTAAGATATTTGGCCGGATCGTCTACTACAGTGCGTCCACCGAAACCCAAAACTCTACCCTGGCTATCCCTAATTGGAAACATAATACGACTCTTAAATCGCGGTAAGAAGCTACGCTCACTACTAGACAAACCTAATTTGTATAATTCATTCAAACTCCAGTCTTGTCCAATACGTTGTGCAATAAATCGCCATTCTCGCGGAGCATAACCTATATCGAAACGTTCACAGATCTCCTGATTAACTCCTCGTTTGTTAAGGTAGGATATAGCTGCACTATTATGCGGCAAACACCGTTTAAAATAATTGGCGATGCTCTTATTGATCTCAAATAAGCGATATCGTCGCTGCTGTTCGTGACGATCATGCGTCGTCGATAATGGCATTGACAACCCTACAATAGAAGCCAATTTTTCAACCGATTCTAAAAAAGTTAGATTGTCAAACTGCATCAAAAAGTTAATGACGCTGCCATGTGCATGACAACCAAAACAATGATAGAACTGACGGCTGGGATTTACAGTAAAAGAGGCTCCTTTCTCCTGATGAAATGGACATAACCCCAACCAGTTACTACCACTGCGTTTCAATCTTACCCTATCACCTATAATGGCCACAATATCAGCATGTTCCAATAGCTCTTCGATAAAAGACGGCGGCACATATCTACTGTTCATACACAGATTAACAGATCTTCATGCTGTAATTTACTTGACCCTATACTCCCAAACACCATCCCATACCACAGGCGGTTTCTCAATAAATTTAACACAGCGTTCCACAAAAATCACTGACAGATTATCTTCTGGATAGTGGGATAGAAGTATCTCAAATGCTTCCAAAGCCTTCTGCCAATCTCCATTCTGATAAGCATCAAAAGCTTGAGCAAACTCTAAATTGTATTCTTCAACACGATTCCATAACCAGTGATTATCATCCAATAATTCGTACAAATAAGTTGCTTTGAATTTACCCTTAACCCTAATCAGATCGATTCGACGAAACCTAAACTGTTCCTTAGCCAATTGGTAAGTAGACTCACCAACCGCCACTGTAGTACCATACATTTTATTAATTCCCTCGAGACGAGAAGCCAAGTTAACGGCATCGCCTAAGGCTGTGTAATCTAGTCTCTCATCAGAACCAACATTACCAACTACAACCGCTCCCGTGTTCACTCCAAACCTAGTTACAATCACCGGCTTACCCTGAGCCCGCCAACTATCCTGTAAACCTCTAAGAGCTTTCTTAGCGTCCAGAATAGTCTGACACGCATGGATAGCGTGTTGTTGGTCCGCGGTAGGTGCACCCCAAAAACACATAACACTATCACCTATGTACTTGTCTATTGTACCGTAATTTTTGACAATAACACTACTTATACACTGTAGATAAGTTGACAAATACTGCATCAACTCTTCTGGAACCAAACCTTCAGCCAGATCGGTAAAGCTACGTATATCGCTAAACATCACCGTTAATACTCTCCTTTCACCTCCAACATTTGCTACCTGCCCACTAGCTACCAATTGACGCACCACGTCTACTGGCATATAACGCTTGAAGGAGAATAGGGCGTTTCTCATGTTAATAAAGGATCTACTCATATCATCCAGTTCCTTTATGATGGATGGTCGGTATAAAACCTTATCAAACTGCAAATCGCACATGTAGTCAGAATCATCTGCCAACTGATTGATCGGACGACTGATGCTACCAGCAAAACGTATGGCACCCAAAACCCCCAACAAGGTAGCACTAACTGCCAGCAACAGTGCGCGTACAAAATTAAGTTCCACATCACGCACCAGTGAATCAACGGACACTATTATCGCAACAAACCATGACAGCTCGTCTCGTACATAATCTAAACGCCTAACCGAAGCAATATGCTCAGGCCAACTGCCAGCTCTAAAAGTTAAAATGTTATTATGATCAGAACCGTCATTACTCAACAGACTATAAACCGCCGGCATCGAGTACACTTCCGAATCCTTGATCTTGCTATTGCCGAACACGAACCGCCAAAGAATGCTGTCAGAATCATCATAAATCAGCGCCACACTACCATCTTGCAAACCTAAACTGGACAGGTATTTTTCAACCTGATCACTCAAAATATCTACGCACACCACACCGTACACACGCCCCTTGCCGTCTTTCAACGGCAAAACGGAGGTTACACCATCACGCGTATGGGACCTGCGTCCATAATTCCCAAATCGATATCTGATCCAACTAACTCCTTGATGATCAGCACCACGTTTATGCGCATACTGATACCATACACGTGAACGAGGATCGACCGGATCTGGTATCGGCACATCCTTAGAGATAAAGTGACCAGCCGGATCCAACCAACTCTGGGTGGCATAGACCGGTCCTACCTGCTCGTTACGATTAACCGATAACTGATAATAACTGTTATCGTCTAAGCGATTTACTAGATAAAAACTACCAAATTCATCCGCATAATACATACCCGCAATATTTTTATTGACGGCCACCGTACTGCGCATAAATTCCAACAACTGCTCATCATTGCGGCGGTTCTCTCCGAGCTCGAGCATACCGTTGTCTACTAGCCTGCTGATTGTTAATGGTATCTCATTTAATGGCAAGAAATAGAGATTAAGTTGATGCACTATTTTATCACTGCTAATTGATATCAATCTCTTAGCCGATTCGATAGCGTTATTATACGACGCATCGGTCACAAACCACAAAATAGCGGCAGCAGTGCTCAAAACCAACAACAGTACCACACTTAGAATACTAAGCCTTAAACTAATCCGAGCATCATGCAGTCTACCACCAATCCACTCTAACGTCTTCCTCACTACGGTCATAGCCTACCTTACGTCCTATACACCACCCACTCCAATACCCTACGCCCCAAGTTTACATACCAATCAAACTTAACTGCTAATCAGCCGTTGCAGCAGCATCAACCGCCTCACCATGTTTATCTGCTATCAGTGCCTTTCTGCTTAATTTAATTTTACCAGCAGCATCCACTTCGATAACCTTAACATCTATCTGTTGACCCTCCGTCAGATAATCCCGAACATTTTTCACGCGCTCGTTGGAGATTTGCGATATATGCAGCAACCCGTCCTTGCCCGGCAAGATAGTAACCAGCGCTCCGAAATCCAAGATACGACTAACCATACCATGATACACCATACCAACTTCCGGATCCGCCACCAACAATTCAATCTGGCGCTTAGCATCGTAGGCCGATGCTTCATTTGGAGAAGCCACAACCACCGCACCATCGTCCTTGATATCCACCGTAGCGCCAGAAGTCTCGATAATGCTACGGATAACACTACCACCCTTGCCAATAACATCTTTAATCTTATCGGGGTTGATATTAAAACTCAACAAACGCGGGGCCTTGGCAGACAACTGTACACGCGGCGTTACCAAAGTCTGCTGCATAATACCCAAAATGTGCATACGGCCTCGGTGAGCTTGCGCCAAAGCCTGACGCATTATCTCCTCGGTAATACCATTAGTCTTGATATCCATCTGCAAAGCAGTAACACCCGAAGCAGTACCCGCTACCTTAAAATCCATATCACCCAGATGATCCTCATCACCCAAGATATCTGTTAGTATCGCATAATCATCGCCTTCTTTGACCAAGCCCATGGCAACCCCTGCCACCGGCGCCTTAATTGGCACCCCAGCTGCCATTAAAGCCATACAGCCGCCACAAACCGATGCCATAGAACTTGAGCCATTAGAGGAGGTAATTTCAGATACCAAACGAACCACATATGGAAACTCCTCCTCACTAGGCATCACTGCTTCCAAAGCACGACGAGCTAAATTACCATGACCAAGTTCACGACGCTTGGGCGAACCAATCACTCCTAGCTCACCAGTGCAATACGGCGGGAAATTATAATGCAACATAAATCGCTCGCTGTAACCTCCAGCCACCGTATCTACCGACTGAGCATCACTATTAACACCTAAAGTAGCTACCACCAGGGCCTGGGTTTCGCCTCTGGTAAACAAAGCAGAACCATGCGCACAAGGCAACAGATCTAGCTCTATGCTAATTGGACGCACCGTCTCACGATTCCTGCCATCAATCCTCGGCAAATCCTCCAACACCCGGCGCCGCACAATCTCACGCTCCACGGTAAATATATGATCCTCAAGTTGCGCTTCCTCCAACTCTGTATCATGCATAGCCGCTATCGCTTCCGTTCTAACCTGGACCAAAGCTCCTTCCCGTTCCTGTTTATCACCAATCGCGAAGGCCTGTTCCAAACGACTCCCCCAATCAGTTCTAATTCTTTCCAGTAGCGACTCCGATGGCTCGCTAACTTTGTAATCCATCTTTTTAACGCCGACAGCTGCCACAAAATCACTAATACCTTTCACTGCCGCCTGCAACTGTTGATGTCCAAACATCACGGCACCTAACATAATATCCTCTGGCAATTCTTGCGCCTTAGACTCCACCATTAACACCGCATCAGCAGTACCAGCAACTACCAAATCTAATGCCGAATCTTGTAATTGCGACTTGGTGGGGTTAAGCACATAATCACCGTCACGGTACCCAACACGCGCACCAGCTAACGGACCATTAAATGGAGCACCTGATAAACCAAGAGCCGCAGCTGCCCCTAACATGGCTGGAATGTCCGCAGGAATTTCACTATCCATAGACAAAACCGTAGCTACAATCTGAATCTCATTTGTAAATCCCTTGGGAAACAGTGGCCGAATTGGACGATCAATTAAACGCGCAATCAATGTCTCCTGCACCGACGGCCTGCCTTCACGCTTAACATACCCACCAGGAAACCGACCATTTGCATAATAACGTTCTTGATAGTTAACAGTTAACGGAAAAAAATCTCTCGGTTCACTAGCATCTTTCTCAACCACAGCGGTTACCAACACTACTGTATCCCCCATACTAACCAAAACCGCACCACTCGCTTGGTTGGCTATCCTACCAGTTTCTAAAACTACTTTCCGATCCCCAAACTGAAAACTATGCTCAATCTTCTTCATTCTCTAAACAACACCCCTATCCTAGCCACCAACCGGCTACACCCTCAACTCAAACAGACACCACGCAAACGACGCAACTGCCAAATTATATCAGTCGAACTCCAACGAGCTCAGCGACACACAACAAGCCGCTGAGCAATTTCTACAGACACTACCCTCTTAGACCCAATTCCGCTACAACCTTATTATAGCCAACCGGATCCTTTCTCTTAAGATAAGCTAGTAACTTACGCCTCAGAGTTACTTTACGCATTAAACCTCTACGAGAACTATGATCCTTGTGATGAATTTTGAAATGTTCCGTCAGCCGACGAATATCCTCTGTTAGCAAAGCAATCTGCACCTCGGCAGACCCAGTATCTACCGCACTCTTTCCAAATTCTTTTACGATCAACATCTTTTGATCAGCTGTTAACGACATAAACCACTTACCTCAAATCATCTTACTTAACGTTTGACACCACTGTCATTGGCAGAAATCAAACCCCAAAGCTTGTGACGCGTAACCATTATACACGCAAGCTACGATATACTACCCCATGACTCGACAACAATCAATCATAACGCAATGGTTAAATAAATATGACAGGCACCTTGCTAACGACACCAAAATTTGGAAAAATGCCCCCTCTACGGAATTTTGCAACCATAACCAGAGCAGCCCAACCATGAACCACCTCGGCATATTCTACCTGGCATAGCCAGGTGTTCTTCCACAAGAACACCACACTCACAACACACTATCAACTAAAACACAGACATATTCACGATCAAACCTACAGACCCATCACTCACACAGGTTAAGAAGTGCGCGCATAGTCTAGTACTTGTTGCTGATCACTAAAATAAAAACTATCATTGTTGATAAGCTGGTACTGTTCATGGCCTTTACCAGCTATCAACACAATGTCGTCTTTCTGAGCTTCACGCAGAGCCCTAGCAATTGCATCAGCTCTATTGCTTTCAATAACAACCTTATCTGACAGATCCATCAGATCAATACCGGCGCAAATCTGGTCTATAATCTTCATGGGATCCTCACTCCGCGGATTATCGCTAGTAACAATAACCCGGTCGGCTAGTTCGGTGGCTAACTTTCCCATCTTAGCTCGTTTGTCACTATCACGATCACCACCACAACCAAAAATTACCCACAGTCTACCCTTTGTACCACAATATTTGCGCAAACTGACTAACGCCTTGGCTAAGGCATCCGGTGTATGCGCGTAATCTACCACCACCAGCTTAGCCAATACCTCTCTATTACTCACAACCTCCATTCTACCCTTAACTGGCTGTAATCTATTAATAACGGCAGCGATCACCGAAAGATCATACCCGTCACCTAGCAGTGCAGCAACAGCCGCCATAAGATTCTCTAAATTAAATACGCCCAATAACGGCGCTTTAAAATCAACAACGCACGATCTATGGTGCAAGTATCCTCTAATACCACTCGCCAAAAATTCCACTCTATCAGCCGTTAAATCCGCCAATCTACCCTCTGACCCATAAGTAATTTGTGGCAACCGCTCTTTTAGGCGTTGGCTGAATTTTAAGCCATATTCATCTGAAATGTTAAATATCCCCATCATACAAGAGTTACAGTCAAACAGTTTAAACTTGGCTGCTGCATAATTGGTCATACTGCCATGATAATCCAAGTGGTCTTGAGTCAAATTGGTAAAAATTGCCTGACGAAAGCATAACCCCGAAACTCTTTTCTGCACCAAACTATGGGAAGAAACCTCCATCACCACCGCTTGAACTCCACGCTTTACCAAATCTGCTAACATGGCACGCAATTCGATTAAACCCGGCGTAGTATTACGACTAGCTTGTAAATTCGGTAATATACCCCAACCGGTAGTACCAATTACCGCACTCATAACCCCTAATTCAGTCAGCATTTGCGCCAAATAATAACTAACTGAAGTCTTACCATTAGTACCAGTTACCGCATACAAGGTGAGCTTTTGTTGTGGAAAACCAAAAAATCTATCCGCTAGTTGCACCAATATATTAGATAAATGTGGAACCACTAAATATGGCACCTTCACATCAATCTCTGGCTGCTGATCAATTAGCACTGCCGACGCGCCTTTAGCTAACGCTTGCGACAGATAAACTTTACCATCCCCGCAACTACCTTTATACGCTAAAAACAACGTTCCAGGTTGCACATCGCGACTATCAGCAGTCAATCTAGCACATTGTACATCTGCATAAGCGGTCAAATCTTGTTCCAAAAGACCAGCTAACAACTTGGTCAACAACATCACTAAGCCTCCCGATCAAAAGAGATATTCAAGATATGTAGCACTTTATCAACTATCCTGCCAAACAACGGAGCGGCTACTTTACTCCCAAAATGTTCGCCCTTAGGATCTCTAATAACTATAGCTATTACCACTTGTGGATCAGGTACTGGAGCAATACCCACAAAGCTAGCGCAATACCGATCTCGATGATAACCCCTCTTACCAGCACTGAGATGAGCAGTACCAGTTTTACCAGCTACACGATAACCTTGCACTTTAGCCGGATGGTTATTTTTGCTAGTTACGCATTCCTCAAGTATTTTAAGTAGTTCATCGGCCAGATTAGTAGGTATGCGTCGCTGACCATTTGATGGAATCACTATATCTTGTTTTAGTAGCGTAACCGGTTGTAACACTCCGCGGTTAGCTATGATGGCGTACGCTTGAGCCATTTGTAACAGAGTAACATTAAAAGCATAACCAAACGATAAGGTAGCAGTCACCAAAGGACGGTTATGCAGATTACCGGGCAAATTACCAGCCCTTTCTCCAGGAAAACCCAATGCGGTAGCCGCTCCTAAACCAAAACGACGTAAATTATCTAATAGCAACGTATCCGGCAACTGCAACGCTACTTTAGCTGTACCAATATCACTAGATTTCTGCAGCACTTCACTGAGAGTTAACCTGCCATTATTGATATTTAACGCATCATAAATGGCATGACCGCCCACATAAAAAACACCCGGGTTAGTATCTATCACACTCGTTGACCTGAATTTACCGCTATGCAATGCTGCAGCAGCCGTAAAAATTTTAGCAGTAGATCCTGGTTCAAATAAGTCGGTAACCACTCGATTACGCAGATTCTTTAAATCACCCGCACGATTATTCGGATCGTAACTGGGTACATTAACCATGGCTAAAATTTCTCCCGTTTTTACCGACAACACTACTACCGAACCAGATTCAGCATTAAATTGACTAACCGTCTTAGTCAATTCATCAAACACAACCCGCTGAATACGACTATCTATACTAAGCTGTAGATTGTGGCTACTCTCAGGCATCTGCAACCTCTGTACACCACCCACAACATTTCCTAAACAATCCTTCAATACCTGCAACTTACCGGAGTGATTGCTGAGCCAATCATCATACAATAACTCTAAACCTTCCTGTCCACTATCATCAACATCAGTTACTCCTAAGACTGGCGCTAACACTCTACCCTCTGGGTAATAGCGTTTATAACCTTTCTTGCAATAAATCCCCGGAATTTTTAGAACAGTAACCTGTCTGGCCTTAGATATGGATAAATGTCTACGCAAATAGACAAAGCGACTGTTTTTATGGGCATCAATAATGGAACGCAATCTATCGAGCGGCAATTCCAACAACTCGGCCAACATACGCTCTTGCAGTTCTGTCACCTTATATAATTTTGGATCAACCCAAACTGCGCTACTAGGCACACTAATAGCCATCGGCTCATTGTTACGATCTGTAATAACCCCACGCCCACGCGGCTTATAATCAGTGGTACGTACACTACGCGCGTTCCCCTGATTTTTCAAAAACAACTGCTGGTAGATACAAAGATACACGACCCGCGACACCAACCCTAACAACATAATGGATAGTATCGACACCACCCACTTCAAACGCGAACGATAAAGCGCTACTAATATGTTGTCATCACGCTCCATGTCAAAGACTATTTATATCACGCGATTATGTACCACGGTCACCATTTCGTCACGCCTAGGAAAGTGCATAACAACTGAACAACCCTTGTCATCGGAAACATCAAACCGCTTCTGCGAAGTTACGACCTGTCTTTCTAGCAGCAACTGATACTGCTCATCATATAAGAGATTGAGTTGCACACGCTGCCGCTGAAGCTCTGTTTGCAACAAACGGTTATAATCCTGAATATACAGATACCCGATACTATTCAACAAAATCAACGTACCAAGCAAGCTATTAAACGAAAAGTACTCTTCAACATAATTCCAAACAATGGACAGCAGCCCAAAACGCCAAGAAACGCCAACTGGTGCAACACCTAACATTAGCCAACTCTCTCAATTACTCTCATAACAGCACTGCGCGCTCTAACATTAGCCGCTACTTCATGCTCAGTAGCTCGCATTGCTTTACCCACACAACGCAGTCTCACTCCTAAGTCTGCGCTCCTAACGGGCACCTTAGCAGGTAACTCACCCCCTGAATACCTACGTAACACCCGTTTCACCACACCTTCTTCCAACGAGTGAAAACTGACCACTACCAACCGACCACCTACTTTCAAAATAGGCCACGCCGCTTCCAAACCAGCTTCCAACTCCTCCAATTCACCATTTACTGCTATCCTTATAGCCTGAAACGTTCTAGTCGCAGGGTGCTTACCCAACTCCCAGCACGGATGCGCGCTCTTAACTATTTCCGCCAACTGTTCAGTACCGACAATAGGATGTTTTCCCCTAGCCTCAACAATCGCCCTGGCAATACGCCTACAATACCGCTCCCCACCATAGGCAGCCAGCACCCTAGCCAGCTCACGCTCCGGTATTGTAGCTAACCAATCAGCCGCCGTCAAACGTTGCGTGCGATCCATCCTCATATCCAACGGCCCAGACCGTTGGAAACTAAAACCGCGATAACCATTATCCAATTGCGGTGATGACACACCTAGATCGAATAGTATACCATCTACTTCACCAGTCACACCACAATCAGCTACCACCTTGGCAACATCGCTAAATTTAGCATGACACAACCGACACCTAGCATCACTAATAGCAGCCAGACCATATTCTATAGCCTCTAAATCACGATCCAAAGCGATAAGAATTCCGTCAGATGGCAATCGATCCAAAATCGCACGCGTATGACCTCCCCTACCAAACGTAGCATCTACAAACCGTTTTCCACCGTCGACTCTCAAGGCTGCGATCACTTCGCGCAACATAACCGGCACATGCGTATCAAACTCTTCTGTCACTAAATGTGCCCCACACAATATATTCTACACCTTAACACTACGCACTAAATACGAAACGCACCCATCTCTTGGTCAAGAATTAATCTATTCTCTCCGCTCATATAATCCATTATAGAGTTAAATATCTCCTTCCTGCCATACAACAAGGCCTGCTGTAAACCGCTTTTCAATGTTTCGTAACAGTTATCGAATCCACTATCACGAACCATTCTCTCTAGCATATCCGCAACTACCACCGATTCACCACCAGCTACCGCCTGTAAGAATCGCTCCGGCGCACCGTCATTAATCCACTGATCCACATACCGCTGCCTAATCTCATCAGTAGCACAGCCATGTTCTAACAAAAACTTTTCTACCGAACAACGCCTAGTTAAACCAATCTCCCCGGTTACCGTTAAACCATATTCCTTCATCTCCTGCAAAACAGCGGACAACAACTCGCATGATATAGACCCCAAACCATTACCCAAGCAGTCCACGCTATTTTCATTTAAACCAGCATAACGCAACACAATCTCATACGCCCGCAAAAGAGCATCATCAATCTCTTGACCGAATCTTTCATCCGACACCGACACTAGAAAACTGTTAATTGCTATCTTATGCGGGACGATACAATCAAGACGACGCTGTACCTCATCGCAGTTAACCGACAATACACTAGTAAGCACTGAGCTAATATCACGCTGTATATCACACCTTTGCTCTAAACCGCAAAGCACCGAGATCGCCTTGGAATAACTACCCATAAAATTTTGAGCTAACGATTTATAATTTTCTCTGGCCTCAGGATGATTAAAAATCATTGGATCAAAGTACTTCTCGCTAGCATTACCTAACAAAAACAACAAAATATCCAGATCATCGCGCAGATCATGACCCACGCAAGACCTAAAACAGAGTGACAGCAAGTTCACATCATTCTCTCTGAGCAATAACTGGGGCATAAAAGCCAAGCAAAAACGATCACGCACGACTGTGGACAACCTCACCAACTCATTCATTGTTAGCGCGACCAACGAACTGTTCTGTAT
>R20__coassemble_425_pt1 | contig 31321 bp, 30 predicted proteins | sample R20__metabat2_low_PE_004 | metagenome-assembled genome bin R20
CTACTACCACAATAAATCAACGCTTATCATAGATGACTCATTCACGTTAGTAAATTCGACCATATTAACTACCAACATCATATGTTCGCTTGCGTCTATCATATAAAACCGACAGCTCGTGACGTTGGTCATCGGTTAAAGCTTGACATTTTAACCACTCATCGCAAAAACTCACTGCATTACGACGTTTACGAGCTTGATGGTTCAACATGCCGCCCCAAATCGCTCTAACTAGATAATCATTCCATACCCCCCATTCGCTAGCAGAGTAACTAGCTAACAGACGAGGATAATTACGCCCCAAAATGCGCACCAGTTGTTCATGCTGTTCGACTGGCAAATTAGTCAGTAAGCTACTAAAATCCTCGCTATGAATCAGTGACGCAAGATCTACGTGTAACTGTACACACTGTTTACGAACTGCGGGGGACAAAAAACCCTGTTGATACAATCCCGCATCAATATCTAGATTGGGGATGATTGGATATTTGTATTCCAACCAATATTCTTGCCAATCCAACAACCCGCCACCTAAAAAACTTAAATTACGCTCCACTAATTCTCGACGTTCGTCACCGATTAAAAACCCATATATTCCCGCATAAGATAACGCAAAAGGTGGTTCACCTAACTTCTTACGTACAATTAGACCAAATGCCTTATCAACTTGACCATTCAATTGGCCCAAATACCGCACATCTAATCGCAACCAAAGTTCCTGATTGCTATAGTGTCGATGCCTACCCAAATAGCAGGCCACTGTAAGAAAGTGTTGGTCACTGCCAAACTCACCAGCCGCCCACATTGTCACTGTCAATCCATTCAGAATACAACATGCATCAGCTGTATAACGCGCATCACCGCTCTTAACAAAATGTTTGGCCATCCACTGCCAAACAACCAAATCTCGCCTTAACATGCGAGCTACCTCGATGGTGCACATAACATCACTCATGGCATTATGTGAACGACCATCAACTGGTAAATCGTTAGCGACTCGTATATCCTCTAATTTCATACTAATACGAGATCGACCATCCTTGCTTATTCCCTCAGGCCAAACGATACCTTCCGGTTTAATTAAAAACCGCATCAGCAACATCGGATAAACATCCATACGGTAACAATCATCGGCATACTGGTGAGTATAAGGTTCTAACAGATTACGATGAAAGGAGAAACGCAAAAACTCATCATCGAAACCCAGGGTGTTATAACCTAACGAAATAGTACCCGGCCGATTGAATAACGCATGAATCTGACTAACCACCTCATATTCCGGGCGCCCGTACCGCTCCAACTGTTGCAACGAAATACCGGTTACAGCCAACGCACAAGGTGATGGCCAAATATCAGCATTCAACCTAACCCACCACTCGTAGTTATTCACCAGATTCAAGTCTTGGTCAGTCTCAACCGCTGCAAACTGCAAAATTTGATCAAAACTTTTATCCAATCCAGACGTCTCTAGGTCGTAAAATAGCAACCTACTCATGCGCCTAATTAACCAAACTAAGATACCTAAGATGTAGGGCCAATACCTGCTGCCGCAGCCCTGCTAACGAGCAGTTATTATCGATAACATCGTCCACCCGAGCAGTATCTGCCCTCTTGGTCGATTGCAAACTCACAAACTGCCGTATCTGCAGTTCTGTCAGATCAGGACGATAGCTCCTCAAACGTTCAACTCGCACTTTCACCGGGCACTCAACTACTAACAATCTATCTGCGCGGGGAGGTTTCTTCATTTGAAAATACAACGGTATCTCGGCCAACAGGTACCTACCAGCCACATTTTCCTTTTGCTGAAACTCAGCTAAACGTTGAACTACCAACGGATGCAACAACTCTTCTAACCACTGCCGATCTGTCACACTGCTCAACAACTTAACTCTTAAACACCGACGAATCGTCAAAGGATCCTGATCTACAATATCATTTCCCCAACGCTCCACCAACCTCTGATGTACACCATCCTCCAACAACAACTCCCGTACAACTGCATCCGCATTAAAAAATATCGCTCCCAACTCCTCAAACATCTTGGCAACCGTGCTTTTTCCGCTGCCCATACCCCCGGTTAATATAACAGACCACATAATCAGACTTAGTCGCTACTACCCATTAAACCATCACAAGCATTAACAGTTGCGCCAAACCGGCCAATGCCAAAAACGGACCAAACGGCAATTGCTGCTGCATACTAAAACGTCTACATAAAAAATACCTCAGCAAAACGGTCAACAGAGCTATACCAGAAGCCAAGATTAAAATCATCGGCAAATGCCAAACCCCAAACCAAGCACCCAGTGCTGATAACAATTTAAAATCACCATACCCCATGCCGTCCCTCCTGCGTACCACTCGGTAGATCATAGCCAACGCCCACAACGCTAAATAACCTAATATAGCGCCTAAAATAGCCGCCGGCGGTGTAACAAGCAGATTACACACTCCGTTGTAAAACAACCCGCACCATAACAACAATAAGGACAATTCATCAGGAATCAGTCTGGTTTGCCAATCAACCACCGCTATTGCAATCAATATCCAAACCAAAAGATCGGCTGCGGACAACCATAGCGCACTTAGACCCGCTATCTGATGACATACAAACACCGACGCGGTTAAAACCCCGGTCAACAGCTCAACTAAGGGATAACGTAGTGAAATGGCCTGATCGCAATAATAACAACGCCCTCTAAGTAGCAAAAAACTAAGCAGCGGAATGTTGTGCCACCAACGCAGTCTCTGTTGACAATGCGGACAGTAGGATGGTGGCCAACAAAGGTTAAATACCGAAGAGCTCTCTGACAAGTTCTCACGCTCCAGCATAATGGGCAACCGATAGATGACTACATTCAAAAAGCTGCCGATTACCAGTCCCAAAATAAACTGCAACACCAACATCAGCATACCACCCTCCGCTTAAACTCTTTCCGCTTCAATAACTTACACCACAACCAGCGCTAAAATTATGAAGTAAGCTGCTCATGCAGTTTATTAACTAGATTGCTGAGTGCGTCATACATATCACGTCCCTCTAGTTCATGGCAATATTCCTTACCAGCGCGCTTAACTATTCCTTTGATACTGTAAACTCCATTAATGCTAGGATTTAAAATAAAATGCAAGCTTTGCACCTGACCTAGGCGTCCGAGTTTCTGACTGACCTTCTTTTCCAAATGTTCGTAAATAGCTGGTGTAACCTCCAGCTCCCCCGTAATTTCAATTTTAGGCAAATTTTCCATAAACACCTCACACAATATAACAATTAACTATACACAGCACAGGGTTAGAATATCTCACATATCAAATTCCGTGCCCAGATACACTTTACGCACCGTAGAATCAGCCAAAATTTGCTCAGCATTACCCGTAGCAATAATCTTACCGCTGCCTACGATATACGCTCTACTACAGATATCCAAGGTATCTCTCACATTATGATCAGTAATCAAAATTCCGACATGCAGGTTGCTTAAATGGTTAATAATCTTTTTGATATCCACAATAGATATAGGATCAATACCCGCAAATGGTTCATCCAACAAAATAAATTTAGGATTAATCGCTAACACTCTCGCAATCTCAGCTCTTCGCCTTTCTCCACCCGAAAGAGCTGAACCCATCGAATCTCGCAAATGAGTCAAGCGAAATTCCACCAACAACTCCTCTAAACGCTGTTGACGTTCACGTCTAGATAAACTGGTTAGTTCCAACACCGCCATCAGATTATCCGCCACCGATAAACCACGAAAAATAGAAGGCTCCTGCGGCAAATAACCGATTCCCATCCTGGCACGCTCATGAATTTTCAACCCGGTAATCTCCTGGTCATCCAAAAAGATCTTTCCCTGGTTAGGGGTCACCAACCCCAAAATCATGTAAAAACTAGTTGTCTTACCAGCCCCGTTAGGACCTAACAGCCCAACCACCTCCTCACTACCAATCTCAAGCGAGACATCGTCCACCACCATTCTTCTTTGGTAACGCTTAAACAGATGTTCCGCACGCAGCACGCTCATTAATTACACCTAGCGAACAAGCTTACTTAAAAGATCAAACGATGGCATCTTGCCCAATAATTTAGCCAACTTACCTCCACTAAACTGATTAAAGGTCTTCTGCAATCGCTGATGATAACGCAATACCTCATTAACAGCCGCAATACTGGTACCGGAACCTTTAGCTATTCTTTGCTTCTGAGAAGCACGAATGTTGGCAGGAAACTTACGCTCTTTTTTAGTCATAGAATCGATCACCACCAACAGCTGCTTCAATTTAAGATCGCCGCCCTCTAGCTGTGCGTTATCCAACTTGGCGCCTAACATAGGCAACTTATCCATAATGTTACCTACTCCCCCAAACTTTATTATCTGCATTAGATAGCTACGCAGATCCTCTAGATCCATACGACCGCCACTGCACAGCTTTCTGGTAATATCTACCGCCTGTTGCTGGTCTATTTTTTGATAGGCCTGCTCAACCAAACTCAGTACATCACCCATACCCAAAATACGAGAGGCTATACAGTCTGGATAAAAACGCTCTAACCCATCTACAATCTTCTCACCGGTACCAATGAACTTAATCGGACAGCCCGTGACATACCGCATGGCCAAAGCCACACCGCCACGTGTGTCACTGTCTGTTTTGGTAACAATAACACCAGTTAAACTTACTGCATCTTTAAAATGTTCAGCCACCGACAAACTATCGCGTCCCAACATACTATCCACTACTAGCAACGTCTCGATTGGATTGACAGCAGTCTCAATAGCCTTTAATTCATCCATTAAATCCTGTTGTACGTGCAAGCGTCCAGCCGTATCTACAATTAATACATCATACAGACGATGCTTAGCCTCTACATAAGCTTCCCTAGCAATACCCACCGGATTACCACTAACCGCATCAGAGCCTACATGACAGGCAAACTTATGTTGCTGAGCTAAAACTTGTAACTGCTCCATAGCGGCCGGCCGATAAACATCGCAGCTAACTGTCATAACCCGTTTCTTATTGTTAACGGCTAACCATACCGCTAACTTGGCTACCGCGGTGGTCTTACCAGCCCCCTGCAAACCAGCCATCAAGATCACTGCAGGAGGCTGGGTTTTTAGATTCAACTCGCTGCTCTCAGTGCCCAAAACCGCTACTAACTCATCATATACAACTTTAACAAACAGGTCACCCGCACGTAGACCACCAACTAGCTTCTGACCCAACGCTTTATCTTTGATCCTGCTTAATAACTCATCAACTACCTTTAAAGGTACGTCAGCATCTAACAGCGCATCTCTAACTTCGTCTAGGGCCTCTTGAATATTACTCTCTGTAAGTTTGTCCCTACCAGTTAACTTACGTAAACTCTCGCTTAATTTATCACGCAGACTATCAAACATCGTTACTCTCTATATAAATAACCACACCCATGGCACTATACCCAACAACCACCCATCGTTGTTAAATACCGTATCCGATCACTTCTGGCACACCCGTACGCTCTTTTAGATTCTTTAATATCGCCGGTTTGGATAACTTGGATGGCCTCATCTCAAGAGCTCTAAATAACGCACCCCTAGCAGTCGGATCATTAAGATCTGAACGTTCTTTCTCCCCATAACTGCCAACCGCTGGATGACTCTCCAGATATAACTTATTATCCGACCAACCAGCCTTAATAGGGTAGTAGATAAAACGTACCGGAGTACCTACATCCACTTGTTCAAACAACAACGCCACATCCTCTGCCGCCAGTCGCACACAACCAGAACTAATAAAGGTGCCTACACTATTTAACACATTAGTGCCATGTATCATATAACCGCTAACTCCCAGATAAAAAGCATACCTACCTAGTGGATTGTTCGGACCTGGCGGCACTACCTTAGGCAGCTCTCTACCGGTTTTCTCACGGGTATACCTCCGGATGCTATCTGGCGGTGTCCAACTAGGATTAGCTTTCTTACGTACGACTTTAGTGGAGATGACGGGGGTACGCCACTTGCTACGACCCAACCCTACCGGAAAAGTGTAGACATAATCGCCATCAGGCGTGAAATAGTACAACCTTAGCTCTGGAATATTAACCACAATGCCCTGCCTAAAGGGCGGCAGCACAAAACGCTTGGCGATCAGAACTTTCTGACCAGCTCGCAGATTGTCAAAATCTATACCAGGATTAGCCATCAACAGTTCATCATAGCTCACCCCGTTGCTATGACGAATAGAGGTAACCGTATCACCCTTCTTAACTTCTATCAGGTAGTTGGCACCTACCATATCATTACCAGCTCTCGGCATACGATAACGATCAGCCGCCCATCCATGGGAACCGACTAAACCTATCAACCACAGAGTCAGAATCAAAACCAACCTAACCACAACCGCCTTACCGCCCACCATTGACATAAAACCACATCCAATTAGTTCCAATTACAATCAAAAGTAACCCACACCTAAACCCAGTCGGCGCAGCCTGGTTGTTGTCACGCCCTAGCTATACAAAAAACTTTTCCTTGCTAGTTACGTCGCGATCCAGCCAAAAAGCCCAGAATACGCAAAATACTAAGGAATAGATTCAAGATCGATACATACAGGCCTATGGTAGCTAAAACGTAATTACGCTCCCCGCCATTTACAATCAAACTGGTACGAAACATAATCAAACCAGAAACAATCAGCATAAAAAAACCAGCAACGATTACTGAAAACCACTCTACTTGCCAAAACATACCGGCGATGGAAAGCAGAAGCGCTGTCGTAATGCCTACAAACAGCATGCCGCCCAAATAACTAAAATCCGCTCCTGAATAAACCGTATAAACTGACAACGCCATAAACACCACAGCTGTACAAAACAGCGACATAGTGATCAAGGCTAGCCCGTTGCTATAGGCAGATAGGTAATAGAGCAAGGTGGGCGCAAGGGTATATCCCATAAACCCAGTAAAAGCAAACGTCCAAAAAACACCCCACTCGCTGTGACTAGTCGATTGAGCAATGAACAAAAGAGCAAACATGCCCACAATGCACAGCAGCGGACTATACACAATCGGCAATAAACCAAACATGGGCAACATAGCCGCAACCGCGCTAAACAGAATAGTCAAACTAAGTAACAGGTAGGTTTTTCTGAGCACCATGCTAGCTTCCAAACCCACCGGACGACTACTAATTACTGTGTACTCCGGATCATTTATCTGCATACTATACACCTCGAAAAATTAACACTACAAACATCCCCGCCACAATTGGCTCAATAGTAACTGAATCCACCATACAATACAACCTATCATCCTACTCATATATGGTTCATTAACTTCTTTTTTCTTACCGTATCCACACTGCTAAACATGTAACTACCCATTAACGCTTACGCATTTTATTACGTTTAGGTTCTACTAACTCAAAACTGATCTCCTGTTCATCAACATCAACCCTAGCTACTATTACCGTGACCCGTTCCCCCAAACAAAATTGGACACCATGTTTGCGACCCACCAATCGTTGATAGGTCCCCTCTAAACGGTAGTAATCTACGGGCAAGGAAGATACATGCACTAATCCCTCTATTAAAAACCTATCGATCTCTACAAATAGACCAAAATGGGTTACCCCTGAAATCACCCCTTCAAAGCTCTGTCCCACGTAATTGCTAATAAACTTGGCTTTATGCCAATTCACTACACTACGTTCAGCCTCATCCGCTCTCCTTTCCGTCGTTGAACAGTGTCGAGCTAAACTATCTAAACGATACTGAGCGATACGATCCTTGGCATATTTACCAGTAAAATAACGAGGATGTTGCAGCAGTAGCTTAATTAATCGATGATTAAACAGATCGGGATAACGACGAATGGGAGAAGTAAAATGCACATAATGTGCATAACTAAGAGCAAAATGCCCAAGATTATCGAATCTGTAAACCGCTTGTTTCATGGAACGCAACAAAATTAAATTAATCAGATGTTCATCACGTCTATCATGAATGCGCGCCAACACGCGAGCATAATCCTTAGCCGTCACCTTCTGTTTCCAACTGAAATTAACTTTCAATAAACTTAAAAACTGTTGCACCTGTGAAAGTTTTTCCATAGACGGCGCATCGTGCACTCTGAACATGGCTGGCGCATGGTGTTTCAACAGAAAATCCGCTGCCGCCACATTAGCTGCCAACATACACTCCTCAATAATGGAGTGTACATAATTGGGAGTTTGGGCAGTAATATTGGTTAAATTACCGGAAGCATCAAATTGTAGCTGCGCTTCCAATCTCTTGAACGCAATGGCTCCTCTACGCTTATGTTGTTTCAATAGCAGGTAGTAAACTTGCCTTAAACGCTTTACGTCCTCACCCCAAGATACCTCCGATTGCTCAGTATTTTCTAGATACTGATAAACCTGATCATAAGTCAAGCGTGCTTTAGACCGGATCACCGCCTCACAGATTTGATATCTAAGCACTCTACCACTAGCAGTAAGCTGTAACTCCACTACTAAAGCGTACCTATCTTGTTCCGGCATTAACGAACATAGACCATCGGATAATACCGAAGGTAGCATGGGCACCACTTGTTGCGGAAAATATACAGAGTTACCACGCTCCATTGCCTCTTGATTGAGTATGCTACGCTCCGTCACATAAGTTGCGACATCTGCAATAGCTACAAAAAGCTTCCAACCATCACCATCTGGTATAGCAGCTACCGCATCATCGAAGTCGCGCGAATCATCTCCATCAATAGTAACTAGCGGCAATGCGCGTAGATCTACCCGCCTACTACCGACGGTCACTGACATCCCTGTTAATATTTCACATTCCTGTTGAATCTGTCTAGACCACTCATGAGGTATGTTTTGTAAGTTTAAAGTCAAATTAACGATGGTGTTAGAATCAAACTCCTTACCCCACACCTCCCTAATCTCCACTACTAGCTCCAGATGATGATCGGGATACTCCAATATATCAGCCAATACAATATCTCCAATCTCTACCGACTGCTCTTTAGATGAAGCCACCAACACAGTTCGTGTCGACAGTTCTGGATTCAAAGGTTTGATCAGTGCAACCCCGTGCTCAACTTGGTAGTGCCCTACGATATTCTTAATGTTATGTTGTAGCACCTCTACAATAATCGCTTCCTCACGCCCACTATAATCAATGGAGCGACCAGCTAAAACTTGATCACCAGGCAATACGCGACGCATCTGACGCGGATTCACGAATAAACCATCTGGACTGTCTGTGCCAACCAGGAAGCCATAACCATTAATATTGGCCTCCACCACCCCTTTAATCAGATTGGTTTGATTAACCAATGCTAGTCTACCACGGCGATCCGTAATTAATTGACCATCACGCTGCATAGCCTTTAAACGGTAGCCCATAGCCTCTTTCTGTTTAAGATCGGTTACCCCCATTAATTTAATAATAGTCTTAACATGAGCTGGTTTACCTAACTGCCCAAGACGTTGCATAATGAATTCTCGGCTGGGGATAGGATTTTCGTACTTCTCGGCCTCGCGCTGCCGAAAAGGGTCCTGCTCTGTCAAAACAGCAGCCCTCTTACCTGTTGATTTGCTGCGTGCAACGACCTTCGGCTGATCGGATACGTTTTTTTTGCTTATACCAGTTTTCTTTCTCTTGGCACTCTTTGCACTCTTTTGATCCTCTAAAATGACCGCCGTTACTGCTTTATTCCGCTTAATACCATCAACAACTGGCACACTACTTCCTAAACCTTTTTGTTTAACACTTTTAACCATTTGCTCTTAACCAACTAATTTCTTTGCTCCATAGCTCATAATTGGGCGTCTCCAACACCCATGGCACCACCGCTAAACGCTCATCCGCCAACAAACGAAGTAACACCTTACTACCCATGGCGCCCATACCCAGTCCCGCATGTCGGTCTAAATGCGAACCGCAGCCACCTTTGCTATCATTGATATGTATGCCATACAAAAATGACCAACCAATCAAACGCTCAAAACTTAGCCAAGTAGCTTGGTAACTATCCTCTTGACTTAGATCGTAACCCGCTGCCCAAAGATGACAGGTGTCTATACACACCCCAATGCGCTCTGCCTGTCCCACCTGACCGATAATGCTGGCCAATTGTTCAAAATTATAACCTAAATTACTGCCCTGGCCCGCTGTATTCTCCAGCAGGATCATCACATTCGCCGTCTCATCCAAAGCCGCATTAACACCCTCAGCAATAAGCTGTAAACAGTTTCGTTCAGAAATCTGACGCAGATGACTACCGGGGTGTAAAACCAATCTACTCAATCCTAACTGTTCACATCTTTGGATCTCGTCAACCAAGGCAGCAACAGAATTGGTTCTAACTGTAATATCGGGGCTACCTAAATTAATCAGATAACCGCTGTGCACCAACACATTCTGACTAGCGATACCTGCTAGATGCAACTGCTCTTTAAAACTCTGTACAACTTCATAATCAAAAGCTCGATCCCGCCAACGACGTTGATTTTTAACAAACATAGCCATAGCGTTAGCTCCCAGCTGACGTGCACGCTGCGGAGCATTAAACACTCCACCTTGAATACTAACATGAGCCCCTATCAACCTTGTCTTCATGTCGAGTTACCATTAAACGAGGATACGTAACTAACCCACAAAGCACTAGCTACGATTAAACCACAACCAACTACTATACTCCATCTCAAATATTCATTAAACAACACGTAGCCCCAAAACACCGAAAACAACACTTCTAAGTATTTGTAGGGAGCTAAAGCTGCCAGATCACAGGCTTCTACTGCTTTTAGTATAGCGAAAAGTAACAATATTCCACTACCAGCCAGCATGGTTAATATCAAAAATTCATACCAGCCAATCGGCCGCCACACCAGATAACAGGGTACCGCCGCCAACAGAGTAGAACCTAAACAAAAATAGAACAAAAGTGAATACACTCCTTCTTGCGCCACCAACTTTTTATTCAAAATATCACTCAGAGCAAACAGCGTAGCTGAGACCACCAATACTAAGGTACCACCGTGCAAAAAACCAACATATTCCTCTACTCCACCCGGTTCAGCTACAGCCACCACCAATACCCCTATAAAAGCCACTAAAACAGCCAATACTCTACTAAAATCTGAACGCTCTCCTAAACAAAAATACGCGAGTGGCAATACCAAAATAGGGCAGGTAAAGGAGATGGTGGTGGTAGCCAACAAGGAGGTACGTGCAGCCCCGTAGCTCCATAACCAAACCGCCAAAAAACCGACTATAACCCGCGCAACCTGCCAGAACGGCTGCTTGATTCTTAGAACGCCTCTGTGTTGTTGAATTACCCATGGCACCAACAGCAAGGTACCCAACATAACCCGCATAAAAGCAATCTGCATCGCTGGTAAATAGCTAACCAATTTAACCGCTAGATCACCACAATTACTAAAAAAACAACCCACTACTACCCAAAAGATTCCAGGGCCTAACCCACCTTGACTAAACCAACGACTGATCTTATTCATCATGCCAAATTACAATGGATTTTCAGAATATCCACCATCCCCCGCCTAATTTAGATCGCCCCATCTTGTCTGTAAAATAGCAGCGATCACTATACCTGCTGTCTCCGTACGCAATATCCTATGACCCACATGTACCATCTGTATCCCGTAATCCATCGCCATCGTCAACTCTGAAGAGCTCCACCCTCCTTCTGGCCCGATGAGCACCACCACCCGTTTAAGGTTACTATTTTTCACTGACCATTCACCGAAACTGCTAGCTTCCTTACCTGGGTGCAGCATCAGCAGTCCTTGACCGGTATTAAACATGTCAACACCATCACTATTGGTCACTGGTCTAATACAATCATTTAGCCACCGCTTGAAATGTTTTACGGGCTCAATAACCATCGGTAGATCTCGACCTGACTGTTCAGCGGCCCCCACTGCCACCGCTTGCCAATGTTGCACACGCTTGTCACACTTTGACTCGTTTAAATGCACGTCACAGCGTTCGGTAAATATTGGAGTAAACTCAGTCACACCCAGCTCACTGGCCTTTTGAATAATCCAGTCCATTTTTTCGCCCTTAGCAATACCTTGCACTAAATGAATATACAAAGGACTACCGGGTAATGCTTCATAGCCTTGTTGCAACTGTGCCACCAAACCGTCACGTCCGATGGCGATTAACTCTGCTAGATACTCTACCCCTGATCCATTGAACAACCGCACCAGTGAACCCACTTTAAGACGCATGACGCGACAAAGCCGGTGGGTCAACGCTTCGTCAAGCAATAACCGAGCCCCCACCTGCAACTGTCCAGCTACCCAAAAACGCAAATTACTCAAATCGTCAACACCAACAAACAAGTGTTCGCAGTCTACTTATGCAAAAGAGAGATCTAAAAAACAACGCACGCTACTCGTGCACTGCAGGCACCACATGACACGCCCTAACCTAACCGCAGTTCGATCAGAAAGACGATACATAAAAGCAAGTGGCCACACCTACCATACCGACATAGCCACTTCTCTAGAGATTTACTTCAACTTACCTAAAACGTCCTTGGTAACATTCTTAACGTTATTATCATTGCTATTAAGCACTACAGCAGAATTCAAAACAATATCCGCCTTCTGTTCTTCCGCAATACTAGTCACCGCACGATTCAGGTCATTCTGGAACCCCTTCAACACCTGGGTTTGAAACTCACCTCTATCTTTCTGCAATTCAACTACCACCTTACTAAGTTCATCTTGCTCCTTCATGATCTCTTTCTCGCGTTTGGCCTTATCTGCCTCACTCATAGTCGGAGCATTTTTCTTAAACTCATCTACACTCTTCTGAAACTTGGATACCCGAGCCTTCAACTGCTCGTCACGCGCTCCAAATTTCTTTTTCATATCTTCATTACCACGCTTAATCTGCGGTGCTTCTTGATAAACCTTCTCAACATCGACCACCACAATCTTGCAGCATGAACAGGGCTTACCAGCCTCAGCGGCTTTGTCGGCAGCACCACCCGTTGCCCAAGCGCCAGACACGCCAAACATCAGTCCAGCCAAAACCGTTAACACCTCTCTCTTCATATTTGTCATCCTCAAATAACACTTGTTGCTTGAACTGTATAAAAAATAACATCCAAAAGCAAGCATCTGTACCGATTCGGTGTACAACACATATCCGCCATCCGCATTTAATTGCTTAACATAAGACACGGATAAGAAATTATCCCACATCCGTTCAACCATTTATACAGATATAAAGTAAATTAAAAGCCCCTTTCACAGAATGTCTAGATCATCACACTAGCAAACCCACAATCATCATAACCAAACCAACTAGTACTCCGATGGCTACCCCTAAAGGTTTAAGTTCCAATAATTTGGGTTTTTCAAACTTAGCACGCCACCAGAGATAAGCTGGCAGCCAAATAGCAATTACCACCAAAATAGCACCAGCTACACTTAAAATTCTTAAAAACGCTCCAGGGGCTAGGATTGCCACCAAATATGCGGGCAACATGGCAGTCAGCGCAGCTATCATACGTCGCCATACCGGCTTAGTTGGTATAACCTCTTTTAGGGCGTCTTGAGCAGTATCAGTTAATCCTAAACCCACTCCGAAAATGGAAGTAACTACCGCAAGAGTAGACATAGTCCAAACTAGCGGTTTAACTAATGTCCAACGAGTCAAACTAGCTAACTGACCAATCAATTCGCCAATTCGTACCTGTCCATCAACCAACTGTACAAAAAATAGCGGGGCTTTTTGATTAAGCACCCCTAACACCCCAGCAGTCCAAAGTAGATATACAATCGCCGGAATAATACTGCCACAAAGAAAAGCGCAACGCTGATAACCGGGGTTGGCTCCTAAATAATTGCGCAGCGTATGAAAAATGATCTGGTAGCCAAACGAGGTGAACACCACAGTAAGCGCAGCCCCCACACCATTCAAGTTCGGTTTAACAATCCAAGGTAACGCAGCCACGTTCATATTAAAACTAAACACGACAAGCAAAATTGCCAAGATGCTTAAAAAACCCAGAAAAGCCACATTGTTAGCAACAGAAACTACTGAAACAGGACCAAGCAATACCAGAAAAGACCAGACAGCTACAACGGCTTCTAGCATTTGCAGCGAGATTACCGGTCCGCCCAACTCGCTGATTAATTGTTGCAAAATGGAAGCAGAGCCACTCAAATAAGCAGCCAACAAGGCATACGAAAGCGCTTTAATGCTGATTTCACCGATTAAACGCGCTCCCCTACCAGAAAAACGTTCACCCAACTTGCCTAAAGACAACCCATAATCCAATTGAAGATTTAACTCCACACTTAAAAGTGACATGTAATAGGTTAATCCCCAAACCATTACCATCAAGATGGCACTGGGCAATACACCCAAATTAGCGAGCACCATAGGTAGGGCTACTGTACCACCGCCAATACTGGTACCTGCCACCAATAAAATAGCTGTCAACAGCTTACGATTAGACATATATCTATTTCCCCGAAAACAATTGTGATTAAAACTATATTAGATTGGCATGTTACCCTCTATTGCACCGCGTAATCCTGTCCCTCGATTCAGGGACAGGTGCATCTGATCATTCAGGCGACAACCACTTCTCGAACGCTAATGCCAATTTAATTTAAAGATTTAAATAGATTTTATATTTTACAACAGCTAACCGTTTGCCCGAGAGCGGGCAAATCTAAAGACGAAGAATACACTTTCCTCTCCTTTTCGTCGAACTTGCTTTATTGATTTAATTAGTCCCTGCTGCATGCGGTCTAGTATACCCTATTTTATACCCTATTTTCCTAAAAAAGTAAACCAAACCTCATGTCTAGTGGCAGAACACCTGCTACCCTCGAGTCAGATGGAGGATAAACAACCTAACCTAGTAGCACTCTAACGACGTTTTATTTTGTACGCAAATCAGCCTCACTGGTTAACAAACGCCATACCAAATATTCCGCATTTAACAACGCGCCACCTGCGGCCCCCCGAATAGTATTATGCCCCAGTACCGAAAATTTCCAATCTAACACTGAACAACGTCTCAAACGACCGATACTAACGGTCATGCCATTACCTCTACCCACATCCATTACCGGTTGCGGACGATCTGCTTGTTCAAGATAACATATAGGATGTAATGGACTAGTAGGCAGCTCCGACCACGACGCTAATCCACCGCGCCAAGCCTCTATAATCTGCTGTTCATCAACCTTCTGTGTAGTTTTGACCGATACGCTAAGCGAATGCCCCTGCAATACCGGTACTCGATAGCAGCTAGCAGACACCCTTAAGTTTGCCGGTTCAAAACCATGGTCAAAATGATAATCACCCAAAATTTTAGCCACTTCCCCCTCCACCTTAGTTTCCTCCTGGGCAATATACGGCAGGACATTACCCACTATATCCCAGGCTGCAACCCCGGGGTACCCTGCACCAGATATCGCTTGCAAGCTCGTAAGGATAGTAGAGTCGATACCACAAAGACGCTGGATGGGTGCCAAAGCCAACACCAAAATAGCCACTACACAGTTAGGATTGGTAATAATAGCGCCAGGAGCTTTGGCATTACGCAACTGAGCAATAATCCCATCCAGATGATTTGCATTAACTTCGGGTACCACCAAGGGCACATCTGATCGCATACGATGATTTTTAGCATTGCTGATCACAATATGTCCAAGATCTGCATAACGCTGCTCTAAATCTCCCGCCACTGCTGCGTCTAAACCAGAAAACAGATAACGCGACTCCAGGGGTTGTCTAACATCTTTAACAATCATCTCACCTACCCTAGAAGGTAAGGGAACTGCGTCTAACCAATGTACAGCATCCTTATACAAACGCCCAGCTGAACGCTCGGAGGCCACCAATTCATGAATCTCAAACCAGGGATGCTCGGTTAGCATAGTAACAAAACGCTGCCCTACTGCCCCTGTAGCACCTAAAATTGCGACTTTTATCCTATCCATCTCTTTTTTTAACCATTATTATGTCTGTTATACAGGTCAACCAAGATCTGTTCCAGATGACCTCTAGGCACCAACGCTACCCTACTATAAGCTAAATCCGAAGCAGGTAGTAACCATGCTCCAGCTATGTCTACCAAATCTTGTTCTGCTAGATTTAAACTACCACCCATCACAGCCACCAAATCCCAATCCATACTAAATTCTACCGCAGGATATGCTGTCACCAACCGGCGATAATTTGATTGATAACCGCCCGGCTTATGATGATCCTGTGCAATAATTAAAAATTCACCCGACAGTGGAAACACCCCTCTAAGTTCCAAATTATATGCTGACAACTGAGCTAAAAACTGCTGAAAATCTTCCGATCCCTGCCAGCGTATAACCAGCGGTTGCAGCAAACCACCCACTGCCCAAAACTGTTCGTTGTCTTGGTTGCTGATACAGGTGCCAGCAACTACCGGACCATCTATCAAACTATTAAAAATCCCTATAGGAATACCCGCGCGCTTCACCGGTTCAACCGTCGAAGGATACAAAACCTTCCCTCCCCAGGTGGCCAACTCTCCCGCCTGACTATAACTAAGTTGTGACAAAACAGTAGCCGCAACGTCGTAACGCGGATCAATACCCATCACTCCATCCACATCACTCCAGATCTGTAACTCATCAGCCTCCAATGCTTCCGCTAAAATTGCTGCACTATAGTCCGAACCCTCCCTACCCAATAAAGTAGTTTGACCACTCACAGTACCGCCCATAAACCCTGGCACCACTACCAGAGTATAATGTTCCAACTGACCCTTAAGTTGATCGCGTACCCTATTCTTAATGAGATCAAAATCAGGAACGGCCTGCAGCCAATGATCATTGGTCACTATCAGTGATCTAGCGTCCATCCACAGATTGTCTACGCCGCTAAGCAACAAAAAAACATGCAACAAAGTGGAAGAGGCAAGTTCGCCATAGGCTAACACCTGAGCCATTCTTGCCGAAAATCGTTCCTCACTAATAATATCCAGATTATGATCAACTTCGGTTAACGCATTTAGTTCACCTTTCAAATTACCAAATAGTTGTTCTAACCACAATTGAACTCGTTCTAGAGTATTTTTGGCGGATAATGATTTACCGATAAGTTGTTGGGCTAGCAACTGATGTCGCTGTTTGACTATTAACAGTAATTCATCATTAACTTTACCCTGTTCTCTGCTGTACCAACTTAGTGTCGTAAGCTGATTAGTAACCTGGGCCAAGGCAGACACCACTACCACTATCCTATCCCCATTAGCCAAAGCACGCACAACATGCCCACTGACTCTCCGCATAGCATCAGCATCCGCTACAGAACTACCACCAAACTTCATCACCTTGATCATATCTCGACTCGTTAACTTACCCTAGTTCAATAACTGCTGACTCATTCTCACTAGATTAGTTACTGCCGTTTCTATCTCTCGTAAACTAATCCGTTCATCTGGACCGTGAGCCACCAAAATATCGCCTGGACCATACAACATCGCAGAACCCAAATTGCTCAGATAGGGTGCATCGCAACCAAAAGCCACCACATCTGTTTCAAATCCAGGCAAAATTTTAAAATGAAAAGGCTCGCGTCTACCCACAAGTTCCCAATGGATATTGTCTGGAATTTTTTGTTCAAACCAAGGTATAAGTTGTTTATGACTAGTAAAGGTGGTTCGCCAATGCAGCTGAGCACTAACCGCCGCTGATACCACATTGTCCGCATTACAACTATGCAGCTCTCCCCAATTAAAAGTGGTGTTCCCTAGTTCTGGATCACACAACCAAACATGTTGCAACAAACATTGATTAAGATCAGACCAACTCTGAATAGCATCCTCTCCGGAAGCAGGATATCCAGAATGCGCACTCTTCCCTTCAACACTAATTTTCATACGTAAACTACCTTTGGCTGCCGAAATTAACCGGTTGCCAGTAGGTTCCAAAACCAAAACATTCTCGGCATCTTTAATAAGGGTATTGGCCAATTTAGCTCCACAAGAATCCTGTTCTTCCCCCACCACCAACAATACTGCAAAATCGCGCATTCCAAGTTCCAGTAGACGACGTACGGTAAGCAAAATTGTAAAAACCTGACCTTTAGCATCACAGCTACCTCTGCCATATACTAAATCATTACAACCCCAAATGGGCGAAATATATGGTGCAACTGTATCTACATGCGTACAAAAAATTAGCTTAGGCACTCCATAACAACCGTACAAATTAAACCGTTCGTCAGTTACCATCTGTCGCTGCCAAAACCTTGCACAACTGTCGTTTAACAACCACAAATCAGCACTTTTTTCGATATGACGTAAACTACTAAATTCTGAGCCAGTAGTAGCATCGCATGCAAGCAATTCAACAAACCAATCCAATAATTTCTTTGCTATCATCTGACCGTTTACCGCCTATGCTACCTATTATCACCGTTGTCATCATGCTACAACAAAAAACCTTGACAAACGGGCTGGGCCATCGACCCACGCAGCCATATGCAACTACTATCTCGCTCAATGACTACCGTGGCTGTTGGGATACCCGAATAACTAATAGTAACTGCCACATTACCATCTACCGATCCTATCTGAGCATTCATTGGACCATCACCAGCTAATCCTGTTTTCGCCCAATAACTAGCAGCTACCGCTACACTGCCAGTACCACATGCTAGCGAATGACCTACACCATGTTCCCAAGTAAATATATCGATATCGTCACCATGTGACACCACCCAGTCAATATTAGTATTTTGGATCGCTGATGGCGTACTAGCTCTATAACATTCGGAACCGGCCAGCTGCTCCGATAATTCTAACCAATTATCAGGCAAGGCATCTACCCACAATACGGCATGCGCCACTCCACTATCCCAATCCTCCACATGATATCTATCACCCCATTGGTAACAACGTCGAAGTTTAGGATGCTGTAACCAACCAATCGACACCTCCACCCCATCCTTGTCCACTCCTGAATTTTGCTCAACGAGCGTATCGACCAAATCGATACACCGCAACTGATGAACGATTACAGGAAAACGACCAGCTAACGTCGTAATCTCAAAATGTTCAACCAACGAATCCCTGTGCAGCAATACCCACCAGCTAACCCACGCTCTTAGACCATTACCACACATAGCAGCCTCACTACCATCGGCGTTAAAAATACGCAGCCGATAGTCATCTCCCGTAACCTTCCAACTAAGCAAACCATCTGCTCCTACCCCATAATGTCGGTCACAATAGCAACGCGCCAGCTCGGATAAACGGCAACTCTTATCAAAATAGCTCTCATCTGTCAAAATCAAAAAATCGTTACCAAAACTACTGAATTTGACGAATTCTACGCTATTTTTGGTACTTTTTAAGCCGCTCCGCAGACCCATATTTACCCACCTGTTTTAAACTACTCGCTTTGTCTCCATAGTTATGTCGAATAAGCTGCCTGGTTCGCTTGGCCTGTTCAGTCAAACCCAAACCTCGATAACTGTCCTCAATGATCTCTAGCGCCTCCTGTGCTTGCGGTAAAGTTGAAAAGTTTCTCACTACCGGCAAGGCACGATTAATAGCAGCCACATAAGCACCCCGTCGCCAATAAAAATTAGCCAAATATAACTCATGATCAGCCAAAACCGATTTAATTACCCTCATTCTTCCCACTGCGTCCGCAGCATAGCTACTATCTGGAAAACGGGTAACCAGGTCATAGAAAGCATGATAAGCAATAATCAAACCACTGCTATCTAGAGTTTCATGTCGACCTGAATGCCAAAATTTCTTAGCTAGCATATGATTGCGTTTCAAAAAACTCAGCCCCTTAAGATAATAAGCGTAGTCCACGTCTTTATCTGCCGGATAGAGTTGGATAAACCGGTCAGCTGCCGCCCGGGTTAGATCATATTCATCCCTCTGGTAGTCAACAAACATCATATCCAACTGTCCCTGCCTAGACTCCGGACTGAAGGGATAAATGGCTTCTAGTGCCTCAAAATACTTGGCAGCATCTTCGTACTCCTTCTTAGCGGTCTTATTTTCCCCCAAAACCAACAACTGCTGTGCACTGTAACCTCTGTACTCATCCGTATCAAAACTCTTAGTACCGCAACCTCCCAGCCAACTCATTGTAACAACCGCCACAACGCCTAATATCCATTTACGCCAACTAACTCCAGTCAAATTTCTCATCAATCCACCTCTCCCTCTCTAATTCTGCGCCTTATCCATACGATGTTGTTTTTTGGTGTAGGTGTCATACTCAATCTTACGCAACTGTTTGGCAGCCTGATCCAACACAGCATTCACCACCCGATATCCATCTAAGGAACCAAATTTTTTATCCAGCTCCAAAGCCTCGTTAATAACCACCTCATACGGTATATCCAGGTTAAATTTCAGTTCATAAGTTGCCAACAACATCACCGACTTTTCCACTAAAGTCAGATGTTCCGCATTGCGTTGCGCCAAGACCACAATAAGCTGCAACAGATCTGCATAATGAGTTAGACAACCTAACAGGGTTCGTTTGAAATAATCGACCTCCACCTTGCGCGGATTAAGATATTCAGCAAACTGACTCTCTAATACTACAAAATTATCTCCCGTAATCTGCCATTGGTACAAAGCTTGTATCACCAAAGCCCGCGCCTTATGCCTAGCATATTTATTCATAAACACTGATTACCCATACCATTTTACTCACCATCGCAACTCTGTAGGTGTTGTAGCGCATGGTTAAAATCTTCTATGCTTTGAAACGAACGATACACTGACGCAAATCTTACATAAGCTACCTGATCTAAACGCTGCAAACGATCCATCACCAACTCTCCGATCTGACGCGAACTAACCTCTTTTTGCCCACCAGCGCGCAGGGCATCCATGACTTCGTTCACTAAATTTTCTATCTGTTCAACCGATACCGGTCTACGTTGTAAAGCATTAGCCAGCCCGCGACGCAATTTAGCTTCATCGAACGGCTGTCTGGTGCTATCCCTCTTAACCACCTGTGGCATAGCTCGTTCCACCGTTTCATAAGTAGTAAAACGAGCGCCACAAGTGCCGCACAATCTCCTACGTCTAATCTGTCTACCGCTATTAACCAAACGGGAATCCACCACACTACTTCCTGGGGTATCACAAAAAGGACAATGCATACGATCTCAGTCCTCCTCATCCGAAAGATTGGACAAAACCGGCACATTTCTCTCAACTCTTGCATTTTGTTGCCTTAGCAACAACTGTTCGACAGCGGTAATAACCTGCTGTGGAGTAATTCCCCACAAACAATGCATATCACCATAAACACACTTTTTGCGATAACAAGGACTACAAGAATCTCTGCGCCATAGCGCCACCCCCATATCCGTCAAAGGAGGAGTAAACATGGGAGTTGTAGAACCATAAATTCCCACTACTGCAGTACCCACTGCAGCCGCCAGATGCAACAAACCTGTATCACCCGCTACTAACACCTTAGGCAAGACCAACAATTCTGTTATCTCGCCCAGATCCGTATCGCCTGTCAAATCAACACAGCGCCAATCCGTGGCCTGTTGAATTCGATCAGCCTTCACTGACTCACTCGCTCCACCCAACAACCAAACCTGCCACCCCAACTGTAGATAGTGACGAGCCAGTACGATTTGGTGGTTAATTGGCCAACATTTACACTCACCGCCAGCAGAACCCACCGCGATCGCCAACACCGGCCGACTGGTGACATCTAAACGAAGTTTAATTACCACCTTATTCAATTCTACCTGCGAGGTAGCAAGCTGTGGCCTAGGCAATGGCCGTTTAAACCACTGCCCACGATCGAAAGCCAACGCCGCAAACCGCTCATACATTAGCGGCAACAATAATCTGTCGAAGATCCTAAGATCATTGAGCAGACCATAACGCATCTCTCCTCGCCAACCAATCCTACGCACAATACCTGCTAGGAACGGCATTAAAGCAGATTTCCAAGAATTAGGAATTAGATATACATCAGTAAACCCCTGCTTACGTATCTTAAAAGCTAATGATAGCCTTGCTTTCAGATCAAAACGTCCACTCTGGAATGGAGAAGGTAGCCACCGATCTACCTCAGGCATCTTAGCTAACAGAGTACGAAGATAGGGCGCCGCCAAAACCGTAATACGACAATCCAGATAACGCTGTTTCAGGAGTCTAAACAGTGACTGCGTAAACACCAGATCACCTACCCATGGTGGAGCAATCACTAAAATCTCTCTCATAAACTAATACAAGTTCTGTTAATCTTCAACCATCTACTATCGGTAATAACTCCGACAAACGTGCCACCACAATCAAGCGTCGTAAAGACGCGGGTATAGATTTTATTGACAATCTACACTGCTTAGCTTTCGCCAATCTCGCCAAACTAACCAATAACGCTACACTGGTACTATCAACACCAGTCACACCAGCTAGACTCAGTTCCAATCCGCCACCAACTACCAATTGTCTATTCAACTGGTGATAATACCTAGCCACTTCTTTTCCATCCAACGCGCCAGTTAGTTCTAATCTCATAACCAAACTCCGTATACCTAGTTGAATGTCTACGCCCGTACCTATTATCGTTTAAGCTGTTCGACCAATCCAGCTAACCCATGCTGACGCAATACCCCAGCAAACTGTGCGTTATAGTTCTTAACCAGACTAACATTATTGATACTAAAATCGTAGATCAACCAATCACCACTCTTAACGTACAGGTTATACACCACCCTTACTGTACCGCTATTCATAAACAGATCACAAACAACCTGCGCTCGACTGGCACTGTTGTTACGCATAGGATAAAACTTAATCTCCTCCCCGTTATAGGTTTTGAGGGCGCCAGAATAGGTATTTTCCACATATTTAGTGAAGACTTTAACAAAATCATTTCTGCTCTGCTCACTAGCCTGTTCCCAATATTGACGGCCAACTACCGAACGAGACATAGCTAGAATATCAAAATGTGGCAACACTATCTGATCTATCTTGCTGATCAAATATCCATTATCCTTGGCGATATTGGTACGATCCTTTACCAACACTTCTACCATGCGATCAGTTACACCTTTCACTAACTCCAGTGGATCTGGCGCCGCATGACAGTTAATCACTAATGTCAATAACACCAACATGCAACAATGCACCAACCATCTACTCACCTTGCTTACCAACATATCGCCACACCCATACTTATAATTTCAATCCGATCCTTGATCTCTAACAATTTTATCAATATCGCATACCTTACTGAACCAATAGCCTAATTACTTGTTGTGCCAGCAGCTGAATTAACACCATCCGCCACAGTCTCGGTGACTTTACTATTTTTCTCACCATTACCAGCCAAACTATACATCACCTGACCTATCAAATTCTCTAATACAATAGCTGACTGAGTATCCTCGATCACCGATCCTTCGTGCAATACCTGTTCACTATATCCCGGTATTAACTCAATATAATTGGCTCCAATAACTCCCGCGGTCAAAATTTTGGCACTAGTATCCACCGGTAACTGATCCTGCTGCTTATCGATGCGCAAACCCACTATCGCATGAAAATTCTGCCGATCAACCTCAATAGAGGACACTTCCCCTACTCGCACTCCCGCCACCGTAACTGGTGCTCGCACCTTTAGATCACCGATATTGTCAAAAACCGCCTGCACATTAAAAGCGTTATGCGATGAGTATTTACTAAAACCACTAACTTTCAAAGCCAGAACCGCAAGTGCACCTACCCCAGCCATAATAAATAACCCAACCATCAGATTAATGACTCTTTTATTTAACATTACCAACCTCCCAACATCAATGAAGTCATTATAAAGTCTAAACCCAACACCACTAACGAACCATATACCACCGTTTTAGTGGTAGCTTGACCAATACCTGCCGCCGTTGGTACGGTAAAATAACCTTGATACACAGCAATCCAAGACACCACCACCCCAAACACCGCCGATTTTAACAACCCATTGATTACATCCGCCCTAAAATCAACTGCAGCTTGCATATTAGACCAGAATTGCCCTGCATCTACGCCTAGCCACTCCACTCCAATTAAATAACCTCCAAACACTGATACCACACAAAACACCGCTACCAAAATCGGCATAGACACCAACCCGGCCCAAAAACGGGGAGCTATAACTCGCCAGTAAGGATCTACCCCCATTAGTTCCATGCTGGATAACTGCTCAGTAGACTGCATCAATCCAACCTCAGCAGTTAAAGCGGAACCTGCTCTACCAGCAAATAACAACCCACCTACCACAGGACCCAGCTCTCTTAGCACACTAAGCGCCACCAATTGCCCCAACTGTTCCGCCGAACCAAACCTGGTCAAAATACTATACCCTTGCAATGCAAGCACCATACCTAAGAATAGCCCGGATACCACCATAATAGAAAGCGATAGCACTCCAACACTGTAGATCTGCTCCACCACTAAAGGCCATAACCTAACCAAACGGGGTCTGCGTACTATAACCGAAAATAAAAAACTACCAGCCAATCCGACACGTTCAGTAAAAGCCATGCCGTACTGGCCCAGTTTCTCCAACATTAATCTCATAAACCCAAATCCTCTTGGTAAGAACAAGCAGGATAATGAAAAGGGATCGGCCCATCCACCCAACCGTTAATAAATTGCTTCACTAATGCCGAATCTGTTGCCACGATCTCCTGTGGAGCACCCGAACCAATCACCCTACCATCTGCAATCACATAAACGTAATCCGCTATACTCATAGTCTCAGCCACATCGTGCGAAACGATCACCGTCGTTAAGGCCATAGCATCATTTAAATCCTTGATCAGCTTAACTAACACCCCCATAGTAATAGGATCCTGACCAGTAAACGGTTCATCATACAGCATCAACTTAGGGTTAGTAACTAAAGCCCTAGCTAAAGCTACCCTACGTGCCATTCCTCCAGATAATTCGCTTGGCATCAACTCACGAGCCCCACGTAACCCAACCATTTCTAACTGCATGAGTACTACTTCCCTAATAATTTCCTCTGGCAATTTATAATGCTCGCGTAGCGGAAAGGCCACATTTTCATAGACGCTGAGACCAGTAAACAGTGCGCCACTTTGAAAAAGCATGCCCATAATCTTGCGCAGTTCATACAACTCAGCGCGTTTTAGTCCACTAAGTTCCTTACCATCCACTATGACTGAACCAGCATGTGGAGACAACTGCCCACTGATCAGTTTGAGCAGTGTAGTTTTACCAGAACCACTGGGGCCCATAATAGCCACGATCTTACCCCGCGGTACCCCCATAGTCACATCGCGAAAGATAACTCGCTCCCCGCGAGCAAAACTCACGCCTTCTATCTCTACCAGGTTATCACTCATTACTTACTACCAACACCAGATAGGAAAAAGTATAAGAGATAATTTGCGATTGTCCAATCAGCAATACAACCACTGTACAACCGCGCTATGCTCACGCCACACGGTATACCAATAAAAACCAAGCAACAGCAGAATGGCTCCAAACAACCACTACAGATCCGATGATATCAACCTTTACCACTAAAACCAATTACGTAAGACTGGCCAGAACTCCAACCATACTGGAACACCGAATTTTGCGTCCCTGGAGATACCAAACTCGGTGTCCGCTAATTAACTACATTTAGTTATGACAACGTGCCTCATTCCTACTTCTCATCCTGTTGATCTATAACAGTTCCTTGAGCGTCTTCAGCTTTCTGAACTACCGGATCTAACGATACTGGTCCAATCAGAGGTTTACGTTTGTTGATAGATGCTACCGGTTTATCAGCCTTCTTTTCACCGCTATCAACTGGTATTTCTAACTTAGAAGTAACCGGCCCTAATAAACCGGTACGAAACAGCTCCATACGAGAATAAGCACCTGTTCCACGCCTACCTCCCGTGACATGTCCGGTAGCATGCATATTACCATTCAAATCCCCAACCGCATAATCAGGTCCAGCAACTTTATCACTCATCGGTTCAACATTGTCATTCGGATCAAGCTCCCTGCTTCCCTCATTCCTGATCAAACCCTGTTCAGCCACCATTCTTGGCCCATCCACACTGCTCAGAATACCGCTCCTGCTCTTATCATCGACATCATCCAAACCAGCATTAGCAGTTCTTCTTTTGACAGCCGCCATATTTCCACTGGTCACATCATCACTGTCGCCGCCTAATCCAGCCAAACGTTCGGCGTTGCGACCACTAGACCTATTATTATCATCTGATTTACGCGCATCACTGACACGGACACGACGTGAACATTTACCACTACCAGCACTGTTTTTCACGTCAACCGCCGCTGTTTCTAACTTGGAACCATCAGATACCGCTCTAATAGCCTCTTGTTCGTTCATATTCGTTGTCATCGACAAAGAACCATTCGCACCTGTACCATCGCTGGCACTCGTTCCCTTACGTTCACGACGCTCACGTAGAACAGCATTGGTGGCAGTCCTCTGAGTCCCATTATCATCGCCTGTCTGACTCGTAACAGCAGATGACAGCCCCTTATTTTCTTCCAGTTTATTATCCAAACGTTGTTCCAACTTACCAGACTTCAAAGAGATCGCGCGCGCCTTGCCGCTCACCGCATCCATGCCCTTGCCTACTTCTACCTGAGCTGACGGAGTTGCACCATTACGAACAGCTGCCCCGCTACCGCGTCCAGTTATTTCACCACCATTCGAACGACGCTTGCTACTAGCAGCGTTTCGTGATCTACGCCCATCTTCTAGCTCGGATAACTCGGCACGTTCAACTCGTTGCGTATTGGTATTTTTAGCTACCCCATTACCCGAATTTTTACTGTTGCCGCCACCATTAACACCCTTAACATGTTTACGACCTTTGGAATTAACACCTTGCCCATCGTCTAGCTTACGTGACGGATCGCTCATACCACTACGCAATTTATCTACTACATTCTTAAACAGCTGCCTAGCTCCGCTCCAGAAACCGCAACTACACCTTCTAGCCTTCACATCATCCAGTTCGTTACTAACCAAAGGTTGCTCACTGTGCACCATTCCATGCCTAACAGCCGTATTGCCACCGACGCCAGCATCACCAATTACTTCCAATTTACAACTAGCATCTACCGTCTCAGCCAGCATAGCATAACTAGCTTCACCTTTCTTGTGTACCTGTTTAATCTCATAATGCGGAGTTTCCATCCAACGACTGGGCAACACAACTATTCTCACAGCCAACCGCTGGGACATTTCCGCCAGAATATCACGATACTCATTCAGCAAGTAGCTGGCCAAATCAACAGGCGCCACTACCTGAATCTCCATATCTTTATCTCTGCTAATATCCTGCGCACTAGCCACTTCTTCCACAACACGCACAACTGATGCCGACAGCGACTCTATAGTGCGGATAGTACCGCGCCCTTCACAGCGCGGGCAAGAGGCCTGAGAAACCGAATCTAGGTCACTACGAATACGTTGACGCGACATCTCTAGCAAACCAAATCGGGTAATAAAACCCACTTTCACTCGCGCCCGATCGTAACTCAGCGCTTCCCTCAGTCGTTGACTTACTGCCCGCTGATTCTTCAACTGCGCCATATCGATAAAATCGATGACCACCAAACCACCAATATCTCGAATACGAAGCTGTCGTGCAATCTCCTCTGCAGCTTCTAAATTAGTATTAAGAGCAGTTTCCTCAATATCAGAACCACCCGTCGCCCGTGCTGAGTTAACATCGATACTAATCAAAGCCTCCGTAGGATCGATGGAGATAGATCCTCCCGATGGTAATTTGACCACCCTGTGGTACACGCTCTCAATCTGCTGTTCCAGACGATAACGACTAAACAGCGAAATACTATCACGATATAGCCGCAATTTAGGCAACAGATTCGGTCTAACCACCTCTATATATCTCTTGGCGCGTTCATACAAAACTTCCGTATCTACAATAATCTCATCCACATCGTAGCGCAGATAATCACGAATAGCGCGAATCACTGCATCATCCTCTCGATGAATCAGTAGCGGAGCTTTGCCTACCGCTGCCGCCTGATCAATCGCATGCCAACGTTTTAACAACATCTCAAGATCCCATACCAGATCTTCATCTGACTTGCCAATTCCAGCGGTGCGTATAATCACTCCCATACCCTCTGGAATCACCAGGCGTTTTAATTTCTCTTTCAAATCATCACGCTCTTTCCCCTCAATCTGACGAGAAATACCTCCCACCCTAGGATTATTAGGCATCAAAACCAGGTATGAACCGGCTAAACTAATAAAGGTGGTCAATGCTGCTCCTTTATTACCCCGCTCCTCCTTCTCGACCTGAACCAACAACGCCTGCCCTTCGTAAATCACATCTCTAATGCTGAGATTAGACATAGAGTCTAGTTTCACACCTGTTTTAAAGCAACTACGAGCAATCTCTTTGAGTGGCAAAAAACCGTGTCGGTCCGCTCCATAATCAACAAAAGCAGCTTCCAAGCTTGGTTCAATACGAGCAACTACTCCTTTGTAGATATTCGCCTTACGCTGTAGGCTGCCCACGCTTTCAGTATCCAAATCGTACAACTGCTCACCATGCATCAAAGCCACTCTGGTCTCACGAGCATTGCGAGCGCTAATTAACATTCTGTTCATCGCCATTTTACTATGCTAAGCCTGTATCACTAACCAACTGAGATAACCATATGCCCGTGGCTACCACCTGCTAGTACAAACAGCGACCCGTAATGTAATATCGAATAGATCAATCACAATAACCATCACAACAACTGGCAAACCGCCATAACCATGGCAATTTTCGTTCATGCCAGCATCTCTAGACTAGCCAAAGACAATCGGTTAAATCTGACAGGTAGAGTACTCTTAAACCACCCAAAAAGCAACTTATTGAACCGGTTAGGCGCACTCAAAACATCTCTGTCATTTCAGTCAATTGATACAATTTACCAGTTTAATTTCGGGATAAATCATCAACCCCACCTGAGTCGATTCGGTATATACCAAGATCATCATCTCCTCGGCTTCAGAAAGCTTAAACACAATGCTCCCTGAGCATTATTGTGAATAGCGTTTGACTCATTCCTAATAAGACATTTTTACGCTTTCACTAAACTGTGCATCTGAATCGGTTCTTCAAAAAAGGTTTATCTGCCGCCTCCAAACACCGTGCAAGATAGTCCATAACCTTGTTGCATGCCCTGTTTTCAGACGAGTTACGTTGTCAGCGTTTGATGGTTTTTTATCTCAAGGTTACATCTTCCATCCACTTGAGCGTGACTAGCTCTCTTCCCTATCTTCGTAGACTATTGAATCGAGGCTGCTCTAGTGCCGTTTATAGGAGATCACGGACATCGACAAAAAAGCCACCAGTCTCAAATTCCAGTTTACCCAATTATTGAGGCCAAGCAACAACGATTCTGAGCAATTCAGTAATTCGATTTAAGCCCCATATCGAGCTTTCCGGCAGCTGGGAATGTAATTAATATGGCAAAACATCGAGCCGCCGACACATCATCGGCGGGGTCTGCTACTTGTCTAGGAGCTTCTCTTTAAATCGAACCACCAAGAGCTGTAATACCACCAGCTATAAGACCAACTCCATACCACAGAACCATATTAGCAAATACCGGACAACGACCGCATATAAGTGGTGCGTTGTGTTCAATTGTACCAACATTGTGCACACTATATAGCGTCGCCTGCAATCCCGCTGAATAGCCTTCGTAAGTTTCTCTAACCAAATCGGTTTCCACATCTCCACGTCGCAACGGCGTAAAGCTCATTATGCCTAGAGCCGTAAGCAAAATTCCTGTACCCAACATAGACAGACCAACTGTGATACCGTACCTAACACCACCGCTCACAATCACACATTCATCGTATTCTACTTTTCGCATACACACCCCTTATATGACCCTACCGCCGCAATTCCATATCTCTTCATTAGATGAAGTTAAAAACATACCGAGAGTGCCTATACCGAGGGTATACATCGCAACAAACAGTGTTCCTACTATCCAACAAGAGTTTCCAGAAGCATGATTTAAAAATAAACGACCTGCCCACCCACTACAACATCCACCAGAGTCAACCATCTTTTGAACGGCGGAAGTACTTCTAAGTCCACGGTAACAACACAACGACGCACAACAACCACCAAATACAATTCCCGCAAACGCAATGGCGCCAAATACAAGCCCACCCAAAGCTATTCCATTGTATCCTGAACAATAATCCGGCATAGTACTGTTCGCACCTTCCCCACCACTCACCATCATTGATATTTGATCATCCAATTCTCTCAACATATTTAGCTCCATGATACGTACACAAATTTACCACACCAACGCGCCCACGGTACTTAAATTTTTTAAAATTGCAATAATTGAATACATCAAGTGATTATAGCACGTACTTTTAGTAGAAACGCCAATATGACGGTTGGAGAACAGATAATACCAAACAACAACCTTCACAATAGGTGTTACGTCTCCGCTAAACGCAAGCAATTCCCGTAGATGTTTGATATTACAAAAAGCGTTCCAGTGTAGACGATTATACAACTTGGGCAAGCCTTTTGTAACTTTAATTTGCACGACGCTCACATTACCCAAAGTTTCTTAAAAAGCGTTTATGACAGATTTAGTTTGTTTAATGATCAATTTATCGTCGACAGTTGTCGTCCTAAACTTGGTTGGGCACGTATGCGTGAATCGTTGCGTCCTAAAGGTAAGATCATGTTAGCGACCGTTTCTCGTGTAACTGATGGATGATCTGGAGTTCGGCTTGCTCTTTCTTGTCATCTGCCGTTCAGATACCTGCTGTACCGTCTACCATGCTAGTTGCTTAAACGATGGATTCATGATTTTGATTTTGATTTCAAGTACTGCAAAGACGCACACAATGCATCAATCGCCTCATTGTGGCCCCAATCTTTCTTTCCAACGAACCATACTTCTGCCACGTTCTCTTGTACTCCTGCCTCTTGGCGATCAGCTACTTAAAGCACTCCTCACAGAAACTATCCTCGGATCTACACGAAAAGAGCACAAACCCTATCCCCTAATCTTCAATTTTTACGCACCCATAACTCTAGACTTGACCTAGGTTCAGTGAAAATAGCACCACCTTTTGAACATTATTTGCGTGTTATTGCACATTGGCGTACTTACAAACAGTCGACCAGTGCCACCTATACCTTTGTACACTGAAGATGCGGATATCTCACGGGTCTAGTGCAACTAGACACTCAGCTATATAGCCGCCATTATAGGATCTATAC
>R20__coassemble_460_pt1 | contig 29758 bp, 23 predicted proteins | sample R20__metabat2_low_PE_004 | metagenome-assembled genome bin R20
ACTCTCAACTCCTTAGCTAAAGCTTTGAGAGCACGGGAAATTTCGGTAATTTCAGCCACCCTTCCCTCTTTAAATCCAGGAATTACCATCAACTGCAGATAATCAATAACAATCAAACCAAGATCTTTTTGACTCTTAGCTAATCTACGTGCTCTGCTTAAAATATCAGCGGGACTAAGTGCCGGAGTTTCGTCGATAAACAAGGTAGCTTCTGATAACATACCCACCGCTGATCCTAAACGCGGCCAATCTTCATCAGTTAATTTCCCTGTACGAACACGACGCTGATCAATGCGTCCTAAAGAAGAAATCATACGCATAGCTAATGCCTCACCTGGCATCTCCATGCTAAACACCAATACTGGCTTTTGCAGTTTAATAGCCACATTCTCCACAATATTCATGGCGAAGCTGGTTTTACCCATCGATGGACGTCCAGCCACAATCACCAAGTCTCCCTCCTGCAAACCGGATGTCAAATCATCTAAATCAATAAAACCAGTAGATAAGCCAGTTAAACTGTCATCGGAGTGATACAGAGCATCAATCCGTTCAGAAGCTGAGGTGAGAAGATTATTGATCGGTACCGGCCCCCCTTTAGTCGCACGCTGATCCGCTAACTGAAAAATCTGCTGTTCAGCTTCACTCAACAGATCTGATATTGTGGCATCGCCTAAGTTATAGGATTTCTCTGCCAACTGTTGGGCCAATTGGATAATTCTGCGCTGCATAGCACGACTTCGTACTAGTTCAGCATAAGCGATAATATTAGCTAATACGGGAACCGTTTGCGCCAACTCAAACAGATACCCCTCTCCACCCGCCTGCTCCAATTCACCGCGCTCTTTTAACAGTTCCGCTAAAGTAACAATATCAAAAGGCTGATTGCGCTTACCTAGTGTAGTCATAGCACTGAAAATAATACGATGGCCGGCGTGGTAAAAATCTTCCTGCTGCAAAATGGCCGACACCCGATCCCAAACCGAATTATCCACCAACACTCCGCCTAACACTGAACGCTCAGCTTCCAAAGCCTGAGGCATAACTAAGGGCTGAGCATGAGCACCAACGACCGCAGAAGATGCGGATCGACCCTTACTGCTACTACCAGATGCAGACCTATCCGCCACCATCCACCTCTAATTTCCTAGATAAACTACCTGACCAAACCTCAGAAAGCGTGATCTGAAGGACAGATCACGCCGAACAGACCGCCTAACTAATTGCCTCAACTTTCAAAGGCACCGTTACACACACATCCGTGTGCAGCATGACAGTGATAGAATATTCCCCTAGTTGTCGAATCGCTCCTTGCGGCAACTCAATCTCACCTCGCTTAACCTCTAAACCATCTGCAGCAAAAGCATCAGCAATCATATGCACGTTAACCGAACCAAACAACTTGCCATCTTCGGTAGCTTTAACCTTGATGACCAACTTCCTATCTGCGAGCTGCTCAGCACGATCCTTAGCCTGCTGCAGAACCTGCTCCGCTCTCTTTTCTAGCTCCTCACGTAGTTTAGCAAATTTCTCTAAGTTGGCCGCATTAGCTACCACTGCTTTGCCATAAGGGATTAGAAAATTACGCGCATAACCATTTCTAACTTTAACTGTAGCGCCTATACCACCCAGATTGCGCACTTTCTCCAACAAAATGATCTCCATCTACACCTACCTCTTATCGTTTATCAGTATAAGGAATCAACGCCAAAGAACGCGCGACTTTGATAGCTCGCGCAACTTCACGCTGCTTCTTGTGGGAAGTGTTTGTACTTCTACCTGGAATAATCTTACCGCTATCAGAAGTGCAAGCATCTAATAGAACTAGATTTTTATAATCAATCTCAGGATCCATAGCTTTTTTCTCTTCTATCATCTTGCTTACTCCTCACTTACATCACTTTCACTCTGCTGCGCAGACTCACTCTGAGCTACTGACTCACCGGCACCAGTTTGCGACGCATCACCCAAACCCGTCCTATCACTACTACCATAACGATTCTTATGATAAGAACTCTCCTCTTTATGCTTTAACATATAGGATGGCTCACTAATAGCATGCTTACGTCTAATCACCAAGTGCCGCAAAATGGCATCATTAAACCGAAAATTGCCAGTGATTTCATTAATCACATCAATATCACATTCTACATTCAAAAGAACATAGTGCGCCTTATGCAACTTATTTACAGGATAAGCTAACTGCCTACGTCCCCAATCTTCCAACCTATGGATCACACCTCCTCGATCAACCACTATCTTAGAATAGCGTTCGACCATCAAAGGTACCTGCTCACTCTGATCAGGGTGAACTAAAAATACAATCTCATAATGCTTCATCTGTCCCCTTATGGTTTATTAAAATAAGTCCTACTGCAGCACTGCATCTATGCCACAAACAACACAGGTGCATTCACTCAATAGAACAAAGGATACCTGAAAAACCAAGCGGTAGTATAATACGTAAATAACTGCCAATAATCAACCGGCGTAGCTAATTCAAAAACTTGAAAACTTGACCATGACATTAATTTAAAGCAAAATATAGCTGGGTTTGCGGGTGTAGTTTAGTGGTAGAACTGAAGCTTCCCAAGCTTCCGGTGTGGGTTCGATTCCCATCGCCCGCTTTGCGCGTTGGGGCGTTCGTATGCGTTGTTAATAGACAACGGTGAAGACCACAGCCTAACACAGAACAGCAGAAGATTTTGCTCGCCTCCACCCAGCTAAACCTGCACACAACCGACAAGCAGCAACAATCTTAATCACACACAATTGATTAGGAGTAAAAATTTTTCTTTCAACTTAAGCCGCGGTGCCGACAGAGGGATTCGAACCCCCGACCCACTGATTACAAATCAGTTGCTCTACCAACTGAGCCATGTCGGCAACGTCGGCCAGTATATAGTAATAATTCTCAAATGTGTAGCTTATATTCTGAAGAAAGACTGATGAGTACGTCCTGTCAAATGCAACTCATGTGCATTTTACTAAAATAGCAATCTCGTATTGTATATACCAAACACTTATGTCAGAATAATTGTAGGATATTGACAACAAGTACGCTGTATTCAGGGATATCTATGACAAAAATCAATATACTAAGTTCTGCGGAATATCTATATCTGCGAGACAATTTGACAAATATGGACCCAACTTTTGTGGACATGCGTATCCTAACCGAACGTTTTCCAGATGGCGAGTATCACTGGATCGTGGAAGATGCTCACCGGATACGCGGTAAACCTGCCGTGTATATATGCGGCACTATCAATGAGAAAGCAATTTTTGAGCTGTATAATATCGCCTCCACCCTCGTACGTGAACAGTGTTGCTCCCTACATCTAGTACTACCGTACTTTGGTTACTCCACAATGGAACGTGCAAATCAACGAGGTGAGGCAACAACCGCTAAAAATATCGCGTGTTTGCTCAGTTCTATCCCAAAATCCCCTCACGGTAATTTTATCTATCTGTTAGACCTACATTCTGCTGGTATACAATACTACTTTGAACGATCCGTGCATCCCATCTATCTCACATCAAACTCTATAGTTAAACAGATGATCAAAGATTGTGGTGGAAATATAGTTTTGGCCTCTGCTGACATGGGCTGCGCTAAATGGATCGAAAAACTAGGCAATGAACTAGACCTTTCCACCGCCTACATCATGAAAAAACGTATAGATGGTATCCATACAGAAGTACAAGCTCTCAACGCCGATGTTAAAAATAGAGATGTAGTTATTTTTGACGACATGATTCGCTCCGGTTCCTCTATTATCAAGGCCGCTATCGCTTACCGAGACGCTGGTGCAAAAGAGATTCATGTGGTAGCTGTACACGGGGTTTTCGCTAAAAACGCTATAGATGATATCTTCCGCACTGGTGTGGTCAAAGATATTCGCTGTACTAACTCACACGCTAACACGTCTGCGTATTCTAACACACCTAACGTCCAAGTCTACGATATTACTGCTACAATATATGAGGATTTGATGTTAAATCATCCTCCTATGTAAAGCAGGAGATTCTTGCTATCCGCCATTAATGATAATATCTATTCGAAAAACGAATCGCCGGAAAATCGGACGGGCAGATGAGTGCACCGTTCTATACACCTCAAAGAGCAGATACCCGATTGTGCTCTAGATTACACAACCCAAGCTAATGTCCTAGGATCACATGGCCAATCCAGCCACCTAAGAATAAGAGACACCAAAAGGTAGAAACATCTACTATTTCTTAAACACCAAACTGGCTGGGGAACTAGGATTCGAACCTAGATGAACGGAATCAGAATCCGCGATCTTGCCATTAGATGATTCCCCAAAAACCACAACACCACTTACCAACCAACTAACGCTTGGAGTACTGAGTACTCTTACGGGCCTTATGCAAACCAACCTTCTTACGTTCAACCTTACGAGCATCACGAGTCAGCAAGCCAGCCTTGCGCAGTTTCTTGCGCACAACAGAACCCTCGCTCTCAACCACCACCGTTTCTGTCACCTCGGACACTACCGTATCCCCAGCAGCCACTTGTTCGGTCACCTCCGTCACCATGACCTCTGGATCCAACACAATGGCCTCGGCATTATCACACGCCACCAGCGCTCTGGCAATTCCCAATCTAATCGCACCAGCCTGACTGCTATCACCGCCACCGCGAACCCTAGCCGTAATATCGTATTTAGCAGTTAGATGCAGCACTTCCAGTGGTTGCTTAACCACCATTCTACACACCTCCCGGCTGAAGTAATCGTTTAACGACTTACCGTTAACACGAATCTCGCCACTACCGGCCTGCAGATACACCTTGGCTATCGCTGTTTTGCGTTTGCCAGTCCCATAATACCGCTCCTGTTTATTTGACATAACCCCGCCACACATTAAACCGTTAACTGCTTCATAAGATGAGCCTGCGCCTGATGATCGTGCTTCGCACCAGCGTACACCTTAAGTTTCCTCAACATAGCTCTACCCAGAGGCCCCTTGGGTAACATGCCCCTGACCGCCTCTTTAATCACTGCCGTAGCATCCTTAGCAAGCTGATGCTTTAAACTAATCTGTTTCAGTCCGCTTTGATAACCGCTGTAACGATAATAGTACTTATCCTCTAACTTACTCCCCGTCACCCTCAACTTTGCAGCATTAACCACTACTACGTAGTCGCCAGTATCCAAATATGGGGTATACTGCGGTTTATGCTTGCCAGACAAAACCCTGGCAATTTGCGTGGCAAAACGCCCCAACACCTTGTCAGTACAATCTAGAAGGTACCACTCCTTCTCATGCTTGGCACTCTGTTCAAAACTCTTCATACTTTCAAAACTCTAATAACTACCAAACCAGCCACCACCTAAGTAACGCGAAAACATGTAAGCAGCCACACCAAGCTCTCGCCCACTCATCACCAAACGGGATTTCTATTCTAACACCATCCACGACCAATAACAAGTCGGTATCAGTTCCACTCTTACGTGACCAACGTGGCACAAAGAAAAGCGGCACCACCTATGGGGCCGCTTCACTATACCACTAAGACACGACTGCTAATTAATCGCAGTTTTCAACGTCCATATCTATGACAGGATAAGAAGTAGCAGTACCTTCGTAGGTGTAGGTCACCTTACACTTATCACCATTTCTAGCAGTTCGGTGTTTAAAGGTAATAGTTTTACCTTCCGCCGAGTAGGCAATATCGCTACCATCTCCGATGGAAGAATCATCAAGAGCAGCCACAATTCCAGCCTGATCCGGAGTAGCATAACCAAATTTAACAGTTACGCCCTTATTCTCAAAATAAACCTCATTAGACTCTAAGCCAGCAACATTGGTTACCACTGCTTGACCATGTACGCCCGAAGAAGCAGACTTCACAGAGGAATACAGGGTTGACATCACAGATCTACGAGCACTGGAATCTAAACTGGAAAGTCTGCTGGTCACATACGCGGCCAAAATTCCTAAAATCACAATGACGATGATCAGCTCTACTAACGTAAAACCGCTATTTCTGCCTCTTTTATTCATAAATATTACCTCAGTCAATCAAACAAATCACAGTTACTTACTATAAACAATTATTTTAGTTGCCACAACCTTCTAATATTCACCATTAAACCATTTCTTCCGTCTTGCACCTCCTCCCCCTATCGCTTCACTGCGTAACTATAGCACAACCACGTTCTTTTAGATCACTGACAATTCGAAACATCCACTTCAATCGACGGCTGGGGATGTCGATCAATGATATAAGAATACCGCACTGCGCAATGTTCAGGTTCTCGTACATCCTCGCGAACAAAAAGAACAGTATCGCTAGTACCTATCACCGTCTCCAATCGGATACCATCCGTCCCAATACCATCCAGATCACCAGCCATAGCCGCCCCAACACCTTCACTCGCAGCTATCGGATAACCATAAGCAACTCGCACTGTATTGCCACGTAAATTTACTGTGCCCGCAGAATCATTTTCAATTCCTCCTGCCGCACTCAAGTTATACACAGCATCTACCGCCACTCTCATCCTGCCAGCCAAGGCTTTGACAGCCACCGCCCGAGCACCACTATCCAACCCATTAAATCTCATCACCACATAGGCCGAGAGTATACCCAACAAAACCAAAACCACGATAAGTTCCGGCAACGTGAAACCAGCTTTAAATTTCATACTCACCCCATAGGTTCTACGCATCTCAACCACCATATTAAAAATCAGCATGTTTAGGAACGCGCGGGAAGGGTATCACATCTCGAATATTGTTCACTCCTGTAATATACATAATAGCTCTCTCTAGCCCTAAACCAAACCCAGCATGAGGCACGGTACCATACTTACGTAAATCCAGATACCACCGATAGCTAGCTAGGTCTAACCCTAGATCTACTATCCGCTGCTGCAGTACATCATAACGTTCCTCGCGTTGACTACCTCCGACAATCTCACCAACACCAGGAACTAACAGATCCATAGCGGCCACTGTACGCTGATCATCGTTCAACCGCATATAGAAACTCTTGATCTCTTTAGGATAATTCATCAATACCACCGGAGCATTAAATACCTGTTCGGTCAAATAACGCTCATGTTCTGACTGCAAATCAGCTCCCCAAAAAACCGGATACTGAAACTGCTGCCCAGACCCCTCCAAAATCTTTACTGCTTCAGTATAATCCAGATAGCGAACCTTACTACTCACCAGTGCCTCCAAACGCGTAACCACTGATCCATCCACTCGCTCAGTAAAAAAATGCAGTTCATCCGGCAATTTCTGCAATACCGTTTGTGCAATATGCTTTAATAACCCTACTGCCCACTCTGCGTTCTCCTGTAAATCAGCAAAAGCGATTTCGGGCTCCACCATCCAAAACTCCGACAAATGACGACCGGTATTAGAATTTTCCGCTCTAAAAGTTGGCCCAAAAGTATACACCCTACCCATTGCGCAACAGTAGCTCTCCACATTTAACTGACCAGACACTGTCAGAAAACTCTCCTTACCAAAAAAATCCTTACCGTAATCAACTCCACCGTCCGCCTGCTTAGGCACCGCTGCCATATCCAGAGTAGTCACTCTAAACATCTGACCAGCCCCTTCACAATCACTGGTGGTGATAAGAGGGGTATGAATCCAATAAAAACCATTACTATTAAAAAAATCATGAATAGCCATCGAAACACAGTGTCTAACTCTAGTAATAGCCCCAACTAGGTTTGAACGCGCACGCAGATGCGCATACTCGCGTAGATATTCCACTGTATGAAACTTCGGAGAAAGTGGATAGCGCTCTGGTTCACTCACCCACCCCAACACCATTAACCGCCGCGCTCGTAACTCTACCGTCTGCCCAGCGCCAGGGGAAGTCACCAACTCACCCTCAATTGCCACTGAACAACCAGCAGTTAGCCCGAGTACTTCATCGTAATTATCCAGGTCGTTATTGACCACTACTTGCAAACTATTAAACGAAGATCCATCATTGATCATTACAAAAGAGCAGCCAATTTTGGAATCGCGGCGGGTTTTTACCCATCCACAAACCTCCACCTCGCTGCCTAGCGCCACACCACCGCCCAGCAGTTCCGCCACTTTTTTCCTGCTACGCAAATCCATAACCATGCCCTTTACCTACAATCTTCGTTGTCATCGAACAGCACAAACCCGCACTGGCCAAGCCGAATTGTAGAATATCCGGAACAAAAGTCAATTAAACGCCTCAACCAGTTACCAACTCACCTATCCTGACGACTAGCATCTAGTTCAATTAAACGTAGCTCCTTCTCAGGTAAAATACCTGCCTCGTATTTAGCACGAGCATCCTGCAAAAAACTCTGTCCTGATTCATCAAGCATCTTGCGCACATTAATGATCAAATGTTCTGTATCGCTATCTTGTAACCGCTCACGCATGACAGCGTCGAACGCCAAATATTCTCGAATAGCTACCTGTTGACCATCCACCGTAGGCAGCAACCTCTGACAAACAATCAAGCGCACCGTCTCTAAAATATCCAGCGTTTTACCATCACGTTCCTCCGGTGGAAAACTGCCCACCAAACGTCTAATCGTCTCTGCCACTCCCACTGTATGCAAAGTAGTATACACTGGATGTCCGGTAAGTGCAGCTTCAATCACCGCCGATATAGTCTCCCGATCACGCGCCTCCCCCACCAAAATCAGTCGTGGTTTACGACGCAGAGCATTACGCACCCCCGCCGCAAAAGATGGTAAATGACGCGGGATCTCTGATTGACTGATTACTGCACTAGCTCTCTCGATGTTATCGTAAACAAACTCAATAGGCGATTCATAAGTTAAAATCTTCCGGTTACAATCTGGGTCCTCTGCGATATAACGAATCACTGCTGCCAACAAGGTAGACTTACCAGAACCGGTGGCACCGGTAACATAAACCACTCCATCACGCGGGGTCATAACTTCTAGCAGTTTCTCTGGTATTGCTAGTTGCTGCACCGTGGGTGGATCTAGCGGTATGGTACGCAAGGTAATCTGAATACCATCATGACCATCTACCTGACAGGCTGTACCATTAACCCTATATCGAAAACGTTCACCACGACTAGGTCGCATCTCGTAGTAGGTATCCACATCCTGACCAGACAGAAGTTGGGTAGTACCGTTACCTCCATACAACAAATTTAGCAGATCGGATACCTCCGGTTGGGTTAAACTATGTTTGGTGACCTTATGCAGACGACCATGTACCTCCACTACCACTGGTTCATTAGTCTGCAAAGTGATATCGGAAGCGTGTAAACCAGAACAATACGCCAGCAGAGCATTGAAATTATTAGCATCAAATCTAAACGGCTCACGTTCGTACAGCCATTCCGTTTCACAAGTAGTCGCTGCTTCCATACTCCGCCCTAATGTTTCTAACCCTTTACGGTTGTTGCTGCGGTGCTATTACCGGTCGCCATTTGCTATGATCTACCGTAAATTGCGGGACCGCCGTAATACGCAAAATCTTGCTATTGATATCCAGGCTCTGTGCATCGCCCACCACGCCAAGATCAGCTTGCGCTGTGTAAGGCGGTGTAATCATCTTTTGCGCTAATAACTTTCGGTAAAGCACCATACCCAAAAAATCTCGCTTCAGCTTGGCCAAATTAGTGGTAAAAATCAGGTCGGCTTGCTCCACTCCCTCAGCCCAACCAATCCGCACATAATGTCGCCAAATAGCTTGCTCACGAGCATTTTTGGGCAGCAACGTAGGGTTTGGTATCTCCGGTACTGGATAATTAACCACCAGGTAGTTTCGCCAATTAGGTGGTGTGGTTACAAAACGCGGCTGCTGCACAATACGATAGATATGATCAGAAATGCGTAAAGTATGCTCATCTTCCTGGGTTAAGAGCCCATCCGCTTCTACCAAAACCGGTGGCAACACCTGCTTGTTCAGCATCAAATAATTAAAATTAAACACCCGATTAAGCAAGCTACCCTGATGCTCTAGTACTAAATTAAGTCGATTAGTCTGGTAACTCAAACCACTCTGAGCTCCCAATTCACGCGCAGTCTGTTTGATATTCTCCACCCGAATGCCGCTGCTACCCACTGAACTAGTCCTGGTGCTATTCTTCAGTTCACGCAGCTGTTTCAACTCCTTCACACCATCAATGGCATCCAAACCTGCAGTCTTGCGGTTACTGCAACCGGTCACCATCAAAACCAGCGCAACGCAAACGCAACAGATCAACCAACGCCACCAAACGACGTCGCTTCCGGCACCGCCCATAACCGGCACATGTGTACATCTACTCATGGTAACGCAACTCTATTACTTTCTGTTTGCTATACACAGCCACCCTGGCACGCTGCCCGCACTGCAAATCTACCCCACGCAGTAGATCTACCACCGGCATATCATGCCCACTAACCGAAATCAATACGGGAACCGCCGGAGCTTTGCCTAGCACTCTAAGGGAATATCCTACCAATTTAGCCATCCGCTGCAACAACGGCGCTACCGGACCATTCCAATCTAACGTAACTCGCTTACCCTCCAGCTCTGCACTGTTAACCACTACCAGTTTCTTGGCAGACGGCGTACGCGTGCGCTCTATCGCTGCTAACTCTGCCAACGATCGATCCACCGAGTCAGCCACTTCAGCCAATTTCCGCTCAGTTAACATCTGAAAATCAAGATTCTGCTGATTGACCGACCTGGCTAGTTTAACCTGTTCTTCAAAACTAGAGGTTTTTCTTGAACAACCAGCAGCCAGCAACATACCAACTAGACCCAGACATCCGGCAGTACACCATTTTCTAATGCTTGGTGCCACTTTATCTTGCATAACCAGCCACCTAAACTCCATCCTACTCATTCACCGTCTACCAACCCAATCCAATCGATGTACCACTAAATTACTAAGTCCTCAAGTCTAGCAGCTCCACCTGTTCCTGCGTTCAAACGAACTAACTACCCCTTCACAAAAATGTCTACGACAAACCGCAACATAACGATCATTTCCGCCAATCAACACCTGCGCACCAGATCTAACAGGTCTACCAAATTCATCAATTCGTAGATTCATGGTGGCCTTGCGTCCGCAATGACAAATGGTCTTTAGCTCCACCACCTCATCCGCTAAAGCCAAGAGATATTTACTGCCCTCGAATGGCTCACCCAAAAAATCACTTCTTAACCCGTAAGTTAATACTGGGATCCCTGAGTTATCTGCCAGGTAAGCCAACTCCCACACCTGCTGTTTAGTCAAGAACTGCGCTTCATCCACTAACACACAGCGCAGAGTATGTCTAATAGCATTGTAATTCAGCACCAACGCTCTAAGATCATCATCAGCATGAAAAGTGGTAGCCGCCGCCCTTAAACCTATCCTAGACACCACGCTACTTTCCTCATAGCGACTACCCACAACCGGCAAAAGTAACAGGGTATCCATCCCCCTCTCTTGATAATTATAACTAGACTGCAAAAGTGAGGAGCTTTTACCAGCATTCATAGCCGAATAGTAAAAATACAATTTAGCCAAAATTCACCTCTGAATCGATCCATCGCTTCATATCCTCAAGACTACGTCCACCTGACGAACGCGCTACACTCCTTCCCGACTCAAATATCATAAAAGTGGGTACACTGACAATACCAAACTCACTAGTCAACTCGCTCACCTGATCGATATCAACCTTGGCCACCAATAACTTGCCGCTATACAACTCAGCCACCTTTTCCACCACCGGCATCATCATCCGACAAGGACCACACCACGTAGCCCAAAAATCTACTAAAACCGGCAACTCCGCTTGCAAAACGTTTTTGGAAAACTCATCCTTGGTTGTTATTACTAGCATCCTTCGTACCCCCACATCACTCACCTCTGGCCAATATTTTAACGGATGACCACCAAAAAACAAGCAGCTGAAATCAAAATTCAAAACGCCCGCCTATCATACCGACAACCCCTCTTCTGTCTCCCACGTAACCAGTTAAACCGATCTTAAATACAACGGGTGACAACTGGGGTTTAAACTTTAGTTCTGCAGCTAAAGAAGCGGCATTGCCACAAACATCTGGAGCAGCAATTGCAACCCCTTCCAAATTACCAGTAACTTTACCGTGCAACTGATGGTGAAACGCTAGGGTTAAATTCATAGTAGCTGACCCATTCAATTTAGAGGTCAGTTTAGTGGCCAGTTTAACTTCCTGTAGGTTAATCGCAGCCAACGTCAGTTGTTCTTTAATATCTAGCATATCATACAGGGTAGTATGCCTGCCGTTCAAATGGGTGATACCGTAACTAGCGTAACAATCTAGCGCGTGCTTATCACTTAGCTTGTAACAATAGCCCCCAGTTAATTGCAAACCGACATATGGTGATTTGTTATGGTAGTAGCTATGGTTAATACCACGAAACTTGGTATCTGCCAAACCCAACTGTGCTATACCGGTCAAATATGGATATCCATTTTGGATAGGCACCAATCTAGTTACCAACGATAACCCGTAATATTCGTGTTCACCGTCCATCCTAGCACCATCAACACTGTGACTATTGGCTAGCCCAAAATTAAAAACAGGCATCAGAATCACATTACTAAACTGACGAACCAAAGCTAAAGCAGCCGTCTCGCTATTTAACTTGAGCCGCCCATCATTAAAGTTATAATTAGTACTAGAGTAGCGAACACCGGTCAGCATCGCTAAATTTTCCGCCTCCTCATAATCTAACTGATGCAGCAGTTCATAATTATCAGCTACTAACAATGCTGCGGCTAATTGGGCCATAGGTAAGGTAACAGCACTGGCTTTAGCATGATACACCGGTTTTTTAGCACTGCCTCCTGCAGAGATGACATCCTCCTCCACTTCATTTAGTTGCCCATCTAACACCACAGTGATCACATCATCACCTCCTGCACCGCCGGTCTCCCTGTCATCATCGCTCTGCTGATCAACAGTCACACTATCGTCATCTCTGTTTTGACTTGCTGTTAAATCTTCTTCAGCATCGTTCACTGATAACATAGTTTTCATTAGCTTAGTAGCCTGACTACTGGAACTAACATTACTACCATTAGTTGAATTATCGGTCATCACACCAGCCAAGCTATTGGTCGATTGTTGGTTATTACCAAGCATCACTATTGGCTCGTTACTCACACTTTGAACGGGAGTCAACTGGGTCAAATACAATTTCTGTCTGTCGTCAGAACTAACAAGCTGCCAGTCGGACGTCAAAAAACTACCGTATTCCACTGCTACGTTAGCAGAATTGAAGTTACTGTAGCTAATACGACCACCATTTTGCAATTCCACCAGATAATACTGCGATTCTGTCAATTTCGCTGAAGTTTGCAGGATCAATTTATCAACCAAGTCCAATTCAGCAGATGTATAACCGTCCCCAATGACTGTAAGAACAGCCTGCTTCCGATTACCATCACCGATAGTAAGTACTAAGTTATCAAAATTAGTCAACCAATTCACCGTAGTATTCTTCTGAATTTCGATGCTATTACCGCTAATTGAGGATCGGTTAATCTCAAATCCTGCACTATCTAGCAGATAGCCATATAGATCCGCATGGCTAAGGTCAACCTCACCAGCAACAACAACCTTATTATTCTGCACGATTAGCTCGTCACACTCCACAGCCGTGCGATCATTATTAGCAACCTGTAAATAACCACCCATTACTTTTCCCTGTAGAGCACCACTGTTTAATATTACTAGGTTATCCCTAAGTGCCAATTTAGCACCACTAATATGCCTATTATTTAACGCTAAATCCTGGAAATTTATGATGATAGCACCACCTGCTACGCTAGTAGCGATCCGATCTCCTTTCTCATCAAGACCAACAATATCTCTACCATCAATAGTAATTTTATTTCGGTCAACCAGTATAAGGGGATTGTAATGCATACCATTGCTCAGCTTGACCAAACCACCGAAAATACCGGATGTGCTTAGCGGAATAGATACACAAGCTGACGTAGGAACCACCTGCAACTGATTATCCGTACTAGATAAGGTAACATCCTTGCTCACTAATTTTCCATCCACATCGTGCATATCACCATCGACACCTTTTTCCTCATGCATCAATGTTTCCAAACCAATATAACCACCATATAGTGGAAAACTTGCTGCCCAATCTGCATTATAAACACCATCGTTAGCTTGCAAGTCGCCGGCTTTGATATGTCCCAAAGCGGCATCTCGTATCTGTAGCTGGTTTCCTACAACAGCGAATTGACCACCCTCTAACTCAGTCACTGCTGCACTAAAGATCCGCACCGCCGCGCCCGCTAATGGATAGCCTGTCTCGGATGAATCGACTGTACTAATTGCGCCCTCTGTCAAAAGCAACGCATTATTATTGGCGATTAATTTAATATCCTTAAGAACAGCCTGCCCCGCACTTGTATACTGCTGTATAGCTGCTGCTGCCATACTCAATCGATGTTGCGCTGAATAACCACTTTCTCCCTTTACAATAACCAAACCCTGACTATCTAATAGATTATTTTGAGTCAAAATATCGAAATTGGCGAAGGTACCGCTGCTTAAGTTTAGTGTTAAATCCGCTGCAGCCAGACCAGCATAATTCGTTCTCAATTTGGCTGTATCAGCTAACGTTAATTTATTGTCGCTAAATACAATCCGGCGATCTGCACAATCCTTTTCTAGACACCACAAATCATGCACAGCCGCTATTGGCGCCGTAAAGCTATCACCAGTCAATAACAAATTACCGGCAAAAATTAGCTGATTATTTTGCATGATCACTAAATAGGGAGCATCAGACATTGATGACCATACTCGTTGCGCAGCTGAGAGAAGTACCGAGGTAGCCAAGTCGTCATAATCGATCTTATGAGTACCTTCGCTATACAACGCATTATTGGCAAGCAACCATCTTTGTTGATCATCATCGGCCTTAGCAAACGCACCGCTAATTCTCACTTGTTCTACCACAATGCTTCGCGACAGGCAGCTTCTGCCCTCTGTCAAAACCACATCATATCGCGAACTATCATAACCGGCCGCTGTCACCGCCTCCGATATTGGTTTCATCAGGTCACCAGCAATTTCGCTACCCTCATAACTCAGCGCAGACAAAAAATCGTCGCCCACAGATAAGACATCATTAGAGATGGCAAAATAGTTGTAGACATCCCCTGTTGATGCTTTAATGGGAAAAACCTGACTGTGGGAACTCATATTATCCTTGTAATAAGTATCCCCAGCGATAATCCTAACTGATACAAAACTGATTAGCATTACCAAGCAGATTAACACGCTGCGCATGCTTCTTAAGCGCGAATACATAACCACCACGAACACACCTCTAACCAACAATGGAAACCAAATTTTGAAGGGATCTGAACAGTCGTCCTTATCACTCTCCGGTTACCATATAAAAGTAACGCGGATACAACCAAAAGACTCAATAAAAAGATTAATTGACACCAACCCTACACAACTCTACGAACGATCAGCGTTAGCATTGCTGTTACTATCAACCACCGCTAAAGTCTTATTACGTTTAGCTTGCTCGCGGTCCAAATAACTACCTACTCGCTGTGCTACTGTTATAAACTGATGACGTTGACGACTAGCCAATAGCGACTCACCTGGTAACTTCACACTCACCGGATCGTGTGGCACCCCGTTGATTCTAAATTCATAATGCAAATGAGTGCTCGTGGATACTCCACTAGAACCCACATAGCCAATCACTTCTCCCCGTTTAACACGAACGCCTCTATTCATGCCCTTGGCAAAACGAGACAGATGGGCGTAACGAGTACTATATCTACCATTTTTAACTACCACTAGCCTACCGTAACCACCGTGAAAACCAGCAAAGTCAATTGTGCCATCACTGGTAGCATGAACCGGGGTACCGTAACTAGCAGACAGATCCACTCCTAAATGGGGTCTCAATGTACCATATATTGGATGCCTTCTAGATTTAGTAAACTTGGAACTTACTCGAAATTTGCTAAGCGGATAGCGATTGAATTGCGACTGCGTGCCCTGTCCATCAGGAGTAAAATACGCACGGCGACCACTCTCACCCACAAACGCTATTAAACGCAATTTCTTACCCCCGGCTATATAATCCAATCCTACTAACTCCGGGCTCTTTACTAATTCATTGCCTACTCGTGACTCCCTATACGCAACACTAAGCTGTTCTCCACCCTTCAAATTACGCAAATTGACCCGCTGACTTAACGCCTGCGAGATCTCACCCACTAACCTACGTGGCACCCCATTACGTACACAACTATCAGCTAAATTACGACCTAATTCAAACGACAAAAAATGATCACTGCTGTCTACTCGTACAACATAATCGTTGCAACTCCAACCGCTTGCGCTACTTTTAACGACCAGATGTTTCAAACGGTTACCATCATACTCCAAACCTTGTAACCTACCATCGCGCACATCCAACCATAAAGACTTTCCTACTTGCAAGCGACGCAAACTGGCGGCTCCACTTAATTTACTGATTTGTAGTGCATCGCTCTCTTTAAGACAATGACGTTTAAAAATCTTTACCAAAGTATCACCCGCTCGGACGGTAACAAGATGCCTACCATCGTTCAACAGGCCATCTGTTACGCTCCCTGCCGGTTTATCAGCATCTAACCGAACATTGTGTGACAATCCACTATTTGTTGCACGTGATGCATCAGCAGCGGCTGCACTAATTTCAAATAACGACTTTCCGACTGGCGTTTCGTCACTATATACTGCACTATTTTCAGCTGCAGCCAAATCCTTATCTAGCACTACTAAACCAGCTGCTTTGCTTAAATCCAGAGGTATCTCACGACGACTAGCCCTGGACGACCTAACACCGATCACCACCCAACAGATTAAACCAAAAATTAGAAAGGCCCCCAACACGAATCGTAACGGTAACCCTCTTCTACCGAGCAAAGACTCCAACTTCTACCACCAAATAATCGTTAAAAACCAAGTCGCCATTAACCACTTACTGATCAATAGCGACCACCCTTTACAAATTAATCTAGACTAAACCAGCTAATTTAGTCCAACTAACCCATCGCGCCTTAATATCCTCTTCTAGCTCTGCTAGCAATTGTTCGGCACGTTGTGCGTCCTCCTTGACCAAAGCTTTAAAGCGCTGCTCATTGTACACATAATCCCGAAGCGGAACCGTCGGCGTCTTAGAATCTAGCTGCAATGCTTTATCACCCAAGATCGGATTATAACGATATAGCGGCCAAAATCCACTATCTACCGCTAATTTTTGTTGGGTCACTCCCTGACTTAAGTTATAACCATGAGCGATACAATGACTATACGCGATGATCAGTGACGGACCGTCGTAACTTTCCGCCTCTTTTAGCGCCTTAATCAACTGATTTGGATTAGCTCCAATAGAGACCTGCGCCACATAAACATTACCATAGCTAATAGCCATCATACCTAAATCCTTACGCCTTAGTCCTTTACCAGACGCTGCAAACTTGGCCACCGCTGCACGCGGAGTAGATTTAGAGGCCTGTCCACCCGTATTGGAATACACCTCGGTATCTAGGACCAACACGTTAACATTACGCCCACTAGCCAGCACATGATCAAGCCCTCCATAACCGATATCATACGCCCAACCATCGCCACCAATAATCCACACTGAGCGATAAGCCAAATGATCAGCCAATTGACCAAGATGAGCTGCCGCTGCACTATTAGAACTAGCCAAACATTTCTTCAATTGCTCAATACGCTCCCTTTGCTCTGCAATCTCTCTATCACCCCGCTGTTGCACTCCGGCCAGTAAACCATCATACAGTTCCACAGGTAGCTCACCTCGCAACTGTTGCAACAACTCAACCGCCATACTGCACTGCCTGTCCAGTGACAACCGAAAACCGTAACCAAACTCCGCGTTATCTTCAAACAGTGAATTGGCCCATGCTGGACCACGTCCCCTGTCATCCACACACCACGGGGTAGTAGGTAAGTTACCCCCATAAATTGACGAACAGCCTGTAGCATTAGCTACTACCATGTGATCACCAAACAATTGACTGACCAATTTGATATAAGGAGTCTCGCCACAACCAGCACAAGCACTGGAAAATTCAAAATAAGGTTGTAAATACTGCAACTCTCGCGGATTGTTACCCGCCAACTCTGTCCGATCCGTATATTGTTGCTGTTCAAAAAAAGCAATATTTTCACGCTCCTGCTGTAAAATATCAGCTTTGTCTCCGATGTGAATAGCCGAAGCTGCCGGATCCTCCTTATTCTGCATTGGACACACCTGTTTACATAAGCCGCATCCTGTACAATCCTCCAAGTAAGACTGCAGATGAAACTGTTCACCGTTAAACTCTTTAAGTTTGCAAGCCGCAGTCTTGAAATGCTCAGGCGCCTGTCGCAGCTCATCTCCGGTAAAATGTTTGGCCCGCAATACTCCGTGAGGGCAAATCATGCTACACAACCCACACTGTATACATTTATCTGCATTCCAGATGGAGATATGCTGAGAAACGTTACGTTTTTCCCATTTAGTGGTTCCCGTCGGATAGGTACCATCGGCTGGCAAGACGCTGACCGGCAGAGACTCTCCATGTTCACGCAACATAACCGCAATAACCTCTTTGACAAACTTCGGAGCATCACTGCTAATACCATCCACCAACTCTTTGGCACCGGCCGGTACCTGCTCAATCAGAGGCACTGCCACCAGGTGCGCCAAGGTCTGATCCACTGCCGCAAAATTTTGCTTAACTACCTCATCACCTTTACGCTGATAGGTCTTTACAATCGCTTCTTTAATCTTAGCGATTGCATCCTCGGGAGGCAAAACTCCTGAAATTGCAAAAAAACAGGTCTGCATGATAGTGTTGATACGCGAACCCATACCCGTGGCCTCTGCCACCTTGTAGGCGTCAATGATATAAAACCTTACTTTCTTACGTAAGATCTTCTCAATAACAACCCGAGGCAGTTGTTGCCAAATCTCTTCGATCCCGTAGGGGGAATTAAGCAGAAAGACCCCGCCCTCTGCTATATTGTCCAGCATACCATCAGAAAATACAAAGTTGAACTGATGACAGCCAACAAAATCAGCTTGACTCAACAGATATGGAGAATTAATCGGTTGCGGCGAAAAACGCAAATGTGACGTGGTTTTAGAACCGGATTTCTTAGAATCGTAAACGAAGTAACCCTGCACATACATCGGAGTTTCATTGCCAATGATTTTAATGGTATTCTTGTTGGCGCCCACGGTACCGTCCGAACCTAAACCGTAGAAAATCGCACTCTGTTGCTCGGGATACTTAATAACCACTTGGGGATCATAGTTTAAACTACTATTGCTTACATCATCGCTAATACCCACCGTAAAATGGTTCTTAATCTCCGACTGCTGGAGATTATCAAACACCGCTTTAGCCATTGCAGGAGTAAACTCCTTAGAGGATAAACCGTAGCGTCCACCCACCACCTTAGGCAACCTATTCAAACGACCATTCTGATAGGCTTCCAACAAAGCGGTATTAATATCTAGGTAAAGTGGCTCGCCCAAGCTGCCAGGTTCTTTAGTACGATCTAATACCGCTATGCTGCGCACCTGTTCTGGTAAGATGGCAAGTAAACGCTCGATATCTAACGGTCGATAAAGATGGACCTGTATAGCTCCTACCGCTTCGCCTTGCGCTCGCAAATAATCCACCATCTGTTCAACAGTCTTGGCGGCGGAACCCATAACTACTACTATCCGTTCAGCCTGTGGATCCCCGTAATACTCCAGAGTATGGTAGCGTCTACCAGTCAGCTCCGCCAGTTGGTCCATCTTGCTCTGTACTATCACCGGTACCTTAGCATAATAGGGATTCACCGCTTCTCTGCCTTGGAAATACACATCAGGATTTTGCGCAGTACCACGCAACACTGGATGTTCAGGATTCAAACCACGTGCCCTATGTGCTAAGACCAGATCCTCATCAATCATCGAACGCAAAACATCATCTCCCAGCAGTTCAATCTTATTGATTTCGTGACTTGTCCTAAAACCATCAAAAAAGTGTACGAATGGCACCCGAGCTTCCAAGGTAGCTGCGTGCGCCACCAGCGCCAAATCGTGCGCTTCTTGCACACTACCAGAAGATAGCAGAGCAAAACCCGTATCCCGCACACTCATAACATCGCTATGATCACCAAAGATTGACAACCCCTGGCAGGCTAACGAACGGGCCGCTACATGGATTACCGCCGCGGTAAGTTCCCCAGCGATCTTGTACATGTTTGGTATCATTAACAACAATCCTTGAGAGGCGGTGTAGGTGGTAGCCACCGCACCAGTTTGTAGAGCTCCATGCAACCCACCGGCCGCGCCCGCTTCGCTTTGCATCTGAGCCACCTGGGGTACCACTCCCCACATATTTTTTACGCCAGCCGCTGACCATTGATCAGCCAATTCTCCCATAGTTGTAGAGGGAGTAATTGGGTAAATACAACTCAAATCCGTAACCCGATAAGCAACATAAGCTGCTGCCTCGTTGCCATCCATGATCTTCATCATTTTATTCATAAACCTCTCCAAATATCCCTGCCACTGGATCTTACTTATCCAAACAGAATCCAAGCTTAGCTAAGTGCTAGCGCATCCAGCCGTAGCACTAATTTTATCGTCAACATTAGATGCCTCGGCATTACATCAAAACTCCCAACAAACCCGAAACAACTAACAACACCAACCAGATCGCAAACAGTCGACTATTTAGACGGACTATCTGCTGCAACTCCAATAAACTATCGCCTTCAGATATTGCTTCAGCCGTTTCCTCGGAATAATGCAAATCGCTATTATCAACTGAAGCGGGCTCAGAAGACGCTACAGAACCCAGTGCCAACAAGCTACCCTGCACCACCATTTGATCACTAGGCAAGTCACCCCAAAGTTCTTCCATTAACCAATCAAATGTCGGCACAAACTCCCCCACCAAAGCATATCCTGCTGTCCATAAACGAACAGGTAGGTACTCTGCCCAGTACAGATAACGATATAATCCTTCAAGATACCCTTGGCGTTCCTGGTCGTCTCGCTTACTAAGTTCAATAGCTAGTCTACGCCACAACCAATAAGTAGTCGCTCCATAAACACCCAAGACGCCAAACCAAAACAGCCCCACAAACCAACCCCTAAAGAGGTCCATCGAAACCCAGCGTCCTAGCTGAAGATTGGCGCGAGCGAAATCATCTGCCTGCACCCCCTCGGTAAGTTCGAAAGCAAGCTTCGAACCGCTCTGCCAGTCCTGCTCCGCCAGTGCCTTGCTATAAGCGGCCAACACACGACTATAATTGCGCACCCTTAACGTAAGCAACAATACCAATAATACTATTGCAAAGTTTAGTAATCCGTGTAACAGGTAAGTAGATACAAGCTGCACCAACAACAACCCCAACAACAGAGGCAACACTGCACAAACCAACCCAACCTGCCATCCAACATTGCTCAAGTATCCGCTAACTAGACGCCAGTACCTGCTAATCCACTGATCAGGCACCGATAAGAAATCACCTTGTTCAGCAAAATACTGCAAGACAATGGCTAACAAGACTGCCAACAATGACATAGTATTGCTCCTTACAAACGATGGTCCAACTATAGCCCAAACATCATAAAAGCACAAGAAACACAGCGAGTTTATCGCGTTAATGGTGTACCAATTTGAACGGCCGCGGGAGCTATTAACTAACAAAATATTGCCCGTCAAAATTGGATTACTACCAGCGTATCTTTACATTGCCGTCATTGAGAAAAACGACGTAAATATCAAAGGCAAACTTTTGCTACTTTTACTGCTCTTGCTGCTCTTGTCCTACTTCCGTAACTAACAAGATATTTATGCGCTATTAATTTAATTGTCTCAAACCTCAGAGTTATTTGGAGTTTCATCGAACAGCGAATAACGAAAACGGAACTCTACTCACCTATATTGAAACAGCTGTCCGATATCACTAACGCAAGGTACATATATATTGGCATTTACCAACCTCGCCCATCACTTATGGATCAACATGCTCTCATCCGCTCTTTGCTTCCTGCGTATGATGTTGTTAACTGATGGTCATGAGTAGTTTGGTTGATAATTGACAAATTTGTGGAAATCAGTGATTTGCGAGTTAAGTAAACAGGAAATTAATATGGAAGTACTATGCAAAGTGGCGACACACAGAGTATCAATGGGGTTACAACTGGCCAACTAATTGAGCGGATTTGCAATAGAGCTACGATACAGGATAACACACAAAGAGCAAAATAGTCCGTTCGCAAGTCTGGAGAGCGATTAGACGATATTAAGGTTCGACGAGCAAGGCGTTATAATTCATAATTCCGGAAAAGACCCATCCAACTGCGTACATGAGTACGCAAGAGGGCTTGGGTGAATTAAAGCATACTTTGATCGACAATGTTGTCGAAGGCGAAATTAGGTATATAGCTGATCGATTTCTCTGAATGACGCTAAATATATGAATATAAAAATGGGATTACACCGAGAGATCCGCAGAAGCGGTTTTCGAAATATTGGGATAAAATTATTCAGTTTCTAGAAACTCTCACATCTTACACCTAAATTGCAACAGGAAATCCGGACAACGATTATGTTAATTTTTTTACGAAGTGAAGAGGGTGCGGCTTTAAAAAGCCAAAAGTAAGTCTCTGCAGAACGCAATCGGCGAAGCGATAAGAATGACACAAGATCTTAAATCTCAATCTTTTTGCGCAGACGAATATGACGTGTTTTTATGCCATTAACTTAGTACCGGCAGAAAAACTGATGTGGACTATATACCATTTAGTAGCGCCACAACTACCGAATTCATGGAATACAGACAGCTTTACTAAATGTAGCAGCTTGCACACGAAGCCTTTATTAAACTACCGCAGAAATAGTATTCCAGAGAGATTTTGTGAATAGACTACTGAGTTACTTGATCCAAATGCGACCAGATTCCAGATTTAAAACTATACGCGATTCGATTTAAAGCACCGATCGAGCAAGTTGAACAAAATAACATTGTATTGGTAAATTGAGGGAAATTGGAGGTCCAAAGGGCGCCTTAGCTCTCAAATTCTTTGATAAATGCTTGCAAAAAGTTGAGCAGAGGATTACAGAAACTGACTTAGATAAAAGACCGAGGAACTATAAATGCTATCTGATAGTCAAGAAAAATTTGAGCAAGAAGTGCTAAAGAATGGCCACAAACATAGAAAAACCATGGCTAAAAAACATAGAAACAAAGGCAGCAAGGGTATAAATAATATAAACAGTATAGACATATTGGTGGACTTGATCAAAACCAAAACGGCTCTGAGGAAACAGGATGTAATATGGGTTAACGAATTGCGTGAACGCTACCCAAAACTCAAAGCACACATTGCACCAGCACTGACCGTTGGTCAAACATTGCATCTATTGCCGCCCTCTCTGCCCACTTATGAATACTCAGCCTTGAATCGAATTGGCAATTCATTACCCAAGAAGATACAGGATAGTTTACAAGCTGCAGACATCCGTAGCTCGATAGACTTCCATCTAGTGGAGAGCATAGAAACCATAAAAAATAACTCAACCCCCCGTGATTCTGATTTGGCTGCATTATGCCATGCGGTAGAGTACAACAGTGTTAAAAAACAGTTAGTGTTCACTAAAACCATCCAGCAAGCCATCGATACGATTTGCAACGAGAACGCTGATTCCGATAACTTGGTTACTGCTCTGTTACAACTAACCTCCTCTAGATTACCCCTTAAAATGCTGGATAAAAATAGCAAATCCAGTTTAAAAGCAGCTTTTAGCTCTATTCAGGATAAGTTTAAGTGGGGACAGTATTTTACACTACGGGATAACAGTAGTGGTAACGGCGATTTACTTCCCGATAGGGTAGGTCTAAATCTGATAAACCCGTTAATTCTTGCGCCACATAAGGCAGAAGGTTTGATAGAGTTAATGAACTCTATTGCCAAAGATCAAAAAAACCGGTACAGAACCGTTATCTTACAGACATTCAACGTAAACAGTTGATGACGACCGCAAAGAAGGCTTTATTTGATGAGGGTTGGAAAAAACCGTGGATTGAGCTAACTGGTAATGCTAACATAGATGAGCTAAATGGTGTGGCTGGATATTGCAGAACCGGCAAAATATTATTTGAACGTGGAGTATTATTAGAACCAAATCTGCTGTATAGGTTGCCTAATAAGATAGATCCAAGTAGTATCGACGACCTGTTGTTGATTGGAGATTTTGATGAATTACTGATTTTATTAACTACTAACGAAAATATAGCATTGGACCCAGACCAATTTTACGCCATGCTTAGATTGGTAGATGAAAACCAAAATCTTCCCCAAGCTAAACAACTAAGAGAACTGCAATTTTATTTTGAGGAATACGAATCTGGAGCGTGTGTTTATAAGGTTATAGATAGTTGTTTAGTTAGAGAAGATGCGCCCAAGTCCATCTGGCAAATAATAGCCACAGCTTTGCAAAATACTTGTCACAACACTCCTGGAGTATTTGCAAATTTTACTCCTGAGCAAATGAATGTCTTACTGCTCTACTTGGAACTGAAGAGCATGCCTATCTATGACATCGAATCCGATTATCTTAGTGGCGTTCACGAAGAACTAAATGGGTTAAAAAAGGCTTTGATGGATCTGTTATCTAGCCAACTAATGGGAAATGATACTAGAAAACATTTTGTCAATTCCCTAGAAAATGAACTTATCAAACAGCTAATAACCAGTAAAACGCAGTACAAGTATGAGCCACTTAAGCAGATAGAATATCTAACTGGCTTAGCTAAGAGAATACAGCTAGACAACCCGAGTGACGCATGTAACTCCCACTATAAAACTACTACTGAGCTAAATCATGCTTTGGCTGAGACGACAACCGCGATGCGAAACCTCCGACACAGGAACTGGTCACCGGATGTTAATAAGTATTTGCAAGAATTCGCACCCACAACGCTTGATTATCCTAGCCATAATTCTGTTTTCGCAAACGCGGCTAAGTTTATTGATGTATCCAAAATACAGAAAAACGACACGTGTCACAAAGCAGTTCAATCAGGGATCAACAGCGCATCACACCATCCAATTGTAAATAAAAGCGACTATAAGAGGTCTTATGAACGAAACATATTGCACAAACCAAGCATCAACAACTATTATGAATCATTGAATGCACAACTTAGCGTTTTTAAAGAACAACTGCGTGACATCGATATTTCAAAGTCAGATATTGATTTAGAACTTTGTAATCAATTGCAGGTTCACGTGGAAGCTCTGCTAAATTTTCGACGATCCATACCTAACTACACCCAGCGTATAGCAGACAGGTCGAACAGTTTAGTAACCAAAACTTCTGATGCTATAGCCAGCACAATCTTGCGTTGTACTGATAAATTGATCAGCAAAGCAAAGGAACCACCATCAATTTTTAAAAGGATTAGAGACTGGTTTTTTAAAATGGTAAATTTAGCGGGCTATCATGCTGAACTTGAGAGTAAAAATGAGATGAAAAATGAGATCGGCAGAACGTTAGACAGATTGAATTTAATTCAAATTCAGTGATTAACTGAGGTTGGGATTGTCAATCAACTAATATGTTATACACGCCTAGCAAAAACTTACCAATTAGCAAACAGACCTAAAAAAATTAGCTGGGATGTTAACAAGTGAGATCAACCAGTTCTCTAGCAATAAACTAGATAAGAGTTGAAGAGCAAAAGGCGAGAACCTGCTTTGAATCTACTTTCAAGAGTCTGGCCGCCCAGCCTATGATCAGGTAATGCCTTGTATTGTATTGCTATCGACCTTCTAATATCCAGTAAAGAATAAAGAGAGTAACACTAAGACTAGCAAGGTTAGAAGGGTGATTAGCGAAGTAACAAAATAGAGTTTTTGGATAAATAGCCAGTGGGAGCCATAATCGGCAATTTATGACGCTCATCTCCAGATATTGTCACAACGATCGACATGGTGTAGAAGTAACACGTCGACATGGTTAGGAAATTGAGGTTACTGGGATATATGGATGTTTTATATGTGAATGCGTGTGTCAGACCAACTTCTAGAACTAAGCGGATCGCGGATTATCTGATAAATAAAATCAATGTGGCACATGGCAATAACCTCAATATTAAGGAGTTGCGGTTGACCCTAGAAGATTTAAAACCACTAACCAATTTGGATCTGTTAACCAGGATGCAACTTGCTAAAAAACATGATTTTAGTGATGCGTCATTTAGATACGCCCGTGAATACACCACCGCGGATATAATAGTGATGGCAGTACCGCTGTGGGATATGTCTTTTCCAGCTGTATTCAAAACTTATATTGAACATATCAACGTTAACGGATTGGCATTCAAGTATGACACTGATGGCAAGTTACTTGGTTTGTGTAAAGCCAGACAACTATTCTACGTTACAACTTCTGGCGGTCCCATCTTCTCAGAGAGTTTTGGCTTTGGCTACATTAAAGCGCTGGCTCAAATCTATCATGGAATCGAGCGGATTACCTGCATCAAAACCGAAGGCCTAGATATAGTTAATGCCAATGAAACAGAAATTATCCAGCAAACTCTAGATTCAATAGATCACATGGAATTTACCTGAATCAAGTAAAAACAGTGCATGTTTAAAATTGAAATTGCGCACAGTCAACCGTAATCAGCATTGGTCCAATTCGGAATAATGCTTGTCTCAGCAGTTAAATCAGGGGGGGGTGATCCACTGACCAGGGAAGGTGGAAAAACCAGCGGTGTTTAATCACGCGCTACTACTTGACCTGCCTTTATCTAGCATGCAGTTCAGCAACCTAGCAAGATTTAGATTTCAAAATTTAGATTTCAAAATTTTAATATGCAAGTACAAGTACAAGTTAAATACAGCTTGTAAGAGCCAACGATGGCAATCCGAAAAACACCGAGCAAAAGTAGCATTACTTTGTCACCACCCAAGTTAATAGAGCCATACAAGATCAATAGGGTAGTTGCTTTTTAAGGGTTATCCACATAGAATTAGCGCATTTGGTTGGGGTATTTTAATATTATTGGGAGAGATTAAACATGATAGTTAGGTTTGCAGATGGTTCATCCGTGGTGGCTGGATCAGACAGCTCGCTAATGGATGTCGCTAAGATGGTTCTGAGTAGTCAGCAGATTGACGAACTATTGGCCGCACGTGTTAACGGCAGATTAGTGGACTTAACTGATAAAAGTATCCTGACTTCAACTACCGACACCACCCAACCAGCAACAGTAGAAGTTACTTGGCTAACCGCTAGCGACCCTGACGGCATAAAGATTTTACGCCATTCCGCTGCCCATCTGCTGGCACAGGCGATCACTCAGCTATTCCCTGATGCGCAGCCTACGGTCGGTCCGGCTATCGAAGATGGTTTTTATCATGATTTTTATATTCCGCAAGGGATACATGAAGAGGATTTGTTAACGATTGAGCAGCGCATGCATGAACTAGTTGAAGAAGATTTACCATTCATGCGTTCGACAACTGATAAAGCTACCGCCAGGAAGTATTTTGAGCAGCGTCAGCAGCATTACAAAGTCATGATGGTAGATGATTTGCCTGATGATGCGGAAGTCTCCTTCTACACCCAGGGGGATTTTACCAATATGTGTCTTGGGCCTCACGTGGTACGCACCGGACAGTTACGTTTTTTCAAGCTAACCAAGTTAGCTGGCGCCTACTGGAAGGGGGACTCGAAGAATGAGATGTTGTACCGCATTTATGGCACTGCCTGGGGTAGTCAGCAACAGTTGGATGAGTACTTGAATAGAATAGAGGAAGCCAAGGCGCGAGATCACCGGCAGCTTGGTAAGCGCATGGATCTTTTTCACCTGCAAGAGGAAGCGCCTGGCATGGTGTTCTGGCATCCACACGGCTGGGCCATCTATTCAACCATCAAGCGCTATTTAGAGCCGAAGTTGCGAGCCTATGGTTACCAGGAGGTGAATACTCCTATGATTGTAGATCGAAGTCTATGGGAACGCTCAGGTCATTGGGATAAATATCGTGAAGTGATGTTCATCACGGAAGCAGAGGAGCGTACCTATGCCATCAAACCTATGAACTGTCCGGATCATATACAGATTTTTAAGCAAAGTATTCGCAGTTATCGTGACCTGCCTATTAGGTACGCGGAATTTGGCTCTTGTCACCGTAACGAAGCATCAGGGTCTCTGCACGGGTTGATGCGAGTTAGAGGTTTTGCTCAGGATGATGGACATATCTTCTGTACACCCGATCAGATAGCTTCTGAGTCCGCTCTTTTCATTGAACAACTTAGAGAGATCTATAAAGACTTTGGTTTTGATCAGATAATAGTTAAGTTGTCTACCAGACCGGAAAAACGCATCGGTAGTGATGAGGTGTGGGATCAAGCGGAAAACGCTTTGGCAAAAGTGCTAGAAGGTGCCGGCATTGCGTGGGAATTATCGCCGGGAGACGGGGCCTTTTATGGACCGAAAATTGAATTTGCACTCAAGGATTGTCTTAACAGGGTTTGGCAATGTGGCACCTTACAGGTAGACTTCTTCATGCCGGAACGTTTGGGAGCAAGCTACGTAGATGAGAATGGTGAACGCAAACATCCAGTAATGTTGCATCGCGCTATGTTAGGCTCTCTGGAGCGGTTCATCGGAATTTTATTAGAGGAAACCGCCGGTCAACTCCCACTTTGGCTAGCGCCTGTGCAGGTTATGGTGGTAACCATAACCGAACGACATAACGACTACGCTGTATCGGTTAGACGTCAATTGGAACAGTTAGGTTATCGCGCTGAGTGCGATTTGCGTAACGAGAAGGTTGGTTTAAAAATCAGGGAGCATACCCTGGCCAAAGTTCCGATCTTCTTGATTATTGGTGATCAGGAGGTAGCCAATCACCATGTTACTGTTAGATTACGTGATGGTACCAATCTTGGCAGTATGGGTTTGGAACAGTTAGTTGGGGATATTTTAGCTCCCAAGGTGGCTGCAAAGAGCAGAAGTTGAGTTAGACACGGAGGAAGGATCTATTAACAGCAACATGTACGATCAACGCGGAAAAAACAGAGATCTTAACAATCGAGGCAAAATAGCCATCAATCGCCAGATTCGTGCCACCGAGGTACGATTGATTACGGCCGATGGTCAGCAGGCAGGGGTAGTGAGTTTAATTGACGCTTTGGAACAGGCTGAACATAGCGGTTTAGATCTGGTGGAAGTGTCTCCCCAAGCCAATCCGCCAGTTTGCAAGATTATGGATTTTGGCAAATATCTGTTTGAACAGCGCAAAAAGGTTAAGAATCGAGCTAAACGCGTCCAAATCAAGGAGTTGAAGCTGCGACCGGTAACCGATGTCGGTGATTACTTGGTCAAAACCAAACGAGCGGCCGAGTTTCTACAAAATGGTGATAAGGTAAGATTCGTAGTGCGTTTTAGAGGTAGAGAGCTGAGTTACCAACAGCATGGTCATGATATCTTGGCACGAGTAGCGGAAGATTTGAAGGAGCATGGTATGGTAGAGCAGAATGCTAAGATAGAAGGCAAGCAGATGGTTATGGTGTTGGTACCTAACAAGAAAAATAAGGGTAATTAATAGAATAGTAAAAGAGGTCAAGAGGTCGATAGCATGCCCAAATTGAAAACAAACAGAAGTGCAGTCAAACGCTTTAGACAGACTGCC
>R20__coassemble_467_pt1 | contig 29498 bp, 26 predicted proteins | sample R20__metabat2_low_PE_004 | metagenome-assembled genome bin R20
GTTAACTGGTGTAGAGTATTACTACATATATTAGCTACCTAAGCATGCAATCTAGTCATTTTTTGCTTTTTGATGATTGACTAAATTCTAACTTAGCAATAAACGACGCAGACGATTCAGATCTTATGCGACTCTGGCATAGCAATAGTTGCTCTAGTTGCAAGAGTTGCTAGTGATAAGAGACCTAAATTCATGTCCAACCACCTTAGTTCTCAGCTTTTGGTGGATGTAAATCATCCTTAGTATCTACGGTAACACTAACAAATCATCTATCGGCTATAAGAGAAACGATCACTCATGATCCTGCTTTTAAAACGCAACGATTCGCACATATAACCGAATAGGAATATGGTATACGACAACCGTCTATAATAAATCGATCATCAGATATATCTAATCTGTCATGAACGCTTTTTTTACGAAGGCTTGGGCAATGTGCGGTCACATAAAAGATTACATAAAGACTTGTCCAGGATGTGTATAATTGCCTGCTGTGGAACACTCTTTGTAATACCAAGCATCCACGGAAACTACACGCGTTTAATTGCATTTAACTTACGCCGTAACACCATTTGTGAAAGTTTTGCTCGGTATTATCTGTTTTCCAGATCTCACACCGACATTACTACTTAACCAGCACCCAATAGCAGGTAAAGCGTGCCACACCCACAGCGCGCGCAAAATAAGTGGCTTGCTGATGACCATGCGATGAGCGATCAACACGACATCTCTGCTACTAGCCTTATGTTATCAATCAGTTTTTGATTCTTTCGTAAACGACTGCCATATAACCTAACATTAAATACGGCAATGGTTTCTAACTCATCTTTTGTCAAATCTTCTTAAATCTTCTTTAAACGTAGTATCTTCTTCACCACAACTAAAGATCCCCCGACTTCAACCTTTTTAACTTCAGAAATAGCAAAAATTAGCGAGCAACAAAACACAGCAGCCAATCCATGTATATACCAACTGGTCCATCAATAATAGCGCTGAGTAAACTACGCAGACTTCTTTGTTATAGTTCATACCTGAACCTAGCTCAGTAACAACCCCAAATGCCTATGTTGTGCACAGTACAATTCAAGGACTTGTTTTTACTATCCCAATCGTTTTTTTGATCATGGCTGAACCACAGTTGGTAAATTGCTGCATTCTTCCTCTAAATAAATTCTGATTTAAATGCTCGTAAGATCTCAACAACAGCAACCACCGACTGTATAACTGACAATTAATTCACTAGATGACCCCTAACGACGTCATGCTATAATCAATACGCCTAACCTCTTAGCAGCTCCACTAATGTCAACTAATCTCTCCATTTTGAGGAGAACAACACATCAAGAAAGCAGTTTTAGCCCTCTTAGCTCTCCTAGTTCGACGCACTAACCAACAAATTGCTGACGGATTAAACTTGCGATTCTCCTATCTGTGTAAATTTCAATTACCCCATCCCATACCTCCTACCTGGGTACGGGAGTCTTCGTCTGTCATCGCTGTCCAAATTATCTCGATATCGCCAATCTAAGTGGTAATCGAATTGTGCGCGATCGGTATCAGCGTCACTCTATAGTTACCCACTGACAACCGTTACTCGCCTTCTTATCCGTTTAATAAATCTAAGTTGTGCGTTGTACTGTTGTATGATACATTCCAGGCACGTTTCGTTATATTATCTGATCGAGGTGTGGTTTTCAGCTGCTATAATACTATAGACCCAAAATACGTTGAGGTTTCATGCACGATACATTGCCGTTCCTGATGGACATGACTCTGATGTTAAGTTTGGCCGGAGCTTTAGCCCTGTTGTGTCAAAAATTTAGACAACCTATTGTTCTAGGTTATATCGTTACCGGCATCTTGGTGGGTCCTCATATTTTTCCAGCTATCTTCATTCATAATGTAACGCAGGTAAAGATTTTTTCTGAGTTGGGCGTCATCTTTTTGATGTTTGCGACCGGATTAGAATTTAGTTTTCGTCAATTAAAAGAGATGGGGCCAGCAGCCATTGTCACCGGACTGGTTAAGGTTGTTTTAACCATTACCATCGGAGTAATCATCAGCCGCTGGTGGCATTGGAACTTCTACCAAAGTCTATTTTTCTGGTCTGCATTGTCAATTTCATCCACTGCCATCATTGTCAAGGCTATAGAGGATCAGGGTCTAAAACGTAAACATTTTGTGGAATTGGTATTTGGGTTACTGATTGTAGAGGATCTATTGGCAGTAATCATCCTGACCTCTCTATCTACGGTGATGGCAACTCAACATTTATTCTCTTTCGATACTGTGTTGGCAACCCTTAAACTGATTATGATAGTGGGCAGTTGGTTCCTGGCTGGATATCTCTGTGTACCATGGTTTTTTCGTAAAGTGTTTGGATATCTCAATTCAGAAATTCTAACTATAGTAGCAATTGCATTATGTCTACTCCTAGCTACCATCGCTACTTATCTAAACTACTCCTCAGCTTTAGGCGCTTTTATCATGGGATCCGTGCTAGCCGAAACACCTATGTTGGCCAAGCGCATCAAACAATTAATCTTGCCTATGCGCGATATTTTTGCAGCTGTATTCTTTTTATCAGTAGGTATGATGATCGATGTCCAGAGTCTATGTACAGATTTTGGGGTAATTCTATTTTTTGCTATACTGCTGACAATAGTTAAGATCACAGTTACCCTTGTAGGAGCTTTGCTAACTGGCAACCGTCTCAATACCGCTGTACGCAGCTGTTTATCTGTAGTGCCCGTTGGAGAGTTTTCCTTTATTATCATGGGGTTAGGAGTAGATTTAGGAGCAGTAGATCATAGATTGTTTCAGGCAGTCATAGGTGTATCTACCCTTACCACTTTGATCTCTCCCTATCTCATCCAATACTCTGACAACGCAGCCAGATGGTTAGAATATCATCTACCCGCTGACATTCTAAATGGCATCGGAACCTACAGTCAACGCGTCACAACTCTCCTGTCTTCTACCCAACAATACCATACCGGCTTACGTTCCACACTTAAACGGTTGCTATTATACGGTATCGCTATTATGTTGATTTTTATTGCTGTAAGTAGTTTTGTAGCACCACTGCTGGAAACTTATCTACCATTTCATCATGTTCGCGTTCTAAGTTGGGGCTTGGCGATAATTGGCAGCACACCATTTATACGGGAGATCGTTTTTATACCACGCAAATTACTGGCTAAACATGATGTAGGTACAATGTTGTTGTGTTGGGGTCTGTTATTGTTAGAACTAGTAATTCTGAGCGCGGGGATGCTGGGTGGGGTAGCGAGTTCTTTCACCGCGGTTTTTAGTGTGGCTTTTGTAGTACTGATAGCACGTCATCAATTGAGTCGACTATACAATCATCTATTAAGCAGATTAAGTATATGGTTAGCCAAACGCCAACAAATTGGTCGTTATGATGTATTAGCACTACTTGATACCCCATTAGTAACTTGTACGATCAACAATCCTGAATCAGTTTTATTAAATAAACCTCTACGACAACTGCAATTAAAGCAACAATATGGTGTGGATATTACTAGCATAAGACGCGGCACACATATGCTCTTGCCCCCTAAGGGTAGTGATACTCTACAATTACAAGATGAACTCATGATACTAGGCAACGCGGTAGATGTGACAGCTTTCAGAAGTTTGATAGAGAATAAAAATGAAGAAAGCGGTTCTGACGAACTTCGTCTAAACAACATTTTACTCAAAGAAGACGATGTTTTAATCGGTAAAACCGTACGCAGTTTTAACATTGCTCACCGTTTCAAAAACGGCATCATTATGGGGATTGAACGCAACGGCATCAGAATATTAAATCCTGGACCTAACACTCTACTTAAAGAAGGTGACCTGCTTTTAGTGTTGTCGCAACAGGATCAAAACCAAGCGTCACCTACCACACCATCTTGTCATAAAAGTTGACTTGGTCATCTGATTCGATAGAATACAAGGGGTTCGTTGGCCAGATAGCTCAGTCGGTAGAGCAGAGGACTGAAAATCCTCGTGTCGGCGGTTCGATTCCACCTCTGGCCACCAAACCTTTGTTATGGACTCTGGATGTAGTGGATGTACGGAGCTTTGTTAGATATTGGATGATCATTAATTATGTCAAGTTATTGGTTAACGAGGCGTCGTGGCAGGGTAGCCTCCGAGTTGGCTGACCATGAGTTGTTAGTACTGTTTGCGTCGGTTAGCGAAGATGGGACGCAACTACCAGCCAGCGATTTTGGGTATCTTAGCGATTTTTGGGAAGGAAACGCAATTTTCGTACTGTCGGCGGATGGTCACACGGCCATGTACACCGACGTGTTCGAAACGGATAAGGCAAAGTGGTATGATCCTCCCGCAATTTCGCGCGAGCGGCTAGGCAAACGGTTGATGCTTGACAAATTGGGGAATTTGGATGATGCAAAGCGGGAGTTGGTGGCTGTTCTAGCAGATTACACTGACATCTACACTAATTTTGCAGTATGCACTCCCCACGCCCCGCACCCTTGGCTACAGAGTTTGTTGTCCGATATCTCGCGTAATATTAAGCTACATGACTCCCATGATTTACTAGCTAAGTTTAGAGTTGTAAAGGACCAAGAAGAGTTAGCTAGAATACGTAGGGCCGTTGGGTTGGCACGTGATGCTTTAGATTACGTCGAAATGCTGGCCCCACGGAGAGACTACGAGTACCAAATAGCTGCCGACTTCAGCTACTGGTTGCGTGGTCATAACAGCGTAGAAGCCTTCCCTACCATCGTAGCTCAGGGCAGCAGTGGCGGTGTAATGCACCATCGTAAATCCAACCATTACCTAACAGATGGCGAGGCAGTTTTGATAGATGCCGGTAGCAGAAGGTACGGTTACTGTTCGGATATTACTAGGACTATACCGTACCGTAAAACATTCACTAGACAGCAACAGGAGGTGTACTACTGGGTTAAAAGAGCTAAGGAGGCTGTTATAGCAGCAATTAAACCGGGGGTGGATTGGAAATATTTACAGGACACCGCTGACCGATGTTTGGCCGAGGGACTAATAGAACTAGGAGTTTTATCACAACCGCTGGAAGCGGTATTGGAGCAGAAGCTTTTTAAGGAGTACACGATACACAGCATCGGTCACTGGCTGGGTATCGATGTACATGATAGCGGAGATTATGAGCGGGCATTACTACCAGGGATGGTGTTAACAGTAGAACCGGGGCTTTACCTGAACTCCTGTCGTGCGTTCGCTGGCGTCAACGTACGCCTGGAGGATGACGTGTTAGTAACTGTCAACGGCAGCGACATATTATAAATCGATTGGGCAACATGCTAAAAAATGAACACCAGAGAGCAGATAAGATTACCTTTACTACAGGAGTTAGTTGAAGGTAAACGACATGGGTGGATCACCAACCCTGAATCGGTGATGGTCGTAATGTACCAACACTACCTACGCACCACAGTGGATTTGGTGCTATCAATGGTTGAACTAGGAGTACCAGCAGATCAGATATATTGTTGCGGCAAGAATTATTCTTACAACGAAGAGGTACACCAGCATCTACTAGCCATGGGTATTAAGTCTTATGGCTGCCCGGTAGTTGAGATACCGGGCACCTCGCGTGCCAATATGTTACGATTAATGCAGCACATGTTGAAGGTAGCCAGCGAACACTGTCGCACGCAACGCCTTGCGACAGTGGTTATCATCAGTGACGGCATTCTGGCTGTAGAAGAAGCAATTGATGAGGACTGGGGCAGTGCCAAATTAGCTGGAGTGCTACAAACTGGTAGCGCTCATTATTCCGTCGGTCAATTATCAAAACCCATACCGCTCGTGGATATAGCCTATTCGGCCGCTAAAAGCAAGCTCGAGTTGCCCCTGATAGCCGACCTCGCCGTGTCGGTAATACAAGAAATAATCAACAACCTTCAGGAAGTAAATAGCGTCGGTGTTGTAGGTATGGGCAATCTCGGCAGTAACATTTTCGCAAGAATGAGGGCAGCGTGTCCCGACCTAACCATCAGCTGTCATGGGAGCAGCGCAGATACCGGTGCCCATAGTTTCGAAAAACCGTTTAAACAACTGCTAGAGTATAGCGATTTGATCATTGGTTGTTGCGGACGTGATGTCTTTGTCAACCAATCAGGGGTGGTGGATGACATTTTGCGAGGTAAATTGGGCAGCAAGACATTTGCCAGCGTTTCTTCGGGTGACTACGAGTTTTTAACCCTGTTACGACGTGGTGCAGATGCAGGTGGCTGGCGGAAGATTGACCAAGATAATGATGAAGTACATGCTACTCTGCTTTATCCTTCGCTCAACAGCAAGTACGGAATACGTGTAATCAAAGGCGGTTATCCGATCAACTTTAACCGCACTGGCACCTCGTTAGATGAACGGTTTGTTCAGCTGACTCGCGCTTTGCTGCTGGCAGCCTTTGTGCAAGCAACCAATATCGCTAGGGTATGTCCGGAAGGTGAGGCTGATCCAACCAAATTCGTCACTGTATTGGACGCACAAGTTCAATGTGAGATTGTGTCCGCCTTCTTCCGAATAGCAGACCCGAACAACGAAACTTTTTCAGCAGAAATTCACGATCGTTTTCGAGATGTGACTTGGGTAGAACAGCATTCCAAATACCGGTATTATGAAGATAAACCTGTGACAGACGGAGCTACGTGTAGTATACAAATAGGGAGTACTTAAAAATATATGTCTTTTAGAGCAATTATGCGGCGCGTTTTTGCGCCATACAAATGGCAACGTGGCTGTCTGGTACTGTTTTTTGTTTTCGTGAAGGCTGTGCTATCTTGGCTTATTAGTTGTATTGCGCTGTTTCAATTTTTGCATGTGCTGTTTACCGATTTACCCAATGTTCGAATCATGGTAGCGGCTCAGATTCTGAACCGCTTTTTGTATCAGGTCACTTCTTATCTAACTTACACTAACGATGAGGCTCCTTTTCCCTTTAATGAACTAGAGAGATTTTGATTGAGCACCTATTGCATTGGCGATGTCCACGGTTGTTTACGCACTTTATTAGCGTTATTTGCAAAAATCGATTACCGCCCAGAAAAGGATCGATTGTGGTTCACTGGCGATCTAGTAGACCGAGGACCGGATTCAGTAGGAGTACTACGTCTATTGAGTGGGCTGCCAGAAACGGTGGCGGTGATGGGTAATCATGATTTTCATCTGTTAGCTTGCTATTTTGGTGGTATCCAAAACTGCAAACCAGGTTATCAGAAGATTTTGGCCACCCCCGACCTTGAACAGTTTATACCGTGGTTACTGTCTCGACCCTTTATACATTACGATAATAATTATCCATGGGTACTCACACATGCTGGTATCTACCCCAAATGGACCATCAAACAAGCATTAAAATATGCCAAGGAATTGGAACAACTGCTACAAAATAATCACCACGAAAAATTAGCTGACTTTTTTAGAGCAGCCTACGGTAATGAGTCTGTAACCTGGCAAGAACATTTAACGGATGCTCAACGTTACCAGTTTCTCATCAATAGCTTCACTCGCATGCGTTATTGTAAGTCAGACGGCACTTTAGAATTTGACAACGTTGCCCACCCTGATCAGGTAACTGTCACTCATCCTGATTTAAAGCCCTGGTTCGATTTTCCAGGCCGCCAGATCGATGCAACCCTGGGAATACTGTTCGGGCATTGGGCCGCTTTAGGAAATAGCATAAGACGCGAACGGATGATCTGTCTAGATAGCGGTTGTTCATGGGGATCGCAGTTAACCGCCTATTGTCTAGAGACTGGTCAATTCTATCAGGTAGATTATCAGGATGGTTAATTTCATTCCAAGCTCCAATTCAGTCTGAGGCCACAGGCGTACGACATCATATTCAAATACTTATTTCAGATTCAAGTTATTAGAAGTTACAGTTAATTTCAGTTGCGTACCAAACCAATCAATATGGTTGCGTTTACTACGGCAAGTTGGCATAATGGCCTACGATTGATTGAGGGTTTACGTTAGACATGAAAAATTTGTTGAATCTATTTTTAAGCCGTAGCCCACTCAAGCTAAACACCTGGTGGCGCTAGGCGCCTGTATCCCATCTCTGTACCTCTTTGAGAGGAATTAATGTAATACGTGCAGCGCTTCGTTTCGAGCGGTCCACGTATAGATATAATATCATTTCCCATTTTGATGTTAAAAAATGACTTACAAACTACTAAATGCAATCTTTTTGGTAGCCGGTACCGCCATCGGTGCCGGGTTAATTGCACTACCTATTACGGCTATCAATCTGGGCACTCATTTGTCCAACATTATCATGCTTCTCATGGCGTCCGTCGCCTATCATTCAGCTAACATGCTGATTCGTTTAGATGCATCCATCAAACAACCTCTTTCCATTATAGAACTTAGCAAACAGATATCCGGTAACATAGCGTTTACTATCTCGCTAATCAGCTTTTATCTATTATCTTGTGCACTGCTAACCGTCTATTTCTGCGGCATGGAAGATTGTTTAAAAACCTTTCTACAGATTGACCGTAAGCTAATTATTGCCGTATGTGGTATCAGTTTGTGGATAACCTTAAATCTTACCAACAATCTATTTGCGCACATTAATTCCCTATTATTCACTATCTTACTAATAGTGATTATTAGCATCGTACTACAAATATGTTGTTTTCATCCCACCAATTTGAGCATCATGCCAATACGTCAAAGTCGGGAACTGTTAACTTTCTTGCCTATAGCATTTACCTCATTCGGTATACAAAACATCTGTGCCTATCTATATGAGTACCTGCAACAGGATCGCAAGCAAATCAAGATCGCTTTGGCTGTAGGCATAGCTATACCCACCATCGTCTATATTATGTGGATACTTTGCATATTCACTAGTATAAACGCTTATGGTAACTATAATCTGCTTAAACAGCTACAAGATCACATGCTGTCAGCAGGACAACTAGTGGACTTTTTATGCAGATGTTCTAAGCATACCTACTTAGAATATTTCTTTAAATCACTCACTATTACCGCCATAGCAACTTCCGCTATTGGCATTGGGCTTGGATTATTGCATTCTATTCAAAGCTCCCTCATCCCATCCAAAACATTGGCTAGTGCTATTATCTGTCTTATCCCTGTAACATGCGCTATCTGCATTCCCAATGCTTTCATTCGCATTCTATCCTTGGGTGGCGTCATTGCTGTCGTGTGGGTGATATTTATGCCGTACTACCTAATCAAAAAGCAACAGCAACATACCACTCTAGGCGACAAAATTTGCTTAATTTTAGGCATTATGATAGTGCTATGCGAATGTTTGACTTACCTCATTAGTGTATAAAGCTACTGCTCTTACTGCCAACGAACGCAGCCGTGTAACTCTGACGGCAGCTAAGCGCACATGTTCAATTACCATTTTAATACAACTAACTAAACCAAACAGTTTGGATCATTAAAATTAAAAATTAACATCAACCTAAACAGCCACCATCACCTGTACAACTAATACTATGATTGCAATCATAATAATTACTGAGATACCGTTTGCCGGTATGCTCTTCTCTCACCAATTTAGGCACCAAATAACCTGGCAAATAATGTTGTAACAAGGCGTATAAACGCTTGGCACGCAAAGCAGAGGTCTCAAAGTGCGCAGTACCCTGAACCCTATCTAATAGATGCAGATAGTAAGGATGCACACCTATGGCCCATAACTTCTCGTACAGGGCAGATAACAGTTTAACCCGATCATTGACTCCTTTGAGCAATACTGTCTGACTAAATAGTGCTACCTTTTGTTCAGTTAGATATTGACACAACCGTGCGGTCTCCATCCCTAATTCCGAAGGATGGTTGCAGTGAATAACCAAAACTTTACGTAGAGATGGATACTCACTCCACGGAAAATCATAACTTTTAGCGGGATAGGCTACGGGCAAACGACTATGAATTCTAACACTGCATAGCTGTGGCACTTCCATTAAGTAATTCATTATCGTTCGTAACTGATGAATCGACAACATGAGTGGATCCCCACCACTTAACACCACCTCTTTAACCCTTGGGTGTTGCTGTAAATAAGCGACGGTTTTAGGCCAATCAGGAGTTACAATGGGCATCCAACGTCGAAAACAGAATCTGCAATGCACAGCACAATGCGCGCTAACCGTTAACAGAACCCGTTGATGATACTTATGAAACACCCCCGGTAGAGGGTTATACCGACGTTCTTCAAAAGGATCGAGAGTAAAATCAATGTGTTTGATCTGCTCGCGTACATCCGGTATAAACTGCTTTAAAATCGGATCCGGTTGGTCACCAGTGTTCACCAAATTTAGTAAATAATCTGTTATCTTAACAGTAAAAGTCTTGGCGCTAGCTCGCAGTTCCTCATCGATACCAAATGGTAGATACGCTTGTAATTCTTCTAAACGAGTGATAACTCTCATCTGTTCACAATTTACAAAATAGTTAATCGCCTAATCCAAAATAGTTAACTATCAGATGGATTACGCCAAAACTGCTTTCCACGCAGATAATGAGGTACAGCCAGTTCCGGCTTAAAACTCGCCAGATCGCACCGAGATAAATACTGATCAGCTAAAGGCAAGAGATATTTGGCCTGTAGATAATTCGTCTTGGATACTACCTGGATGGTTCCAATCGCATGAACAAGATCGTTCACCCACCCCAGGTCACAGCCATCGCCAAGCAGCAACTGCGGCGGCTCCCTGCTTAAAACTGCACCTACATCATCCTTGCTATATATCTCCTCGACTGCAACCACGTCACTAAGCAGACCGCTCTTTACATCTACACCATAAGCGCCGTAGTAATAACTACGCATCTTACCATCCAAAAGCACTCCAATAACAACCGATCTGGGGCAAACAGTCAAAAATTCACCGTCATTGCCCGCCCACTCACTCCAACACTGCTGCGCCAATCCAGCCATAGTCGAAATCGGAATAACCGGCAGACCCAATCCACAAGCCAGTCCCTGAGCAAAACTAACCGCCAAACGTATTCCAGTAAAACTAGCCGCCGGACCACGGGAAACCACTATCCCCGTCAGTTCTCGTAGGACCAAGCCGGTTTCTGCTAACAACGAATGTAACATCCCGCTAACCAGATCGGTATGTCCGCGTGGGACTACCTCAAACCGCTGATAGCACACACCACCCGTCTGCAAAGCCAACGAACAGCTGTCACTAGAGCTATCTAATGCCAATAAACCATCCACCAACTTACCCTACTAAACCCAACCAACACAGCTGGGTTAGTGTAGCACTAATCTAGCATCCAAATCAAACTGGCCATACGCCCACTCCTTTCACCATCACGACGATAGGAGAAAAAATAATCGCCAAAGGCATATGTACAATAACGGTTAACATACACGCTCTTAACTCCAACGCTAGTCAAGCACTGGCGTGCTATCCCAACCAAATTACCATGGCATTTACCAAAACTAGTAACAAACTCACTCTTATACATAGGAGACTTGCTAATAAACTGATGCATCACATCATTCTTCACTACAAAATACCTAGGACTGATGGACGGCCCAAACCATACATCAAGTTCTGAGGCATCCACTGGCAACTTTTGTACAACCTCCTCTATGATACCGTTCAAAATACCACGCCAACCCGCGTGAATCACTCCTACTAAGTGCTCACTATCCGCTTTGAACAGAATCGGTATGCAATCAGCTGTTAATACCGCACACACCACCCGCGGCTTGCGAGTGTACGCAGCATCCGCCACAATCTGTTCGGTGAGACTCAAATCCTCTACTTCATCCAAGTTTAACAACTTGTTAGTGTGTTGTTGATTCAACCAGCACGGCTCATTCGGTAACGACAACTCCGAACGCAGAATCTCACGATTACCATACACCGACTCCGGATCATCTAGCGTAAAACTGCTAAGATTAAGCGAACTACAACCACCGGCACTTAACCCGCCGATCCTAAAAGTAGTTAACGCACGCACATTCCCATTGCTTGGCCAATTAGCCCCAACCCATCTTATCATAAGATAGTACCTTACTATACAAATCTCTTTCCATATCCATCTGCGCTGCCTTCAAATCCCGCAAAGATGGCACGTGATCAACAAATTTAACATGCTCACCCATCTCTGTAATCAGCGCTATAGGAGTGGATTCTGCACCCTCTCCCATTACCAAAGTAGCAGCGGTAGCCAAACTATCTACAACATTGATAGCCGTCACTTCCATCAAATTTCCATCCAAATCAATTCTATCCGTATAATCATAAACTGCCTCGATCCCACACCAAGCAAGCGCTATACCCATTACCCCCCTACGCAGCGGCAATATACCACTATCAGTAACGACCAATCCTAACTCTCTAACTCGATCGCGCTCACGCAGTCGTTGCCAAAACAGCTCTGTCAACTGCTGCAGATTGCGGGGTAGCAACAAATAATCACCGCCTCCATTGGAATGATCAATACCAGCATTCACTATTAAACGACCCATCTTCAAGGTCAAACAATAATCATCGTTTTCCGACAACGAAGAACACAACCCATCACTCTCTTCTTGTAATAGCTGTGACCATACAACCCCATCTTTCGGTAACCGGCATCCCGCCAAAACACTAAACATCTTGCTAGCCACCGCCACCACCACTCCATCAGACAATCTGGGTACCAAAGATACCAGATCATCAACAACAGGATGATCAGGCTTCCAATGAGCAGTTTTTACGGCTAGCACTCGCATACCTATTCACCATCACTTGATTTTACGGCAATGCCAACCGGCCAAAAAATCAGGATTCAAACTTAAAAAATAACTACCAAGCACTATCTGAATAAAAACACTGCTGGCCAAGTCTAGAACAGTAAATAACGACCACCAAACCGTTCCGCGCACCTCCCTGACCACCAGAAACAGATCAAGAAACATTGGTAAAATCAGGCTGACCTTAGTATGAAAAACTTCTAGCACCCTCTCCAGAAAACGGTCAACTTTGATCTCCGCATTATCACTATCCTGTATACCCAGCGTATAACCAACGTCACCAGCAATACGTTTACCCAAGCCATCCACGTAGCTACGCTGCTTAGCGATCTCGCCATTTAACTGTACAAAACGCACCACATAAAACAGAGCCACTATCCACATCGAAGTTTGAGCTAGAGCAGTATTACGCTCCAAAGTAATGTTATAGACCTTACTGAGTACACCATTTACCAGGTTAAAAACTAATTCCGAATTTAGCGCAAAAATAAATATACCAAACTGCATAGCAAAAAAGATCGCTATAGCTCGATTACTACTAGTCACCAAACTATTCAGACGGGATACACTATTCCTGTAGTGGTCGTAAAGGATTCCTAATTTTGTACTACCAACCTGACCACCTGTCACCACAAAAATCCTCAGTTCTCCTACGGAGAGAGTGAGATTCGAACCCACGATGAGCTTTTGGCCCATACTCCCTTAGCAGGGGAGCGCCTTCGACCACTCGGCCATCTCTCCACACAACCACCACATAGTATTCGTCCCGCTCAATGTTGTCAATTGAGTAAAATGGCACACAGAAGGAAATGACAACTCCGGCTATACACAAGGCAGAAAAGGTCCTTCACGCACTACTTCACGAAACTAGTAGTTGGTACCTACATCTCAACCAAAAAAGCTTAATTTTCAGGCGTTTTTATGCGATGACAAGGTAATCACTGTAAAATTTATCATCCTAAGTACTTCTGTCAGATGACATGGTTGTCATTAAATGATAGATTGGCAATTGTTTTATTTTTGAGGAGTATTATGTTGGTAGAATTGGATGTTCGTACGGCGATAGTCGTAAGCGGAGGAGATGGCAGTAACAGTACAGTTCCGGATTACTGCTCCGGATTCAATGGAGTGGCATTGGGACCAATAGTAGCAGGCGCAGTCGCATTTGTCGGGGTTTTTATCGGCATGTTTGGTGGTGGAAGTTGCTGCTACAGATTTAAGAGTTATGAGGACATTCAGAACACGATTACCACCGGAGGCGGCTGCTGTGGAGGTTATCTCGGTCGATTAGCAATTCATAGAGCAACCGGAGCGAGCTGTTGGATGTGTGCCGCGCTGCCTTGTGTTATAGGCGCTTTGGGTCTTGGATGTATAGGTTTAATGCTATCTTTAGCACCTGAAAGCACATTGTGGGAGTGTGGCGGAAACCCTATAGCCTAAACAATCAGACAAAGGAGATATAAGTATATGGAACAGCTAAGAAATAGCGAGTTATTGATGGTTAGCGGCGGTGGCAAGTGGAGCCTCATAACGGGTCTCAGCATGATAGGCGTTGGAGCACTGTTCACTGCCGTGGGTATCCTTAGTTTTACTCCACTAAAACCAGGAGATGTGGAACACCATCTGGTAAGAGAGTATGCTGTTGGTCACACATATGAGATGAATCAACAAGTAACTTTAATGGCTGTGAAACACGCAGGCACCGTACACACTAACTCACCAATTATATGCGGTAGGTGTCCTGGACTAGCAAACGTTATTCTATGGTACGGCGTAGGGATGGTAGCCGGTGGCATCGTAGCTCTTTTCGGGTCCAATTAGTAGTTAGTACACAAACATCGATTTGGACGACCAGTGGTGGTCGTCCAGTTTTACGCACCTTCAACGCTACTACCCTTCTTTTCCTTTTCGACCTCTTTCCTTTTCTCAGCGCTTCTCTCCATGCCCGTACCCAAAGCTGATTGACCTTTCATCGCGCCACTAACACCCTCAGCACGTTGCGAAGCACCTTCACCTATACCACGGACGCTACCGCCCCCTGCCTCACCAAACTGGGTCGCACCAACCTTGGCAGCCTCTGTATGTCGTTCTTCCAGACCAACCGCCGGCGCGGACACTCCTACCACACGCATAGTCTCGCTATACAGCAAATAGATTAATGAAAAACTCATATTTACAATGGAAATAGCGGCATAGGTATAGACACCCATAAAACCCAAACCTTTAACAACAGAACCTATGCTACTCATATTACCCAAAAGATTAACCTGGCTAATACTGGTAGATCCTCCAAAAAAATGCTCGTAGGTTCTACCAACTGCCATATTCAGTAGATCAAAACCTATGTAGCTCAAAACCATACCCCCCAAGAAGCCCACTACCATCAAAGCCGGGCGAAAGAAAGCACCGATTAATTGATGAATAAACTGCTCGGCCTCTCTAGACAGCAATGGATTCTCCTGTGAAGCACCACCCCATAACATTAAAAAACAGATGATCGGCGCGGCAACTAGTAGTACTAATACCGAAATAATCCAACTGATGCCGCCAAAAATAAATAGCAAGGTAGGTATCAGCGGTACATACACGGACAATAATATGCCACAAGCGAACAACGGAACCGCTATACCCACAATCAAAGGAAGAAAGATCGTGTAGAACTGTAGTCCCATATGGGCACCAGCCGTAGTTAGTTCCACCAAACTCTGGAAAACACTAACCAAGCCAGAAGTTGTACCCCAAAACGTGCCGACAGCAGCAGCCATCTCACCAGCCAATGCAGCCACCGGCAAAATTGCACTCGCTCCCATAAAAATGATAATAGTTTTATAGAAGTCAGACAGTATATCACTCACCGTAGAGATCATCTTCTGTCCAATCTGTTCAACCCTAAAAATAGGATCTCCACTACCCATCACCAACTCAGTCCATGTATCGACAAGATCGGTCATATGATGCACACAAATCTGCAGCGGCAAGCTGCTGAACGCCACAGTGGCCACGATACGAGTAGGATCCAATCCAACCGCTATACCCAGACCGGCCATTTGCCCCCCCAAACTTGTTTTTTTAAAACCAGAACTATCTTTAATCGCCTTAGCAACCGCGGTACTGGAGACCCCCACCGCATCGCCGCCATTATCTTGCGTGATTAACGCATCACTCATTCTCTTCTTAGCTAGCGGAGCAGCTGCATTTACCAACAACAAACTATCTCGCAACGCTTTGTAATAGGTACCACTTTCGCCCCCCAACACCTTTTGCAGGGTATTCTGTTGATCACCGGTAATGGCCAACTGGTAAAACATCTGCGACCTAGAACTTCCGTCGCCAATTCTTAAATAGCTATCACTGATTGCTTGTTTCTGTTCAGTAACAACATTATTAACCGCATTAGAAAGTAATAAGTAATAATTGCCAAGGAACATCCAGCCTTGATTGTTTAACGTATCATATAATTTATCCGGATCTAATGTGGAGTTACTACCTGAAGCAGTCATCAAGCGGGAAGCCAGCTGGCTATACACCGCCGTCTGGTAACCGTAAGCGTTTTGCATCAAACTGAGTGGTAAATCTACCTCCGCAATGCTGGTGGCTGTACTACTTGGATCCACATCCAACAGAACCGAGGTACATGTTCCACCCTTCTGAGCACTGGAGTAACACGGTCTATCCTTAGCCGCTAAACCGTTGTAATTATCATTAACAAATTTTTTGGCCTGATCATTATAACTCTCAGTTTCGTTGACCCGCCAATTAAACAATCGTTCGGCTACATCTACCAAATTAGCCACAATACTATCCAATAACACCCTACGCTTTAGCTGAGCTAGCTCATTACTTCTATCAGAACCACCAGTAACAGCACCATAACTTATACTTCCGCACAGACCGCTTAGGGTCTCAGCATTCGGGAAAGCTATCAAACTGTCCCCTACTGTCGCTTTAAGATCATTAGCGCACCGATAAGAACTCAGATCAAAAGTACCCGGAAACACTACTTTACCCGTCTCCTCCAAGTCTCTATAGAGATTATCGTTGTTAACTCTAAGCTTAACACCATTCTCTAAGTTACGTATACAGGTTGCTATCTGATCAGTTTTCAAACTCACTGTAGCAGTTGAAACCTTGCCATCAACATTACTCCTCTCCTGTTGATAACGCTGTAACACCGCTAAATTATTCTGTCTTATGCTATCTAGCCGTGAAGCAACGGCATGTACACACAGCATGGAACGCATGACATCTACACTACCGATATTAGCACTGTTCTGAGCAGCAGTTTTATCAATATATTCAACGGTACTAGGAAAACTATAATCTATTAAAGAGGGATCCGGCACCGACAACTTGCCAACCACACTGTTCATATTGGAACCGTTACCCACTACTACCACACTGCTATACAGTTGGTGATTATCTTTGATCAGAAACTGTGTGGCATTACTCCACAACATGTTAGCTAACCCAACCCCCTGTATTACAATAATCAACACCAAACTATGAATCATCGAATAACCGGTAGCAGAGCTGGGTATCAGCAGGGTAGTGCTCAGAGCGCATCGAATCGGCGTCCAAAGCATTGCGCTGCGACTCATACCGTTACTATCAATATTGGCTTCGGTGATAATCTTGACCACCATATATACCAACATTATAGACTCAATAAATAGGGCGCCATAACTCAAACCTTTGAAGATTACACCAAAAACCGTGCTCTGCCCTACACTGAGTGCTGAGACGCCCTCTACCCTTCCAAAAACCGATCTAAGAATCCTAAACGAAAGGTCGTTATTGGTAACATATCCACTAAAACTGTCTTGCACCTCGATAGGTACGATGTCGCCACCGTATGCCAGTCCACAACAACCGATCGCTAAAAGTAGGAATGTGACAAACCAACGATAAAGTCCAGTTTTCTTAAGCTTGTCTTTTGTATTGCACATGTTACCCTCCCGTCCGCGAATTACCCGCTGAATGCCACTCCCTGCTAGTATACCATCACTGTCGCACTAACGACCGCCTACCTACTGACCATTTTCTACAGATACATCATACCTGGGAAGTATCTATATTTCTATCCATCAGTCAAGGTCATATCATCAAACATCCGCTATTCAACAATATCAATATACGAGGCAGTACGAGGCAGTACAAGTAAATCTTGACTTTAACGTGATCGTCGCCGCAGCACAGGTCACATCCGCTATCTGGCTCTTAGATCCAACCCTGATCACGTGAATCTAAGACCAGGCCGGATCCATATTTGATGAAATACTATGAAACCATTCTAACTAAAGTCTGAATAAATACGGTAACTAGCAAGCATAATCAGATCTGCTAGACCAGGTACGTGAACCAATACACCGAATCCAGCATTAATTACCATCGCATAATCGTAACCCAAATTTAGTTTTACTGCCCAATCCAGCAGTTAAGATCCGTAACGATATCCCTGACTAGGATGCAATATATCTCTAATTTTATCAGCGATGTCACTATACTTAGGTGATGATCAATATGAATTGGCAACTGTCTCCCCCTCTCATTCCGCTGATTTAGCATCATTTCAAGCGTTCGGGGCCTCTGTGATAGCGCATCAATAATCTGCCCGGCTATGGTGGATTGTTTCATGTACAATAACAGTTATTTTTGCCTACATCCTTCTGCGTTAATACCGTCTCAAGCGTTTCAGGCCGTTTTAATAGAAAAGAAGCGATCTGCCCGACCATGGTAAAGTGTACGCTCAACGCCCACGTCAAAACGTTCCAACCAATAATATCCTGCTGGGTTAATACCGTCTCAAGCGTTCCATGCATCTCAGGTCGTCTAAACAGAAACTCGATGATCTGTTTGAATATTTTTGGCTGTTTCTCGGTCAATGCTGGCATTAGACAGTTACGATCACTAGAACCTTGATACACCAATGATCTCCTAAGGGTCGCGGGTTGCTTAAACAAAAGGTCAAGGATCTGCTTGGCTATTTTGGGCTATTGTCCGTGCAATGCCGCCCTCAGACATTTCTTACCACTCAACCGCTGCATTAATACTTTCTTAAACGTTTAACGTTTCAGGATGTTTCAACAAAAAGTCAGTGATCTACCTGGCTACTGCGAATTGTCTTTTATCTAAGGCTAACATCAGGCAATTCCGACCACCGCTGTTTTGTCGAACTAGTATGGCGCTAAGCCAATCGTCTTCGTTTGATAACTCTTCAATGATTGAGGTGTCTAGCTCTGAATAGTGCTATTAATAACAGCCATTAACAATTGCTGCCATCTCCGCCTAATGTGACCAGCAACTTTGCTATTGCTGCTCGGTCCTGGTCGGTTTTATCCATTCGTTGCATCAGCATGACAGCAACCTCTCCCACCAGGTTATGTGCATTATCCTGACCGATCTTGGTCACGATATCGGCTATAGCCTGCACACATTCTCTCCTGCTAAGTAACCCACGGGTAGGAGGAATAACCTTAGATCCAAAGTTTAAGACAGCGTTGGTAAGATAGCTTACTATGGACAGTTAGTATTAATTATCGCCCAAATCAAAATATCATTGTTTTTTTGATCGCCTAGTGTATCAACTAACAGTTCAATACCACACCTCGCCAACCAGGGTGCTGGTTCTTGTGCGCAGCGTTGTTTAAAGAAACGCTAATGCACGAATAAAGTTAACTTGAGCGCTTTCTCTTCGTTTAAGACAGAACAATCTCCAGAACAAATTTCTGAACTACAAGTATTGAACCATTTATCTATGGTTGTCTGGATACCTGGGGTAAATTCATTAAATTCAACAGAGGGTATCGCCCAAAACTGTTCTATGGAATTCACTGTTTTAAATGAATCACTCAGTCTAGTACCAAATCTTCTCCGAAGATATCGAATATATCCAGTAATCTAGCGTATTGCCATCAATTAACAGCCTCTCTAGTACAATCAAATGATCAACCTGATTTTCATTAAGCTTTAGGTTTGTTAGGCTATCTGTGGCTTGCCCAGTTATCCAGTTAATAGCTATCTTTTATTGCTGGCCAATCATTGCGAGCTAACAACCGGGTTCCGTAAGATGAGAATGCATAGATAGACAAGTTATCCCAGGCTCTAAACAGCGAAACTTTAGGGCGTATTTCATAATTGAAACAGCGATGCTATCTATATTAAGGTCAAAATACCACCGCGCACTATTAGGATTTATAAAATGTCCTTTAGCCCAAAGAATTAATCTGGTCTTAAACGCGTTTTGTATATTTTGGATAAAAGCAGGTATCTTAGCACCAACTATAGCGTACTCGCTTAACTCACAAAATTCTTAATTCTTTAAGGAAAAATATTATTGCTGGCTCTAGTTCAATGATCATCGAATCTGTATTGCAGTTTACGATCTTTGCTAGGTAATCAGAGATCTGGAGCTCAACCGCCGCTTGCATATCCTCTATAAAATATCAGCGCTCTCCTGGACCTTTAGGATAAACTCCATTTAAGCATCCCACCAGTTCATGTCTTACTCCTTGGTTACAAGGTCCCTCAATACCTACGCGGTTTTTACCAAATAAAGAAGCAAGCAGAGTTTGTACTCTAGCTCGTTTATCTTTTAGCAACTGCCCTGGATTGGTATCGGTACCCAGTTCTTCATAAATTTCATCATCTAAGGTAGCAGCTAAAACCAAACCAAACCAAAGATCTGAGGAATATCATAGGTAACTCGCACATCATCATTAATCTCGCTATTGAAATAGATGGCAGAAAGTAATTCAGGATTCCTCCTATTTCGCGCGCTCTCGATGATGCGCGCTTTAAACTCCTCTTCGTCGATAGGATCTGTAGCTAGGATCATCGCCCGATTTATCCAAAGCCAATTTTACCGCTATTTGATAAAACTCATCAGTAATCGAATAAATCGCCCAAGCGTGTAATTATCGCCGTATCTAACATTTAATGCTTGACCAACAAAACCCATAATTGAACTTGTAGCTGCAAAGTTCATGGTGTTTTCAGTACTTATTTATAAATTCACGTTCTTGGTTCTGCATAAATTTCCTCAACCGCACTGCACCAGTAATAACATTATTTATCTATACCTGAGTTTCCAACCCAAGTGCGCCGCAGTTTATACCTATCCTGCGCAATTAGCTAACACTGACGCTAGTCTTTGTGTATCCGAGACACTCCCCATGCCTTCAACGGTTTACGTCTTCTATCGATTCATCCGCTGAGTTTACGCAAGCGCATTGCAATTGATGCCCTGCTTCTCCCCATCTTGGTGGCAATATATTGAAGACTATTTCCTTCGCCGTACAATTTTAACAAAAATCGCTCTGCCGCCCTCGTCCATCTCCTGTCGGCATTGGAATGTTCAGCCTTCTGTTCCTCAGCCGCCTCCTCTGGACGTAAAAATTCATCTACAAACACGGATGGACAACGCTTATCATAAAGTACTATCGTCTTCACTTTAGCCCTGGTTATCGCAACGTAGAACAATCTACGTTCTTCACCATACAAAAACTGATCTACTGCGCTCATTGCATAGTTGAGTACCGGATCATCACTTACCAAAGAGGGAAAACCATAGATATCTTTATTGCACTGCAACAGAATCACATAGTCTGCTTCAAGCCCTTTAGACTTGTGAATAGTCAAAAACTCTATTTTTCGACCAGCTATCAGATAATAAAACCTGCTCCCCTCCTTGATCATTTTATACCGACAAGATAAATAATAATCATCAAAGGAATAACGTCCCAATAGCAGCACTGACCTGTTCGAAGGTATGACAAATATGAGTCCATTTATCATATCGCAATAATCATGCCTATTATAAGCATGGAACTCTAATTGTGTCTTAGCATCAAAATTGGATGGTCTAATCTTCTTGTCTATCTGAACCTGATTGCGCTGGACGAAATGAGAAGATAAGGATAACAAAGGCTCCCCAAATCTATACGTTGTTTCTAACTTATTCACCTCTGTTGGACCAAAGTAGTCAGCAAAACGGCTAAAAAAGGTTATATCGCTCCCCGAAAAACGATATATCGACTGCCAATCATCTCCCACACAGTACAATTTAGCAGGAGGGTTGTTTCCCTCTTTTAGCGCTTGCAAAAAGTTATAGCAATCCCTTGAGATATCTTGAAACTCATCCACAATGATGTAGTCATACTCTACGGGACGCCGTGTGCGACATATCTCCGTTGCTTGCCATATTAAATCAGTGAAATCCAACCTATGTTTTTCGTTCAATATCTCTGTATAGCATTCATACGCTGGCTGAAAAATATATTGGATAATAAAGGCACTGCGTTGGTCCCCTGCTTCCTTTGCTCGCAATAAAACTGTCTGGATGGACTTGCAACTTGACTTCATCAATGTAATAAAAGTAGCTATCCGCCGAACAAATAGCTTTTCCTGCTCGCTTTCTCGGGGCAGCATTACGTTACACAGCTCTTCGTCCGTCTTTTCTTGAATTGGAACACCTGCATCCTCTAACCGCTTTTTTAAAGTAGCTTTAATATCCGAGCAATAAAAATCCGCACTGTACGTTTCTAGCAATTGTGTACCATGTTTTCTATGAATAGCTCTCTTCCACATTATGCCCTTGTTATATTCACGATTAATTTCTTTGTACAACATACCACGATCTTGAACCCACCTTTCAGAAACAAAACCGCGCTCATTAATACCAAAATGTTCCAAGTAAATACGTTTAATCTCGCCCTCATGCTTAAAATATATGGAAAAATCAGACAATATCGTGAATGGGTGTCATCCGCTTCCAAATGTTCATAAGGCTCCTCATACCTAAACTGCACCCCCAGTGACGATAAGATCAAACATATCTGTTGCTCCTGTTTACTACGCACATAGATAGTTTTGCCATCCATATCGGGAAACATAGCTCGCAGTCGCTTGCTCTTCTGCTCCAATAATTGTTGTCGCTGCTCATTCTGTTGCCGTTCCTCAGCCGTTCCATAAGCAGAATAGTTAATAAAATACTCAGCCACTTTTGCCAAAAAAAACGATTTGGCCGATAGACGACGATAAACTTCAGTAAATATGGTATCAGTCCCATCAAAAACCAATGGTTTGGCACCTGTGGCTCGGCCAATCAAATCAATCGCCAACTTGTGAAACGTATATCCTATTAGACCGTGTATGGCTATTCTTTCAGTTAGTTCGTGCGCCGCTTTGTTGGTATAACTAATCAAAAGAATCTTTGACGGTTCGACTCCTTTTATCTCCGTAAGATATTTTACCTTTCCTGCGATAGAGGAGGTCTTGCCACTACCTGCACTACTAACCACCAAGCAATTATCCTCTTCTGAAAGAATGGCTCGCCTTTGTTGAATATCCAAGGGATATTGAAGACAATGATCAAAGAAATCTCTGTACCTCTCCATCAGGAGGTTAATCACACTACTATTATGCTGTTTAACCAGTTCATCAATAGCCTCAAAATCTTGCAAAAACTTTAAAAAATCGTAAGGCATCATCCTAAGAAAACGGGGTATTCTAGCTAAGATAGAAACTTCTCGAAGAAACTCTGCATAATGATTAACAAAATTCTGTTTTTGGGCAGCAGTAATTATGGTGCCTTGGAAACTATCGTTCAGATCCGCAGGAATACCCCTAAACCATAGTTCACGCTCTCCCGGCAGATTGTTGTTACCCGATCTATCCGAAACTAGACGCCCCGCTGCCACTGCGTACGGTAACGTATGATTTATTTTTTCCAGTAGCTTTTTGACTCTTCTTTGCAGGATTATTCGTACTACCGCACCAAAACCCACCAAGATGACTATGATACCCACGGTTACCCTGAGCGAAAAACTGTTCACCGACAAAATCTCCTTTATCTCTGGTCAATCAATAGTAGCAAGATGACTCGCACCTTTAATACTAAATGCTTAAATACGTAAAGCTGATATCACGGCACACATTTCATAGCTCTAGACAATCTCCATCTTCAGTAATGAGAATAAATTCAGTCGACACTCCCCACCCAATCGTCCCTTGATACAGCTGTGGAGATCTAGATAATTAGCCTTTAGTAACACTAACTCAAGATCTACATCCTATTTATATACACAACACTGGCATGTTCGGCTCTGATTGCTAATTCACTCTGGCCTCTAGCTAACTATTCAGGATAGAGTTGAAGACTAGGCGGTTAATATCCCACACAGATAGCGCGTTTGCATTCTTTTTTCGCAAATATCTTAAGCCAGGGATAGCGTGTTTCTTTATTTCTAATAGGATAAACACTTGATCTTTTGATGAGCGGGCCGATTTTATTGCCCTGTTTATCTCGAAAGAAACCAATCGGCGAGTTTACGCATTATAAAAATGCGATCTTAGTAGCTCACTCACGACAAAAGTTTCAAAAAACACTCCGGTAGATATCCCAAACTGCAACGCTTCCGCCGCTGCTCAACCCGCTGAATACGCCGCCAATCCTGTATCCAAATCAAAATAAAGTTTGGAATTTTGGTTAGCCGCTTAGTCGCATATTCAAAATATGACTGTATACAGATAAATTACCCCGGATACTTTTAAAACAGAAAGTCGATTTAACCGCAGCGGCAACTACACCAATATTTCTCGCCATATCTTCGCAATTCAATTCTTATCCGGTTCGGGCTACTACAAACCCAAACTGGTAACCCATTATCCAGATAAGCTCACGGTCAGGTCATATGAGCTGTCCAGAAACACCTTAATATAAGAGAATAATTCCGGTATGTATTGCGTTTCATCAAAAATAACTGGCGGTGATATATAGCCAACAGCTTTAGATCATGCTGGGTAAGCAATAGATCAGACCGGTCATCAAAAGTAACATACTTTCTGTCCTCTTTAGCGATATGTTTCAAAAAGTTGTTTTGCTGACCTGCCTAGAACCGGTGATAAGAGGCGATTTAAAACTATTAGTGATGTTAATTATCTCTTTGGCTAGGTTCTTTCAAAATAACCTTTTTCCACCATCTACCCTTTTGTCCCTGGTTACCATGGTTTGCAGTAACCAAAACCCCAATCACGATCAAGAAAAATGTAAATTCATAACGTTAGCTTCAGATTTATGCTTTTTATGGCAAAAGCAACCTCAAATGACTGCGTACTGCAACCACAACTACCCGCACAACCATCCATTACCAAGCTTTAGAAGATCACACCTATTATGGATTACAGCAAACCTAGCTCCAGCTTAGCCTGCTCCGATAACATGTCATAACTCCAAGGCGGATCAAAAACTAGCTCAACTACTACCTCTGCTACCTCTGGTAGAGCAGCAATCTTATCTTTGATTTCTTGGATAATCACATCACCCATACTGCAAGCCGGATTGGTTAGAGTCATCTGAACAACCACCTCCTGCCGTCCAGACTTAGATGGTCGAAACGACACGCGGTATATTAGCCCTAAATCCACGATATTAACCGAAATCTCTGGATCATAGCAACTCCTTAACTGCACCCAGATTCTTTGTTCCAACTCCGAATAATTTCCATCTGCCCGGTCACCGTTTATCTCTCGTTCAGCAACCTGACTAGCAACACTCTGTTCATGCGTTCCATCATCAACATGCGCAGCAGTCAAATCGCTACGGTTATTCAACAATTCTCCGCTCCACTCTAGCTCAGTTAAAGCTGCACGATCATCTGGTTTAATCTGATAGGAATGTCCCTGGAAAATTACGATATCCATCGCTTTTTGCCATAATACCTCCACCCCTGCTGCCAACACTGATGGTGCATCAAACGGTAACTGAAATAGTTCTAATACGCGGTTGGTGCGCGCCAAACAGTACCGTTCACTCGACCTAATCTCTGAGTCATTGCTCTCTTGCACTGCGGTTTTGTCTAACATCATAGCCGCTCCGTTTTACTAACTAACACGCTCAAGTAGTCTACGCAGCGTATGCCAGCTCAAAGTAGCACATTTGACCCGCATGGGAAATTCTGCGACCCCAGCAAACACCGCGGCTTTACCCAAAGAAGCATCGCTGACTCCGCCGGTAGCTAGCTGCTTAAACCGCTCTGCCAATTGCAGAATATCAGCCACTTCTCGACCTTTAACTATATCAGTCATGATAGAGGTGGAAGCGGTAGAAATAGCACACCCTTGTCCATTAAATTTAATATCGCGTACTATCACACCATCCAGATCCACATATACGGTAAAGCGATCCCCGCACAATGGGTTAAAACCTTCAAGTTGCAGAGCGGATCCAGACAGTAAACCATAGTTATGCGGTTGCCTACTGTGATCAATAATGATCTCTCGGTATAGCTGATCTAACGGTTCCATGGCCGCTACTTATACCACCAAACACGCAATTTATCCATGGCTACTATAAGCTGCTCAATATCACTCTCTTGATTATAAATAGCCAATGACGCCCTAACCGTAGCCGATTGATGATAATAATTCATCAGCGGCATGGCACAATGATGGCCTGCCCGTACCGCTATCTGCTGCTCCGACAAAAAAGTGGCTATATCATGCGGGTGGATACCGTCCATAGTCCAAGACACTACACCTGTGCGATCCCGTGCACATCCTAAAATATTCACACCTGGTATACCTCGCAATCCATCCACCAACAGAGCGGTTAACCGCTTTTCACGCTGCTGGCCAGCCACTAGATCCTGTGTATTAAGCCACTCGAGTGCCGCTCCCAATCCAACCGCCCCCGCTACGTTGGGAGTACCGGCCTCAAAGCAATGGGGCGGGTCCGCAAAACTACTATCTTCGAAACTAACTTGAGCAACCATTCCGCCCCCCAGTTGATAAGGTTGCATCTCCGCTAAACGATCACTTCTAATATATAGCACTCCAATACCTTGCGGGGCATATACCTTATGACCTGAAAACAGATAAAAATCAGGATCAAGCTGTTGCAAATCAACGGTCATATGACCGACTGCCTGTGCACCATCTATCAGAATCGCCGCCCCCTGCTGGTGCGCTAACTGTACCAGTAACTCAACCGGATTGATCGTGCCTAATACATTAGAGACATGTGTTATAGCTACCAATTTAGGGTTAAGTTCTAACGCGCGTTTAAAATCAACTAAATCCAACTCACCCTCAGCGGTTAGCTGCACAACCCGCAAATTGGCCCCCATCTGCTTAGCCAATCTCTGCCAAGGCAACAGATTAGAGTGGTGTTCCATAGCACTCACCACAATACAATCACCTGCAGTAACATGTTGTAAACCATAACTATATGCTACTAAATTAACAGCCTCTGTGGCACCTCTAGTAAATACCAATTGATTAGGGTCTGCTACATGCAAAAACTGCGCCACCACCTCGCGGGCATGTTGATAACCGGCAGTAGCTCGAGCACCCAGCTCATATACACCACGATAAGGATTAGCATTAGCGGTGACATAAAAATCTCGCTCAGCCGCTAATACCGCCTGCGGTTTTTGAGTAGTAGCAGCATTATCCAGATATATTAGTTGCGGATAACTCTGAAAAATAGGAAAATATTCACGTTCAACCGCCATGCTATTGCTCCAATCTCTCTGTTTGCGACATGTCCAATAACGGCAATTGTTGGGCATGCCATGGTGCTGCCACCTCCGCCAGAAATCCACTAATCATCAAACTGGTAGCAGCACTTCGATCAATGCCTCGACTTGTCAGATAAAACAAACTGGCACCATCTAAATGTCCACTGGTGGCCCCATGGCGACAATTAACCTCTTCGCAATAAACCTCCAGTTCCGGCGAAGCCTGCATTTTAGACCGATCATCCAAAAGCAATGCATGATTGTATACCTGAGTTTCAGCAGCCACTCCTAAAGGTTGCATTACCACCAAGCAATGCTCGTCAACCTGAGCACCACCTGCTAGCACCGTTTTTACCTTAAACTGGCTTTGTGTCCTGGGAGCTTGGTGGATGATACGCCAATCCCGCTTGGCTATCATGCCTGGATCATCAAACAACTGGCCTATGTTAGCTACAAACAAACTATCGCAAGCATCCATACACAAGTCCAATCGATCAAGTACTGCATTATTAGCGATCCAGCTATACCAAATTAATCTACTACCCTCAGCGATATGGACATCACGTTGCCAATTAAGCCCAATTTGTTGTTCATGCAAAACAGTGACAGATGACCCGGACGCCACCGTTATTACATCACAACTATCCACTACATCGTCCCTATTTTTCCCACCAGCTTTAAAAATCCAATGAAAAATAAAATGGCCACGCAAAATCCAATCAACTTCTAGACGCTGCTGACCATCGACAATCACTGTAAACATAGGCATCGCAACGTCACTGCTTGCCCCAACTCCTGCTGACGGTTCACTGCTGCTCGCTGTAACCTCAACCATATACGCCGCATGCTCGGTGTTAGTGTCAGTTACCACCACTTGCCAGCTCTCCGCTTGCCAGTTTTGCTTGGTCAAATGTCCATCGTTAAACAGAAGATAATTATCCAAATTCCCCAAGATACGCACCTAACCTCTATCCAAAAACCTTCATGGTAGTTGTAAACTCACCTCGATGAAACTAAACCCAACTACTCAACTACTTAAGACACCAGATCGTCAAAAACCACCGGTATCCGTTCTTTTAATTGCTTAACTAGAGCTATCACCAATTCTCTGATCTGTGGATGTGCACTCATACTACCGCGCAACTTAATAAAGAGACGCCATTCGCGTAGATTCGCGGTCATCACCAACTCTGTTTTTAAGCTATTAGGTAACACCGAACGCGCCATCTGAGGAGACGCACCAGCAGCCAACAAAGACAGATAGGCCTGTTCACAATGCTCCATAGCAACTCGCCAAATCTTCAGTTGTTGATCATCGTTAAAACTAGGTTGGATAAAACTGATTTCCCCTTGCTGTCCGTAGTTACAGTAGCGAGTAGATTCCTGGCTATAGCTGGCCAATCGATGACGCACAATTTCATGAGAAACTCCCCGATCGCAAATAAAACGTACCGAAAAACTATAATGCTCAAGCACTGATTCATGACCACGCGCTATTATGTTTGCAACAAACTGATGCGACGAACCATCACTGATCCGTGCCTCTGACTTATAACATACCCGGCCGCACAACTCCACATGCCGCAAAATTGCCTCGCCATCTAAGGGCGTAATAATCTCCACCTTCGGTGTTACAATCTTCATAACATCGCTACCCCGATAACCTAGCCTACAGACACTCCCTAACCCAGCATGAGTTAGTCCAATCACTGGCTCATCATAATCCAAATTATTCAAGATTAATAGCGTAGTAGGTTTATTGATCTAGAGACACGCTCCTGCTGGCAGTTACTTGATCATTCCACTGGAATTAATCCATTCAACTATCGATATGAATGAAAGCTCAATCCAGTTGGTTTTAGTTTCTGACCTAAGTATCAATAAAAACATTTAATTAATTTTAATTTTAACCAACGGTTTTCTCCTAAGTTCAATCTTCTAAATAAATGCAATTATTGTAAGCACACTTAATGCGTTTATTTTTGACGCAATCGCGCCAGCTCCTTGCGCATTCTAATTAACTCTTGATCTTTTTAGCTAATTCTTAATCTTTTTGGATTAACGCCTGATTCTTATTAGCAATTTCCTGATCATTATGAACTTTTATCTGCATTATTTCTTCATCCTTTCTCTCTATTTCCTTAATCATCTTCTTTTTGGCTTGGTTTACCGCTTGGTTGATCTCTGTCACTCTATCACGCTGACCCTCC
>R20__coassemble_469_pt1 | contig 29468 bp, 18 predicted proteins | sample R20__metabat2_low_PE_004 | metagenome-assembled genome bin R20
GGAAAGTGGGCTTTGTATCTATTTGTTTTCTATCTACAGATAGTTACCTCCCTCAGTGCAGCTAGCATGTCTATCTTAATAGCCTCGGTTTTTCCGGTGGAAATACGTTATGCCGGTACCGGATTAAGTAACAATTTGGCCAATTTGATAGCTTCCTTTGCGCCGTTATTTGTACAGTATAGCTACAGTAAATTAAACAGCGATACATGGGTGATCTCAATGTTGATGTTGCTGGCATCGGTATCGATTGTATGTATATTTAAACTTACGATTCCCAAATCATAAGACAGTTGATCAATTTGTAATAGATACTAATTTTATGCGATATAATTATCAGATTATAGTGATAGGTGGCGGACATGCCGGTATTGAGGCTGCAGCAGCTGCAGCCAGGATGGGTGTAGATGTTTTAATGTTGCTAGACAACTTGGATAGTTTGGGACAGATGTCGTGTAACCCATCCATAGGGGGTATTGGCAAGAGTCATCTAGTGAGGGAAGTAGATGCTTTAGATGGTTTGATGGGGCAAGCGGCAGATGCGGCTACTATTCAGACTAGAGTCTTGAATAGTAGCAAAGGGGCTGCAGTAAGGGCCACTAGGATGCAGATTGATCGTTTGGTTTACAAATGTTTTATGCGGAACAAATTGGTCAGCTATCCTAATCTAACCATACAGCAACAGCGGGTTGCTCGTCTCCTATTAAAGAATGGTCAGGTGGATGGAGTCTTGACGGCTATCGGAGTGACTTTTTACGCACCGGTGGTAGTGTTAGCAGCGGGTACTTTTCTAAATGGTAAGATTTTTGTAGGTCTAAGCAGTTACGCGGCAGGGCGTATGGGCGATTCCGCGTCGCAACAGTTGGCGGAGGATTTGCGCTCTTTAGGTTTGCCGGTAGCTAGGTTAAAAACCGGAACGCCGCCGCGCATTGCTCACGACAGTATCAATTACGATAGTTTAGAACGCCAGGATAGCGATATTGAACCGACTCAAATGTCCTTTTTGCCGTTTGAGGGGACACACTTAACACCGATGCCCTGTTTTTTGACCCGCACTAATCCTAATACTCACCAGATTATTCGAGATAATCTTGATCGTTCGCCACTTTTTACTGGCATGATTGAGGGAGTGGGGCCGCGTTATTGTCCATCTATTGAGGATAAAATCCATCGTTTTGCTGGACGTGACGGTCATCAGATTTTTTTGGAACCGGAGGGACATGACAGCGTTGAGGTCTATCCTAATGGGATTTCTACCAGTTTGCCGTTAGATGTGCAGTATGCGATAGTGCATAGCGTAGCAGGTTTAGAGAATGCCCGTATTCTTCGTCCCGGTTATGCCATTGAATATGACTATTTTGATCCGCAACAGCTTTATCCGAGTTTAGAGAGTAAATTAATTAGTGGACTGTTTATAGCCGGGCAGCTAAATGGCACTACCGGTTATGAGGAGGCAGCAGCGCAGGGTATTCTAGCAGGCATTAATGCAGCTCGCAAAATACGTGGTAGTGATGGATGGTTTCCCAGACGTGATCAAGCTTATCTGGGGGTGATGGTGGATGATCTTTTAACCAAGGGAGTGCTGGAACCGTATCGCATGTTTACTAGTCGGGCGGAGTATCGTTTACAATTAAGGGAGGATAATGCAGATCTGCGTTTGACTGAGTTAGGTTATCAGTTGGGAGTGGTTGGTAAGATTCGTTATCGGTATTTTTGCAGTAAGCTAGAACAGTTACAGATTGGGGAAAAGTGGTTGCGCAATAGTGCCGTTAATCCCCAATCTGTAGCTGGTCGCAGACTTCAACAGACGTTGGGTGGTTATATCCAAGAGCAGCGTTGTTGGGATTTGTTGAAACGCCCAGAGATTGATTATGCCGAGCTCAGTGCTGTTTTGACACAGGATGATACGATGTTGCCACCTCCAACGTTAGATAGAGAGGTTGCTAAACAGTTGGAGATCCAGTGTAAGTATGAGGGATATTTAATTAGGCAGCAGCGAGAGATCGAACAGTATCACCAGCGAGAATCAGTAATGATTCCGGATGCGTTGGATTATGAAAAAATTGCAGGTTTGTCGCATGAGATAGTGCAGCGTTTAAAGAAAGTCAGGCCTGTCACTTTAGGACAAGCTTCACGTGTATACGGGGTTACGCCGGCAGCTATTTCGATTATCATGATCTATCTAATCAAAGCTGGGATGACTAAAGGTAATTAAGCATGATTAAAATGGTGGCGGCGGTTGCTAGGGATAATCTAGTAATCGGTAATGACGGAAAGTTACCTTGGAATTTAGTAAGTGAAAAGAACTATTTTTATCGTTTGGTGCGTGAACAGATTGTAGTGATGGGTTATGGAACATGGTGCGCTATGGGCGGGCCGGTGATTAATGCTTTATCCAATTGGGTTTTGACTGCTAGGCATGGTAGTCTGCTAAATTTGGCGACAGCTAGCAGACATGCTGATCTTGACTGCAACGAACTGCAAAAGTGGCAAAGGAGTGGTAGATTACGTGTTTTTAGTACTTGGCAATGTCTGTTACGGGAATGTTTAAGCACGAAACCAACAAAGGATCTGATGATCATTGGTGGATCCGAACTTTATCATTTGATGTTGCCCTATGCCAACCGGTTATATCTTACCCTTATTGATGGAGAATTTATCGGTGATCGCTTTTTTCCAGAATGGCGCCAAAACAGCGAATGGATATTAACCAAAAGCTGCAACCATGTCGAACAACAGGTCACCTACCAGTGCACGATCTGGATACGGTTACGACAAACAACCTGAACAAGATGATCAAAATGCAGATAAAACCAATATACCACAAACTGGAGCGGGAAACGAGACTCGAACTCGCGACCCCAACCTTGGCAAGGTTGTGCTCTACCAACTGAGCTATTCCCGCCTAAATCCGACCACCGACCTCCTCCGAGAGATACGGCCAAGCTGCTCTCAAGTACAACAGCATCGACCACAGCGTCATAACAGCAGCCAAGTATAATAGGAACAGAGCAAAAATCAAGTAGGTTGGTTGATTGATATCAGGATGGTAGATCAGTAATAAACTAATCGCTACCATCTGTACGGCTGTTTTTATCTTAGCAATATTGGTTACTGCTACCTTGGTGCGTCTGCCAACATCAGCCATCCATTCTCGCAAGCCAGATACCGCTAATTCACGTCCGATGATGGTGGCTGCTGGTATGGCCACGTACCAACGACCTAGCTCGGCCACAATCAGTACCAGGGATACCGCAACCACCAATTTATCAGCTATCGGGTCCAAGAAGGCACCGAAGCGAGTTACTTGATTTAAACTACGAGCCAGGTAGCCGTCAAACAGATCAGTGATGGCAGCTAGAATAAATATAAACGCCGCCAGATAATGCGCCCATAGCCACGGCAAATAGAACGACAACACCACTGCTGGCACCAATGCGATACGACCCAAAGTTAAAACGTTAGCAATATTCATAATACCATCGGCACCACAAACGCGGCCATATTAAGAGATAGAATTAGTAAAAGCAATCCTTTGAGCGGTTGCTTAATTTTATATGTGCCTGTGGTTTTGACGGTATAGTAATGGTTTAACAGGTATACCGCAGACCCTAACCCAAGGGGGCAGGCATATAAAGTTGGTACCTACGGACCCACGGGCGTTGCTTGGTTTTGAGTGCAAGTTTTAAGTGGGTTCGAAGGAGTACCTCCGGGGTATATGGATGAAGTATGATCTTTAAATATAGCTATCCTGTTTTGTCGTGGGTTGTCCGATGTGTGTTTTACTGATGCCGACGCCAAGTTAGTACGGATTTAAAGTTTAATTACGGATACAAAATTGATAAACGTACATGATTGTCCTCTTCATCTACTTCCGGGATATCACGTTTAATTTTTACCAGCGGATGTCAATCTTCACGCAGTCACTCAATCCTCATGTTGTCAAAACTCACGCTAATATTTTGTGACCAAGAATTGTCTACGGTTTTTCGCAGGTTAGGTTTCGTTTATGAGTCTCTAGTGTACTAATCTGCGCCTCTAGTTGATCAATAGTTTTACGCATTTTACGCTGAGCTTCTTCCACGGGAGTGCGATCGATATTGATGTTATCACTAGTGATATACACTCCGCCTAAGCGTGAGCCGTCTCGTACTGGTATGGCAACGCTAAACCGTTGATCGATAGTGTCAGAGTAGGGAAGCGGAATTTCCGTATTTTCTGGAAAACAGCTGTGCTTAATAACCATTCTGTCATGCGTCTCATCTTTGATGTTAATGCATAGCTCTCGAGTGCGCCAAAAATCTTTGACAGTTGCGTATGCTCGTACCCTTTTAGGTACCGTAAAGTATTCTGTATGGCGGTAACCTGTGTTACGGTCTGTGATCATGTGGGTTAACAGGCAGCGTGTATTTTCGCGTGGCTGAGCCACTTTGGTGCATAGGTAAATGTCATCTTCGGAGACCTTGCGTTGCAAATCGGCGTAGCGTTGACGGCGATAATCAGGGTATCGACGTTCGCAGGGATTGCGCCATCCTCGAGTGGTAATGTATCGATAGCAGTTAGGTTGGGTGGTAACGATTTCGTGGGCTTGTTCGGCTGTAGCAATCGCTTCCTGTTGCGAACGACGTAAGTCGGCGATGTGGTGGTTTATCTCCTCTATTTTTTTAGCTATCTGTTGTTGTTTTATGCGTTGTTGTGTTGCTAACTGTTGTTGCTTAGTTAATGCCGCCTCTTTCTGCCTCGCTAATTCCAGTTGTTGTTGTTTTTCCTGTTCTATTTTGCGCTGTTTTGCTAACTCTAGTTGTTCCAGATGTTGTTTCTGTTGATGGAGAACATCTATCTGTTGTTGTACGCTGATTTGTTGATCTGACTGTCTCTGCTGGCTTTTTTCTAAGGTGGAACGCAGACGATCGCTTGCTGTATTTTGTTTCGACTGGTAATCCCAGAGATGCTGTTGATCTATCGTATCCGCCCAACTGTTGGTGATGCGGTTTGAGATGGTAAAGATAAGTATGCCGACCAGTAAATTTGATAGCCGTATCTTGTTAGTGTTGATCATAATTCGTAGCGTTCTCACTTTTCCGCCTGTTTACCACAGCTATGTTGCGTTCGGTACCGCAAAAATAACTGGAGTGATAAGCGATAAGATGATGTTGCGACATGAATAGAGCACTTATTCCTTTAGCAGGCGATGTTTGATCATTAGGAAATCCTGGTAAGCCTTGGCTTTTTCTTGTGGAGAGCGCAGGAGATAGGCAGGATGATAGGTTACTAACAGTGGGGTCTGAGTTTCAGGATGCAGTAGCCAGCGTTCGCGCAATTGCTTCATACTAGCGTTACTATTTAGTAAAAATTGAGCGGCAATGCGACCTACTGCGACTAATAGACTAGGTTTGATGATTTGGATTTGGGCTTTTAGCAAAGGAGTACATAGCTCTACTTCACTAGCTAGAGGATCGCGATTACGAGGAGGTCTGCATTTTAAAATATTGGTGATAAAAATCTGTTCGCGGTCGAGATTAATCGAGCGCAGGAGAGCCTGTAATAACTTACCAGCTCGTCCGACAAAGGGTTCTCCCTGTTTATCCTCATTTTCTCCCGGTGCTTCACCTACTAACATAACTCTGGCCAGCAAAGAACCCGAACCCAGCACTATCTTATTACGGGTCAGATTCAACGGGCAACGAGTGCATTGCTGCCATTTGGTGCATAGTTCATTCCAAGCGGCTTGTCTTTCTGGTAGCAATTGGGCACTGTGTAACAGTCGGTAATTAAGCGGCTGTTCAACGATTTGATCGGGCACTGCCATGTTTTGTGCTTGAATATCTGCCTGCGTATCAGTCGAATCATTCGACTTAATAACTGACTGATCCCTCCTACGCCAGACCATCAAATCCAGTTCCTTGTACGTATCCATAAAAATTATGCAAATTCTAATAGCCAACTGTCTAACATTTCACTACCACGTTCAGTGACGACAAACTCATTTTCATACATTTTCAACAGTCCTGCACGAGCTAATCCCTGCAATCTTATCAGCCAGCGATCCTTGTCGCAATTTGTTCTTTCAGATAACCACTGATAGGGTATGGGTAGCAGTAATCTTCCGACGTTTAACATGAATTCTAACTGTTGCTTGCCTTTATCCAACCATTCGGTTGATGCTATGGTGTTTTTTAGATAAGAAGCAGGGTTCGGAGTTTTCTGGGTACGTTTTACCAATTCGTCTGAGATAGTGATTTTTTCGCATGCTCCTGCGCCAATTCCAAGGTAGTCTCCATAGCTCCAATAGTTGAGATTATGAACGCAACGTGCGTCGAATGATGTAGCATATGCCGATATCTCATAACGATGCATATTGTGTTGGGCTAATAGATGTCTGCCGGCCTGTTCGATTTGAGATATCATTGTAGGGTTAGGTAGGTCGCGACCTTGGGTTTGCCATAGTTGTTGTTTATCAGGCGTTAGAGTTAATTGATACCAGGAGATGTGAGTTGGTTTAAGTTCTAACGCCTTTACTAAATCAGTTGTGGCCATGTCTACGGTTTGACCAGGTAGTCCGTACATTAGATCTAGATTCAAGTTGGTAAGGCCGGCGTGTTGTAGAATTCTAACGCTATTAATGGTTTGATTAGCTTCATGTTGGCGCCCAATTTTATGTAGAGTAGCGCTATCAAAACTCTGCACTCCCAAAGATACGCGATTAATGCCAATAGCAACCAACTCCCTGGCTTTTTGATCGTCAATGGTTGACGGATTAGCCTCAATAGTTACCTCGATTTCCTTGCTTAGAGTGAAATGTTGCGCGATGGTATTTAGTATACGGGCGATCTGCCTGCTGGTAAGCAGGCTAGGAGTACCTCCTCCCCAAAATATACTAATGATCGGTCTATGGGAACTGTTCAAAGTGGTGCTGGCTAGTTGCAGTTCGTTTTGCATGGCCGAGAGGTACTGATCTACCATCTCTGTCTGTCGAGGGTATTTCCTGGAATTAAAATCGCAGTACGAACACTTACTAAGACACCATGGAAAATGCAGGTAAATGGACAACGGTATCTGCTGGTAATGCATACAACCACGTATCTAAATGGCGCTCCTTACGGGACTCGAACCCATGTTTTCGCCGTGAGAGGGAGACGTCCTAGGCCGCTAGACGAAAGGAGCAACAGGTGAAATACTATTCCATCTAATTTTTTTTTGCAAGCAGATGTGCTGGTTCAGCATATCTGAAGGTCGCTTCTGTGTTCAACTGTCATTTTGGGGTTGATGGTCAAATCAGGGTCAGTTGTGCCTATATCTATAAATTTAAATTCAACTAAATGGGATGGTTTGTCGAATATTTATCTTATTTCTGACTATTTGACTATTTAAATTATTTATACCCAGCAATTTTTAGCGGTATTTATTTTTGTAAGCGTGGTTAACTTGAATTGCAGAAGTTTGATGTTGGACCTGCAGTTAGTTATGCTTTTTCAGAAATATCGTTGTGGTGTGGTTATTTGGAGTCTGTTCAGCTGGATTAATCTCTGGCTATTGCCGACTTGGTCAGTGCTGGCTAGTTCACAAACTAAGACTTGGCCAAGAAGGGGTGACAATGAAGATAATTCTCACCGTGATTTAAACCCTGGGTTAAATAGCTATGCTACCAATGAATCGGTTGATGCAAACGGTTCATTAAACTCGTTGAATGATAGCAAATCGAGTCAACAAAGATGTTACGATGATGGCCACTATGACGGCGGTAGGGTGGGTTATCACCACATGCGATCGGATACAGCCAATCTGCTGACTAAATATTACTATCCAGCCTTTATGGAGTTGGCTGGTTTTGCAGATATCCATCAAACTGGTAGTGCGGCTCTACTGTATGATCTGTTTATACCCTGGAGTAATAGCAAAGATGCTCTCTTTTTTATGAATCCGAGAATCATGGATCGCAGTGGTTCTTCTTTTGAGGGTAATTTGCATTTGGGATACAGATGTCGCATAGGTGAGCAAGCTATGCTAGGTAGCTTTGTAGCATGGGACAGACGCAGATTAGATTCGGGGTGTTTTAATCAGATAACTTGGGGGATGGAGGTCGGCTATTTAAACTGGTGGTTGGGCGGGAATTTGTATCAGCCAATCGGTAGAAAATGGCGTCAAGTAGCACGGAGACTACATTGGCATGATCGAGAACTGATAGAGACGGAGGTGGTACAAACAGCTAATGCTGGGGTGGATATGCGGGTGGGCTACGCTATTACTTCAGCATGGAACGCCTACCTTGGAGGTTATTATTTCAAACATCATGTTAAGGGTGGAGGTTTAACCCTCGAATATGAATGCCAGACCAATTTGTGGGGGTTGCCTAACCGTTTAACTTGGGTGGTGGGTGGGCGATATGATAATGATCGGGGCGCCAATTTGCTATTGGGAATTAAGCTGCGAGCAGATTTTGTCAAATTGCAAACTTCAATTTCGGATAGCCTAGCGATACGCAGAATGGGTGCTGCAGTACGTAGAGATCCAGACATCGTAGTGACTAGTCAACGCAAGGATCGCAAGATAGCTATGATATCAGAAATCCCTAGATTACAACCACCTCCTGCTGAATTAGATGAAAAGGATATTCAGTTACCAGATAAACAGGGTTATATAAAGCGCGACTATGATTGGTATCGTGAGCATTTTGATGAACTTCAGCAACAGGATTTTGTCAATTGGAGTGGAGAGGAACTACAATGTTATCGCCAGTGGCTGTTGGAACAGTTATGTTTAGATCCCGAGCTCAGTGACGCAGATCTGAAGCGCTGCTGGCGAGCTTTTGTGTTTAAATATCATCCCGATAGACAGCCGCTTAATTTTAAACGGCAGGCGGAGAAGATTTTCATGCAGCAGCAACTCTACTATCAGGAACTTTTACGTTTGGGTCGTTGGGCTAGACGAGATAACGTTGACGCGGGTGAGCGTGGTGATGGCCATGTTGGTAGTGCTGTTAACAGATCTGATAACGTATATTCAGCGGTATTGATGTTGCCAGCGGCTAATTCGTTGGAAATAGAGCCGGTAGATGATCAACAAAAAACTGACCGCGTTGAGGCGCTGCATGGGATGCTTATGCCGGCTGCATTCAAGCAACAAACTCAGATAGGTCTGTCTACTATAGCCCATCAATCCCAGATCATGATTGGCGAAGTCAATAGTATAACCGCTTCAATATTATCTCGAAATGAAACGAGGGCTGGCAGTGTTAGTTCTGATGCTCGATCAGTTATTTTGCCTAATAGGGAGATTGTTAGAACAAATTATCAAAAATGGCTGAGTCATCTGTCGTCGAAGGAACAGATGAAACTGAATAATTTGAATAATTCAAGAGGATCGGTGGAGTATGAACAATCGGAGACAGAGGTGCCGGCTAGGCAATGGCAGCTGTTCAAAGCGCAATTTCCAGATTGGTCAAGAAAGATTGTGGATTTGGCGGTTAACGATCCTGCTCATTATTTAGATACTTTGATCTATGGTATAGTATTTCGCGAATTGCCGACAGTAGATCTTCGACCGTTAGCATCCGTTGCGCTGACCAAAATACCCAATGGGTATCAGCGGTTCTACTTGATTGAACAGCTTTTATTGAGTCATCATAAGGTTGCCATCGCTGATATCGATTTTTTGGTTGGTAGATTTAACCGGTCAGATAGTATGGATCGGTCTGCAACTAGTATCGAACAGCGTCAGATATTAGATCTGCTAAACATCTGGTTCGGTGAACGACAGTTTGTTACGACTAACTATAATTTTACTACCTGTTTTAATTATCAACGCAAATGGGTAAGTGGCATACTTGATCAATGGTTACAACTGTCATCCGATATGCGGGTTTATGCTAAGCAAGTATTGGCTAGAGCCTCCTTGACCGGTCAACAATTAAGGCAATTACAAATGGCAGAATGGATGACGGACTGCCTGCAGAGGCGGGCGCCAATATCATTTGTGCAGATGCAGTTAGATGATGACGATCTTTTGGCTAAATATCCAAACCTAATGAGTAATTTTTACAAACAGGCTATTGAATTACGCAACCTGCAGTGGCTACAGGTGTGGTTTGGACGGCAGCCTGATGATCATGGTTTAATGGCTAAAGTGGTTAATAAAATCAGTAATATATGGTTGAAGATGTCGCGTTCAACCACTCACCAGAAAGATGACCTATTAAATGATCTAGGATTGTTAGATTTAAGTTTCCGGCCAGTAGTTAATTTAATATTGCCTGAGCAATTGTTTCAAGATTGGCAACAGTGGTTAGCATCCAGGTTCATTGCTATGGTAGATAATAAGTTGGTTTATCTGATTGACCAGTTGGCGATTCAGAGTTATGAACAACTGGAAACTCTAATGTGTACACTGAAGTTTCTAGAGCCCAGCACAGATGTTTGGAATAAGATTACTAACATTGCCAATTCGCGGATTTCTTTGACAGGTTTTTTAGTAGATTTGCTAGATATTGTTTTGCAGAATTGCATAGTAAAAATGGGAGATAAATGGCCGTTAGTTTTATCTCAGGCGATTGCGGACAAGACAAATCAGTTAATCGGTTTGAAGAGATGGCAACCCCAGCATTTCATAAGGTTGTTGGGTCGAGGTGACGTAACCGTCAGTTATGAAAGTGGTGTGCAGCTATTGGCGATATTGGATATACTGCTGCAATATTCCGAGTTTTTAACACCTTCAACGGTTAATATTTGGGGTAAGGATTTACCTAGTATTTTGGGTAGTGCTGGATTACCAGAGCTAGCAACCGAATTGGCGGAGATGGTGCGTGCTAAATTAGTGACTATTCCGAAGGATTTAGACCAGTTGGTAACTGAAACGATACTTAACAATCCCGGATGCCCACAGTTAAAGAGTCAGTTGCAACAATTTGTGCGAGATTATCATTTTAGCTTGCACTTGCGGGAGAATTGGTTGGTGGCTCATTATCGTCCACTTTGGCAACCTCTGAAAGATAAGATAGATCAGCAACCGACGGGGGTGCTGGCTATTAGTGCAGATAATGAGATCGTTCAGCTGTCTACGCATGTGGGTAATATTATACTAAATTTATTGCCGGATAAAACCGTTCAGGTTAAACGGCAGCAATGGGATCAAGGTATCTTGCGTGAGACAATATTGCCGCAGACTAATATTGATGATTGGTGGTTATTACAGATCAGTTATCGGCAGCAGCACGCTTCTGATCAACTGTATCAGCTGGCCTATCAATGGGGTTTATTGCCCGATTTGCATGGAGTGTGTAAACCGTTGCAACAATGGCAGCAAACCATTATTTGGAGTCAGGAAGAATTGGCTGCTTGTTTATCTTTTCAGCAAGGTGAACGGGAAGTGGTGCAACAAACAGCCCGTGATAGCAGTGATTTTGTTTCTTGGTACCGTAGTTATCGGGATAACCAAGCTGTCATTGATGGTGGGGAGATGCTAGCGGTGGTAGCACAGGTCTTGTACAACGTTAAAGGTTATTATCCAAGGGCCTGTCAGTTATTGGCAGCTTACTTACCACGTTACTACCCTGAAGGGTTGCTGCTAGAAGTGGCCACTGGAGAAGGCAAATCCTCAATCATAGCAATGTTTGCGGCGATGCAGATGTTAGATGGCCATTTGGTAGACATTTCTACTAGCTCTAGCGAATTAGTGCATCGTGACGTGCGGGAGTTTGCTGATTTTTATCAGCACTTTGCTTGGTTGGTAGGAGATAACACCAAACATCAATATACTGGTAGCGTTAAAGATGCGTATCATGCCGATCTGGTATATGGTGACATCAATAGTTTTATTGGAGATGAATTGCACCAGCGTGTTTATGGCACAGTAAAAGATACCCGGGGTTTAGCGGATCTGCATGTGGTGGATGAAGTGGACAATCTACTGATTGATAACCTCGATATGATGGTAATGTTGGGTAGCGCCATACCTGGTTTTGAGCAGCTAAATGCATTATACGCTACTATGTACGGCACTTTTAAGGATTACGCCGCTTTAATAGAAGAGCGTTTAGCTGAAAATTCGCGGCCAGCTGGCTGTTATCTTAGACGCGATAGGTTGATTAACCATGATCAGAAATCTAGTAGTGATCAGCTGTCGTTTTTTGCCCAGCAGTTGCCAACCAATGCTACTAATAGCCAAAACGTGGACTATTATAATCTGATTTTAGCAGATAACTGCATGGAATTTTTACGGGATGTGATGCCAAAATATTTGGATAACTCCTTGCTCAAGATCGGGCACAAACGTAATGAAACGGTGGTATTACTGCCGGATACGATCCAAAATTTTGCAAGAGCTGAGCGATTTAATTGGAGTGATAACCTATTAAGGTCTTTTGCTTACCGCCCAAATATCCATTACATAATTAAAGAATACGATCGGGTCGGTAATGGTAGAACTTTTCGGCAGGTATTGCCGGTGGACGGAGCAACGGGCGTTACCTTGCCGATGTTACAGTGGAGTAATGGATTGCATGCTTTTATTGAGCTTAGAGAACAGCTGGCGCCTAAGCCCGAGCATATTCCGGCTATTTTTCAACCGTTTGTAGATTACTTTCGTAGCTACCGTGCGTTGTATGGTTTTAGTGGTACCTTAGGCTCAGCAGTACATCATCAGGTGATGCATGAGTTGTACGGTACAGAGATTTTACGTCTACCATCTTTTATGGCCAGCGGAAGATACGATTATCAACCGATTTTAGCGAGAGATAGTCAAACTTGGTTGGTTAAAATCGTGCAGTTGATCCATCAACATCTGTTGGGAGCAGGAAGAGCGGTATTGGTGATTTGTGATTCCATCGATGAAGCGCAGCGTTTAAGGCAGGAACTTATAACACCCATCCATCATACATTGCCAGCTCTATCAGATCGTCGGGTTATGATGTACGTTTATGGAGGGGAGCGTGGTGTCGTAATGGAGCGTCCCATATGTTCCGGAGAGGTGATAATATCCACCAATTTGGCGGGCAGGGGTGCAGACATTAAGTTTGACCAGACTGTGTTGATGGCCGGAGGATTGCATGTTATCAAAACCTCTCTGTCGGATAGTTTACGAGTTGAGCAGCAAGCCTTTGGTAGAGCTGGGCGACAGGGAAAGCCTGGTTCTGCACAGTTAGTACTTGACCTTTCTACTTTGTCTAGTAATTGCAGTTTGGGGGTTAATGCTAGTTGGCAGATGGATGGTACTACTTATAATGATGATTACTGGCAGTGTTTGCTGGTCGAGCGTGATCGTCGTGAGCAGCAGATGGTGTACGAAAAGATTACTCAAGAAGTTAAACGACAGGAGTTGCAGGCTAGTGCCTTCGATAACTTTTTGTTGTTTAGAAATAAACTTTTGTATGGTGGTAAATTTAGTTTACAACTAGTCAAGCAGTCGCCATCTTTTGTCGCAACGGTTGAGAATATGGTTTATTGCTGGCAGTCATCCGAGCGGCGGGTTTGGATGGGGGTCAGATTGGGCGATCAGTGGCAACAGGATGATATTTCCGATTATTTACATGTAGTGGCGCCTAAAGCGGAGTATGGATTAACCAGAGAAATGGCACATCCTAGCCCCAGATTAGAACGTTTAGGTTATAACATCCAATCGGTTTTATGGTTTATTATTCAACATAAATGGGAATCGCAGCATGCTAGGTATCTGGCGGCGCGCAATAGGATGGAACGTGAATTTAAAGAGTGTAAGAAGTGTCGTGAGCCGTATTGGCATTGGCAACCTACTTACCTCTACGAGAATCAACAGATTGATCAGTATTTATTGTGGTTGTTGTGTCATCCCTATCTGGAATTGTTGGGTGCACGGGTGTCTGAACTATCACTGAGTGAAGTGCAGCGTCTGATGAAACTAGCGGGATTGAGACGACTCTATGAGCAGTGGAGCAATGATGCCGTGGCCAGTTGGGACGAAGAATTAAAAACTGGTCAATTGGTTGAGGACTGGGGCATTTGGTATCATGGTCGTTATTATCTTACGAACGAACAGATATCTGTTACCAACAAAAATGAGCTAATGCAAAAATTGCGTGAAGAATTTGCGCAGTTTCAAAACCATATTCTAGAACTTATTAAACAGCAGCGTTTTTACCGTAATCCTGGTCTACTGCTCAAAAGTGTAAGAGATCGTTCACCATTGTCTAGCAGTAGAACAGAATACGATAGCTTGGATCATTGTATTGAGCTATGCGAGCGAGCGATTCAAATTGGAGAGGCCTACAACAGTTATTGGTTAGCTTGGTATGTTAAAAGCACCTTGCAACTGGCTAGAGATAGTTTAGGTATTACGAGACAGGAAGAGAAAACGGCGGCGATTCCAGCATTGCAGAGATATGTGCAGGATATGCAAAAACCGATGGAATATCTGTGCAAGCAGGTGATACCTAGAATTTTGAGCAACCTTAACTTAGTGATTGCCCATGGTATGAATGTTACCAGCGACTACGTGATGCATGAAATAGGCAGAGTTGAAATTTATCGATGTATCACCGAGGTAATCGAACAGAATATTAAGGATGTATCGCATGCATTGCAGAACAATAAAGAGATGGCGACCGTGGGTCGCATGATCTTGCCTAGTGAGTTATTGAGTAAAATGGATGTCGATGGATTATACAAACGGATAACTAATGCCACCGCTAATACAACGGAATCTATGCGCACTTTTGACAGCTCTGAATTAGTGTTAGCAGAGTTAGATGGTTACGGTTTGATGCTCTACAATGTGCGCAAATTTAAGCTTAAGCAGCGTAATGTGTGGCATTACATTGGCGCCGGTTTGCTTAGTCTGGGGGTGGGCGTAGTAGGTGCGGTAGTTAATGTGATGAGTGGAGGTGTTTTTACCGGTGTATTGGGTTATAACCTATTGAGCAATGGAGTTTCTAGCATGATTAAGAGTGTAGTAGCTTGGAGTAAGCATCTTCCACTTAAATTTGCTGATTTTGCCAAAGGTTGTTTAGTAGATACGGTTATGACTACTGTATTATCGGCCGCTATGACTTTTTTGGATGCCATCGAACTAATCAATGTACATGGTAGATTGCTTAATTTAGCACAGGCGCATGAAGGTTCTTGGTTAAGAGTTATGGGAATGGTTGGCGTGCGCGCTGGAGTGGAGATAGCGGCCAATACAGCGATCTATCGTGTGATCAGCAGTGATCTGTTTACTAGTGATATATATGCGGAAGCGGCTAAAAGAGTACATCTGGTAATTACTCGGCAGCATGATCGACTGGCGCGTATCTTTTTAACTGATGAATATTACGCAAATGAACGGTTAGCAGACGTCGTTAACCAACATTTTGAGGAGTACATTGCTAATTATCGGGTAGGAATTGATAAAAAGATTGGCCAGGTTTTCTCTACCATGAACCAGCTATCGGCGGGTAGTACCATTGCCTCCGTGACTTCCTATGCGGTTAGTATCAGTAAGACGGTAATTAGTAGTGTAGACAGCAACCGTCTGCTCGGAAAATTAGAACAGGATTTGGAGCAGGAGATTATTCAGGCGGGAGAACAGAGCTTAGCACACCGTCCGCTATTCGAGGGTATATGACTCACAGTTTAAATCAGGGTAGCGAAATTAGGTTGAATAACACACTGCCATCACAATTACAGGATTGGAATTGTACTGGGTTTTATGGTGTGGTTAATCAGACGACGCTGATTAATCTGACGGATAGCTGTTTGAATTATCGGGCGATTGTAGATTCGCATCCCAAGCTAGCGCAATTTAGGCAGTTTTGGAGTGATAAAATGGGTTATGTTCAACATTTAGCGCGTAAGCAAGCTATGCATGATAGGGCGGATTTAGGGCTCAATTTGTATTGTGATCTTTATGAGAGCTATCAAAAAATTGAGGAGAAACGTGAGTATGCGCAGTGGGCAGCGGTTTATCAGCATGCTAAGAACAGCCGGAGTTCAGCGGGTTTAGAGAGCGAACAGGATGTGATTTCGTCGGATAATGTGGCAACGGAATCACAACAGGACGATAAGGCTAATGTCGGGTGGTCGCCATGGTTAGGTGCCGTTAGTGATGAACTAGGAAAGTCGACTGAATTGGAGGATGAGATATTTAATTTGGAACGCAAGACGCCACATGCGGTGCAAGAAGGCGAAACTCTAGCAGACATTGCAGCACAGTATAATCTTCCTATAGAACAGTTGTTGAAGTTTAATTCTGGAATAAAGGCGAACGACATTTTACCAGCACATAGTAAAATTCAACTACCCATCGCTGCTCGCAAGGTTAGGGCTGCGCATGATCGGTTATCCAGTTCTCAGAAACTTACTGCGCGTCAGTCGACTGATTTGACGGCTAGCAGTCATGGTATGGATACTGACCATCTATCTTTAGTGATTCACTCAGATAATTTACAGGATTCAGATTGGCAGGATGTGAAGATTGCAGGACTAGACGGGCAGTTTTCTGTTCCGGGCGGTTTAAAGGACAGTGCGTCGTCGGGAATCCTTGATGATAGGATAGACTATGCCTTACTACGTGACAAGATAAAATTTTTAGATTCAATAGCTAAATTTTGGTTAAAGGGCGAAAATTGGGATGGAGAATCAACAGGCAAGTCCGGCAAAGTAAGCTTAGAGACCATTGCCAAGCGTATTGATGGGGTGGATGTCAATAAAGAGGGCAACCATCAGCAATTTATCGATTTAGAACGACAGTGTTGGTTAGCGGTTTCTGATGAAACGCGTAAATTACTTTTTGGCGTGCACGAGTGTATTGCCGATACTTTATCACGTACGATGTTTACCGCAGGTGAATTGGATCGAGCATTATTGGAAGGGGTTAACCATGTTTCTGACCAGTTTTATGGTGATGGTAAGTATTCTAAGCAAGTTACTAGAGAACTTAAAATCTATCTGATTAATCTACGCAAATGGCAGCAATGGGAGTGTTATCGTAGTCCTACTGCAGAAGCTATAGCTAGCAATGTAGGGGAGCTGTTAAAGGCCTGCAATATCAGAGTGAATAATGAGCATGAATTGGTGCGCCTGATTGGCGGTGATAAACGTTGCGTGATTGGTGTACAGCCGCTTTTTGCGGATATGCCTATTATTTCGAACCATATCAACGAGGATAGTCACTTGCATCATATGCAAATTTTTTATCTTGAGAATGGTCGGTTACAAAACGTAGGCTATGTACGCGTGCAGCCAGTAGCCCATAATAGGCAGGGTAACTGGTTTGCTCGGTTGCGGAATTCATTGAGTTCAAAATCGAATATTCGTTTTGATATTGCAGCTGATCCTAAACTGAATTTAGCCAGCTATCGTTTTAGTAAGCCGTTTCAAGTACGTGATCTTAATCTGTTATCAGAAGGTAGCAGTTTTCGCGCAGCATGGCGCAAAAGACCTTATGCTTTCATTACTAACAACTGCCAGGAATTTGTGTTGGATGCGGTTAGATGTATGCAAAACTCTAGACGGTGTAGTGTCTATCAAAGCAAGTAAGCGGATAAATTAAAAGAGCATTGTTTACTACATATAGTGTTATATTGTTGACTGAACCACATGATATGGTATACTCCCGCTGTTTTAAGTTTTTAGGGGAATGTGCATGATTAGCAAGATAATCAAACGAGATGGTCGGGTGGTAACCTTCGACGGAAATAAGATTACTAACGCCATCTTAAAGGCGGCAGAGTCGGTTGGTTATAACGATTTGGCAGCGATTAATTATTTAACTGGTCAGGTAATTCAACGTTTGGATGAGTTATATCCCGGTCAGGATGTAACGGTCGAAAATGTGCAAGATGTGGTAGAACATATCTTGATGGAGAAAGGACATCATCAGGTTGCTAAAGCTTATATTTTGTTCAGGGATGAGCGTAGTTCGATTCGTAGCGGTAAAGTAAAGTTGATGGATATCGTGGCCAAGATTTTGGTCGAAACGCATAAAGAAAATGCTAATATATCCAATTCACCTTCTGCCAAAATGTTGCAGATTGCTAGTGCGGCGGCCAAATTTTATTATCTTAATCGAGTTATTTCTAAAGAGTTTGCTCAGTTGCACGAACATGGGGATATCCATATTCATGATCTAGATTTTTACGGGATTACGTTAACATGTGTGCAAATTCCGTTGGGTAAATTGCTAAGTAACGGATTTAATACCGGTCATGGTTACATTAGAGCGCCTAAGCGTATTGGTTCAGCTGCTGCCTTAGCTGCTATTATCATCCAGAGTTCACAAAACGACATGCATGGCGGACAAAGTATTCCATTTTTTGACAGGGATATGGCTAAGTTTGTATTTGATGCCAGCGATGAGGAGATCTATCAAGCGATGGAGGCGTTAGTATACAACCTCAATAGTATGCATAGTAGAGCGGGTGCACAGGTTCCTTTTTCGAGTTTGAATCTTGGTACTGATACCAGCGAAAACGGTCGTAGGATAACTAAGCAACTGTTATTGGCTTATAAACATGGACTAGGGCGGGGCGAAACCCCCATTTTTCCTAATATCATTTTCAGGGTTAAAGAGGGCGTTAATTTTCGTCCAGGTGATCCCAATTATGATTTGTTCAAGTTGGCAATTGAGGTGGCAGCGGTACGCATGAATCCTACCTTTAGTTTTATGGATTCCAGTTTTAACAAACCTTTTGGTGATGAGGTTGGCTATATGGGGTGTCGCACGCGAGTAATGGCCAATCGTAAAGGACCGGAGGTGTGTGAGGGGCGTGGTAATTTGAGCTTCTCGACCATCAATCTGCCGCGTTTAGCCATTCGTTCCGGTAAAGATCTTAAAGAGTTTTATCGTCTGCTAGATGAGGTTATGGTTAAGACCGCTGAGCAGCTATATCAGCGTTTTAAGGTGCAAGCGGCGCTTAAAGTGCGCGATATGCCATTTTTGATGGGTCAAAAGCTGTATATAGGTTCTGATCAGTTGGGTCCGGATGATCGTATTGAAGATGTGATTAAGAATGGTACATTGTCTATCGGTTTTATCGGTTTGGCCGAGACTTTAACTGCTCTAATAGGCAAACATCATGGCGAAGATCCTAAAGCGCAGGAACTGGGTTTAGAGATCGTTAAATTTATGCGTGATAGAGTAAATCAGTTCTCTGAGGAGTATGATCTAAACTATAGTCTGTTGGCTACTCCGGCGGAGGGTTTATCCGGTCGTTTTGTTAAGATGGATGCTAAACTGTATGGGGTGATTCCGGGTGTGACTGATAAAGATTACTATACAAACTCTTTTCATGTGCCGGTCAGTTATAAGATTAATATCCATGATAAAATCAACCTGGAAGGACCTTATCACAAGTATACCGATGCAGGTCATATTAGTTATGTGGAGTTCGATGCTAGTCCCGTTCATAATCTGGAAGCATTGGAGCAGATTATTGGATGGATGAAGGATGCAGATATGGGCTATGCCGGCATGAACTTTCCATTCGATTTCTGCGATAATTGTGGATTTTATGGGGTAATTGAGGATAAGTGTCCAGTGTGTGGTTCCGATCATGTACGTAGGGTGAGACGTATTACCGGTTATCTGAGTACCGAGGATCGTTTTAATGCGGGTAAGCTTCAGGAACTGCATCAACGTGTTAGTCATTTTTCTAGTCGTAGCTTCGACGATGAGGAGTTATAATTCATGATAGATGCAGGCAGTCAGTCGTTTGAACCTAAATCCTCTTCCGGTCGGCCAGTTCTGGTACGGCTGGCCGGAGTAATCAAGGAGAGTGTGGTGGATGGACCGGGTATCAGACAGGTGTTGTTTCTGCAGGGTTGCAATCATAACTGCTTGGGATGTCATAATCCGCAGACTCACGTTCTGGATGGGGGCAAGTTACATTTGATCAGTGAATTGGTGGCGGACATTGTCAAGCGACCATGGTTGACTGGGGTGACATTTAGTGGTGGAGAGCCCTTTTTGCAGCCACGGGCTTGTGTGGAGATTATTCGACGGCTGCGCGATTATCCACAGTTAGCACATTTTAGCTATTTGGCATACAGTGGTTATCTGTATGAACGGTTAGTAGAAATGGCTAAGAGTGATGCGGACATTGAACAGTTTTTAGATGAGTTGAATATTCTGATTGATGGTCCTTTTGTGTTAGCTAAGCGCGATCTTAACTTGGCCTTTAGAGGTTCTAGTAATCAGCGTATTATTAAGCTTCATTAATCTCGATTGTTAATCGTAATTGTTACTGGTTGAGTGATTAGTCAAAGTGTGCTATTGGTGACGGTTAATGTTTAGTAATCGCGCCTGTTTTTGGTTTTACATCGACATCAGTCATGATCTTTTCAATTGGGTGAGGTTGTGGAGATTGTTCTGCGGTCAGAGTCAATGAGGTTGTATATCCCATTGGTCTAATAATGTTATTGGTTGATTTTTTGTGTTTTATGGGCATCCAGTCACAAAATAAATGTGGCGCAACCAAACAGATTCAATTCTGTTAAACTCATGATATTTAATCTCTGTTGATTAGTGTCGACGTAAAATAGTTTTGAGCATTGAACATTGAACAAACGGGCTAGATAAAACAATACAGTCATTGGAATTAATTGGGAGTATAACCGATTTACCGATGGTAGTAGTGTTAGTGGTGTAGTGTCTCTAAGTCACGATTTATATAGCTTTGGTCGTTTATGATGGTTTGCAAAGCTTAGCGCTTGTTCATATAATGAGCAGCCTAGCAGTTGTTCAGTTTAATAGCTAAGTGGTTTATTTTAACAATTTTAAATTGGTGTGGGTAAAGTGGTTTCCGATGGTAGCAAAAAAGGTGGTCTAGGGTTCCTGGTTTGTGCGGCGGCGGCGGTATTTTACTGTTATGAGTATTTGCTGCGTATTACGCCCAGTATTATGGTCGATGAATTAGCGGCTACCTTTCAGGCTAACGCTACTCAGATCGGGTTGTTATCGGCTAGTTTTTATTTTGTTTATACGCCTATGCAGTTGGTGGTAGGGCTTTTGTCGGACTATTTTGGCTCTAGAAGGGTGCTACTGGCTGCGATTGTTAGTTGTGTGATGGGTAGTATCCTATTTAGCAATGCAGCTAATTTGGCTACGGCCTATCTGGGTAGAGGTATGATTGGTTTTGGATCGGCCTTTGCTTTTGTGGGTTCCATCAAACTGGCTAGTGCCTGGTTATCTCGTAGTTATATAAGTCTGTTTGTAGGATTAACCACCGCTTTGGGGATGTTAGGTGCTATTTTGCAGACCAATGTTTTGCCGCGAGTCATGCACACTATAGGTTGGCATCAAGTGATCCATATTGGAACCTGGGTAGGACTGTTGCTATTACTGTTATGCTATTTTGTATTGTACGATAGTCCGGCATCCTGGGTAGCTGCGCACGGTGCCACTAATGGTCAACAGTTGGATAAAAATGGCGAAATCATCACCGATGGGTCAGAGAGATTGTCTTTTGGCGCAGTGTGGAATAATTTGTTGCGGGTGACCACCACTACTAAAATTTGGATTAGTGGGACCATTGCCGGGGTGTTATACCTATCCCTGTCCATGGTGGCGGAGTTATGGGGTATCCCCTTACTGACTGAATTGTATCATCTTTCTGCAGCGGAAGCGGCTACTAGTTGTTCTATGATCTACCTGGGTTGGTTGGTAGGTGGTCCGTTAGTTGGTTATCTGGGGGCGCGCTTTAACGTTCGTAAAATATTAGTTACCGGTTTGTTGAGTTCAGGTACTATCATTACAACAATTATCTACTGGCCGAATCTGTTTAATCTTTTGAGCTGTCGTATAGCGCTCTGTTTGTTTGGAGTGACCTCTAGTGTGGAGGTACTCTGTTTTGATCTTAGTAATCGTTACGCGCCGACGGAAGCGGTAGCGACAGCTACCTCCTTTACCAATTGTTTGGTCATGTTAGGTGGTTTTGTTACGCAGCCACTGATTGGTGCGGTCTTGGATTTTAATGCAGGTAATGCTGAGATGGTTGGGGGTGAACTGATGACCAGTTATAGCGCGGCTAACTATCAGTGGGCGTTTATGTTTTTACCGCTGATGTTGGTTGCAGGGCTGATTTTAACTAGGTATCTGAGGTCAGAGTAGCACATGGATACTAATAGTTATTGGCAACGATGCTTGGCGGTATTACGTGAAGAGTGTAGTGCTAAGCAGTTTGATACCTGGTTGCGCCCTATCCAGGAGACAGAGAATGAAGTTGGAGAGATCTGTTTGTTAGCACCGAATAGCTTCGTGTTAGAGTACATTAAAGAGCATTTTTACGAGCGTATTGGTGAGATTCTGGTCGATTTGGGCTACAGTAAGCCAGTAGGACTGGTCGTTGGCAGTAGACAGGGTCTGGAAACGATCACTTCGGAAGTAAGTGGCGGCAGCGGTAACAGATCCGCGACACCAGGTCAGACCAGTACTCATGTCGGTGCACGTTATGCCGGACACATAAACAGTCGCTTTACTTTTGAAAATTTTGTAGAGGGTAAGTCCAATCAACTGGCTAAGGCGGCCGCGCTACAAACCTCGTGTAACCCTGGCAAGGCTTATAATCCCCTGTTTATTTATGGGGGAGTTGGTCTTGGTAAGACGCATCTCATGCACGCAGTGGGTAACGCCATTTTACAGCAGCGTAAAGAGGCTAAAGTGTTGTATCTGCATTCAGAGCGTTTTGTTTCAGATATGGTCAAATCTTTTCAGCGTAATGCAGTGGATGAGTTTAAGAAGTTTTATCGCTCATTAGATGCACTTCTAATCGATGATATCCAGTTTTTTGCCGGCAAGGAACGCTCACAAGAGGAGTTATTTCATACTTTTAATACTCTTTTAGACGAAGAACATCAAATTATTCTAACTTGCGATCGCTATCCTAAGGAGATTACGGGTTTGGACGAGCGTTTGAAGTCGCGTTTTGGTTGGGGATTGACGGTAGCCATTGAGCCGCCGGAGTTGGAGACGCGGGTGGCTATTTTGATGAATAAAGCTAGGTCTTATCAGATAACGTTGCCGGAGGAGGTGGCTTTTTTTATCGCTAAACATGTACAGTCTAATATTCGTGAGCTAGAAGGCGCTTTAAAAAAAGTGGTGGCTACTGCTAATTTTTTGGGCAGTAGAGTTACCATGGAGCTAGCCAATGATTCACTGAAAGATTTATTAGTGGTGCAGGCTAGGCAAGTTACTATCTCTAACATTCAAAAGGTAGTGGCTGAGTACTACAAGATTCGTATCGCTGACCTGATTTCTAAAAATCGTAGCCGCAATATTGCGCGACCTCGACAGATGGCTATGACCTTAACTAAGGAGCTGACTGATCATAGTTTACCGGAGATTGCTGATGCCTTTGGTGGTAGGGATCATACAACAGTTATTCATGCGCAACGTACCATCAAGAAGCTCTTGACAACTGATACTAATCTTAACGAAGATTACCGCAATTTAATTCGTACGCTATCTGGTTGATTGGCGGTAAAGTTATGAGTAATAGCAAACTATCAGACAGTCTAAACCAGACTGGTTATCAGTATGGTTTCGTAACCGAGGTGGTCAGTGATGAGTTGCCGCCTGGATTGAATGAGGATACGGTGCGTTGGATATCTGCCAGGAAAGGTGAGCCTGATTTTATGCTGAAGTGGCGGTTACAGGCTTTTTATGCCTGGCGAGAAATGCGAGAACCACACTGGGGCAAGCTTAATTTTGCGCCGATCGATTACCGTAGCATTAGTTATTTCAGTGCTCCAAGGAGTAGTGCTAAAACTAGTCTAGAGGAGGTGGACCCTGAGATTTTGGCCACTTACCAAAAACTTGGTATTCCGTTGCATGAGCAGGAGCGACTGGCGGGGGTGGCGGTGGATGCAGTGTTCGACAGCGTATCAGTGGCTACTACTTTTAAGGCGCGATTGGAGCAGGTTGGAGTGATTTTTTGTCCCATTTCGGAAGCGATTGCGCGTTACCCGGAACTGTTGCAGCGTTATTTAGGTAGTGTGGTATCTAACTGTGATAACTTTTTTGCAGCTCTTAATGCGGCGGTATTTAGCGACGGTTCTTTTGTTTATGTGCCTCCCGGTGTGCGTTGTCCAATGGAGCTTTCCACTTATTTTAGAATTAACGCTGCTAAAACTGGACAGTTTGAACGCACGTTGATTATTGCTGATTGCGATAGTTATGTCAGTTATCTGGAAGGTTGTACTGCACCGGTACGCGATGATAATCAACTGCACGCTGCAGTGGTCGAATTGATCGCTTTGGATCGAGCGGAAATTAAGTACTCTACTGTACAGAATTGGTATCCTGGTGATGCGGAGGGCAGAGGAGGGATCTATAATTTTGTTACCAAGCGTGGCGATTGTCGGGGTGTCGCTTCGCACATCTCCTGGACTCAGTTGGAAACTGGATCGGCTATTACCTGGAAGTACCCCAGTACGATTCTACGGGGGGACGGTAGCCATAGCGAGTTTTATTCGGTGGCGATTACCAATAACTATCAACAGGCTGATACTGGCAGCAAGATGATTCATCTAGGACGGGATACTCGTAGCCTGATCATCTCTAAGGGTATTTCGGCTGGTCATAGCAGCAACAGTTATCGTGGTTTGGTGAATATCGCCAGGAATGCGGTGGGGGCTTACAATTATACTCAGTGCGATTCACTGCTTATTGGCAAGGATAGCGCTGCGCATACCTTTCCTAAGGTGGTTAACCGTTTGTCACAGGCGGTTACTGAACATGAGGCTTCTACTACTAGAATTAGTGCTGAACAACTTTTTTATTGTCAGCAGCGTGGTCTGAATGCTGAGGATGGCTTAAGATTAATTGTTAATGGTTTTTGTCAGCAGATTTTTCAGCAGCTGCCTATGGAATTTATGGTAGAGGCTTATAAATTGATCGAGATAACCTTAGAAGGTGTGTATCAATGTTAGAGATTGCAGAACTTAAAGTAGCGGTAGAGGACAAAGTTATTTTGCAGGAGTTAACTTTGATGGTTAAACCGGGAGAGGTTCATGCTATTATGGGGCCTAATGGTTCAGGTAAAAGTACGCTAGCTAATTTTTTGGCAGGCAAGAGCGGTTATCGCAAATTAGCTGGATTAGTGCGTTATCGCGGGGAGGAGATTGATGATTGGACTCCGGAACAACGGGCGCATAACGGAATATTTCTCTCTTTTCAGAATCCGGTTGAGATTCCAGGAGTTAATAATCTACTTTTTTTAAAAACAGCAGTTAATGCAGTACGCAAAGCTAGGGGGGATGAACCGCTGGATAGCGCTGATTTTATGCAGTTAGTTACCGAGCGCGCAACAAGTATAGGATTAGCTAAAGATTTTTTACAGCGACAGTTAAATGGCGGTTTTTCGGGTGGGGAAAAGAAACGCAATGAGATTTTGCAAATGCTCATGCTAGATCCTAATTTGGTGATTTTGGATGAGCCGGATTCAGGATTAGACATTGATGCTTTGGTTCAGGTAGCCGAGGGGATTAATCGGTTTTATACCTCAGACAAGGCGATGGTCATTATTACGCATTACCCACGCATTTTGGAGATGGTTAGGCCTCACTACGTGCATCTGTTCTCCGAGGGTAGGATAGTGCGTTCTGGTGATTATGAGCTAGCTAAAGCGTTAGAGAAGGTGGGTTATGCCAAACTGCTGTAATTAATTTGAATGTGAAACGGGTAAGAGATGATAAGTGGTACTGGGAAAGAATCAAATAAAGGTTGTGGTGGTAAATGGTGGTGGTTGCTAGTAATACCAGCATTTGCTTATTTGGGGTTGTTGACAGCAGCGTATCTACACGCTGATCATTTAATCTTTGCTCCGCATCGAGCCGGTTATTTGCCGTCTGCGGAGTTGTTGACTTTAAGTAATGCAGACCAGCAACGTTTTTGTGCTTATTATCTACCACCTGTCAAAGAAAATGGCGCGGTAGTGCTATTTAGTCATGGTTACAACAGCGATCTGTCAGATCTGTTGGAGCGCGCCCATGCTCTGAATGCCGAGGGTTATGGAGTGATGCTGTATGATTATCAGGGCTATGGTTTGAGTCAAGGTCGTCCGAGTGAGTCAGCTTGTTATAAGGATGCTTTGGCGGCGTACGATTTTCTAGTGCAAGAGCTGCAGCTCGATAGTCGACAGATTATTGTTTATGGCCACTCTCTAGGAGCGGCTGTAGCGCTAGAATTGGCTCTACAGCGGCCAGTACACTATTTATTGTTAGATAGCCCGTTTGTTAGTGCTTTCCGGGTGGTAACTAGGTGGCCGATTATTCCTTGGGATAAGTTTGATAATCTCAGTAAAATCGCTAGATTGCCGGGGAGTTGTTATTTAGAAATCAGATATAGTTGTCAAGATGAGATTATCGGGTGTTGGCATAGTAAAGAGTTGTATGCGGCGTCTCTGCGTAATGCAGATGATACTCAGCGCAAGTTGGTGCAAAGAGTCGGTGCGCATGACGACTATGAGTTTACACAGCTGCCTGATATAGCGGAGATCTGACATTATCCAGTTAATACCAGCTTGAAAGTTGAAAAGTTGATTGATTTGTGATGGCTTGAGAAGGGAGATAGAAGGGGAGAGATATGCAAAATGGTGATAAGCGAGAGGTGTTGTTTAGTGGTATTCAACCGTCAGGAGTACTTACTCTAGGTAATCTACTGGGCGCACTAAAGCATTGGCGGGATTTTCAGCGACAGTATCACTGTTTTTTCTCCATAGTAGATCTTCATGCGATTACAGTGAGACAGGATCCTAAGCATTATTCTGCAGCCTGTTATGATTTATTGGCACTATTTTTAGCCAGCGGTATTGATACAGAAACTAGTCATATTTTTTTACAGTCTAAGGTGCCGGCTCATACTCAGCTGTCTTGGTTATTAACCTGTCATACTTACATGGGCGAGCTGCAGCGTATGACGCAGTTTAAGGACAAGATGCAAAAACACCAAGACAATATTAATGCTGGTTTATTTAATTATCCGGTTTTGATGGCGGCTGATATTTTGCTTTATCAGGCGAAACTGGTGCCGGTAGGGGCCGATCAAAAACAGCATATGGAACTTACTCGAAACATAGCTATACGTTTTAATAACTGTTACGGGGAAGTGTTTGTTATTCCAGAAGCTTACATTCCAGCGACTGGGGACCGGATTATGTCGTTACAGAATCCGTTAGCCAAGATGTCTAAATCAGACAGCAATACTGATGGCACTATCTTATTTACTGATACTCCGGAGATGATTAGTGGTAAGATTAAGCGAGCGGTTACCGATTCTGAGCGGTCAGTGCGGTTTGATGCACAGAATAAGCCAGGGGTTAGTAATTTGCTTACTATCTTGTCGGCGGTTAGTGGTCAGTCTATTGAATACTGGGAACGAGAATGCAGTTCGATGAATTACGGTCAATTTAAAACTGTAGTGGCTGAACAGGTGGTAGCTTTTATGCGTCCGTTACAGGAACTGTTTGCTGGGTTGCGAGGGAACATTACCTATCTAAACGAGGTGTTGCGTCAGGGAGCAGAGGTGGCTGGTCAATGCGCTCAAATAACCTTGCGCAAAGCGCAGGCAGCGATGGGCTTTATTATAGATTAAGTGGTTGTGAGTCAATATCCGCATGAGAGGTAGGATAGGGAGAGAGGTATGCATCGTAGTTATTTTGGTACGGATGGGATAAGAGGTAGAGTTGGTTCCGCTACCATGGATCCAGAATTCATTTTGAAGCTGGGTTGGGCGTCCGGTATGGTGTTAATGCGCTATTTTAGTCACCCGGTAGTGATTATTGGTAAAGACACCAGGTTATCAGGCTACCTATTAGAATCGGTGCTAGAGGCTGGTCTTACCTCTGCCGGAGTGGATGTGATGATGCTAGGTCCTATTCCTACCCCAGCAGTTTCCTATTTAACTAAGGCGTTTAGGGCGCAGGCTGGCATTATGATCAGTGCTTCGCACAATCCGTACTATGATAACGGCATTAAGTTTTTTACCCAGCAAGGCAATAAGTTTCCAGATGAGTGGGAACTAGAGATTGAGGAGTTGCTGGGCCAAAAAATGGTTATCCAAGCCGCTGGCGTGGGTAAGGTGGTTAGAGTGGAGGATGCTAAGGGTCGCTATATAGAGTTTTGTAAGAGATCTGTGTTTAGTTTTAATACCACTTTGACTAGTAAGGTGGTGCTAGATTGCGCTAATGGAGCGGCTTACCGAGTGGCGCCGGCGGTTTTTCAGGAACTGGGTGCAGAAGTAATAACTGTAGCCAATCAACCGGATGGGATGAATATTAATCAAGCATGTGGGTCAACTCATCCGGAGTATTTAGCAAAAATGGTGGTAGAAGAGCAAGCAGATCTTGGTATTGCGCTAGATGGTGATGGTGATCGCCTGATTATGGTGGATCACACTGGTCAAACGGTTGATGGGGATGAACTTCTGTATATTTTGGCAACTAATAGTACCAGGATACCCTCAGGTGTAGTGGGAACAGTTATGAGTAACTTAGGGTTAGAGATCAGTTTGCAGCGTTTGGGGATAGGATTTGCTCGTTCAGCGGTGGGCGATCGTTATGTGGCGGAATTGTTGCGTGAAAAAGGATGGTGGTTGGGGGGCGAGCCTTCTGGGCATCTCCTTAATCTGCAGGTTAGTGCCACGGGGGACGGCATCATTAACGCTTTACAGATTTTAAAAATTATTGAGCAGACGGGCAATAATCTGCATAAGCTTAAACTTAATATGGTTAAATATCCGCAGGTGTCATTTAATGTAACCTGTGAAGCTCCTGAGCGCATTCGAGAGTGTGAAGTAGTCAAAACCCGAGTTAATCAGTATGAGCAGGAGTTGGGTAAACATGGTGGGCGTATTGTACTGCGTCCTTCAGGCACGGAACCTTTAGTGCGAATCATGGTTGAAGGATCTGATTACAATATGATTACGCAATTAGCAGAGAATTTGGTGGAACTAGTCCAGCGCGAGCTAAGTTAGTTAGGTGGTGTAGTGGTACGCATGGTTTATTGCGGCTGCAACTGAAAATTAGTAGCAAGGTATAAAAGGTGTTTAGAAAATTCAGTGAACTGTTGCTTACCGATTGGCGACAAAATGTCAAGTTGGGGGTAACTGCAGAGGAACGAATGGAAGCGCAATTAGTGGCTATTGACATTGCTGTTCGATTCGATGAATTGCCGCTAGCCTGTCAGTCTGACCAAGTGGCGGATACGGTCTGTTACGACCATCTACTAAAGGTTTTGTGTGGAGAATTGGCTAGCCATGAATGGCGACTGCTTGAACATTTAACTTATGATCTTTACCGGAAACTGCAACAGTTATTGAGCGATGGTTGCGTTATTCGAATCAAGGTGACCAAGCTACATCCTCCAGTAATAGGGCTAGGAACAAGTAGCTTTGTAATCAGCGATTATTGAATTTAAATTAAAAGAGAGTGTTGTTTTGTTTTTTTTATTCGCGGGCAATAAAAATAAAAGGTATAAATATTGACAACCCCCGCGGTTTGTTGAACAATCTGTGCACGTTGGGAGGGGTTC
>R20__coassemble_545_pt1 | contig 27008 bp, 20 predicted proteins | sample R20__metabat2_low_PE_004 | metagenome-assembled genome bin R20
GATAATAAAACTTTAACGGTCAGTGATAATGGTATTGGCATGAACCGTGAGGAGTTGATCAACAATTTAGGTACTATCGCTAAATCGGGGACCCGGGAGTTTATGGCAGCTCTTACGGAGCAGCAGAACAAGGATAGTGCCTTAATTGGACAGTTTGGAGTAGGGTTTTACTCAGCTTTTGTAGTGGCTGAGCGTGTGAGAGTAATCAGTCGAAAGGCTGGTGAGTCTATCGCCTCTTATTGGGAGTCTGACGGCAACGGGGAGTTTACGGTGGCGGATACTCAAAAGAGTGCTCGAGGCACCGATGTTATTTTATTCATGAAATCCGAAGATTTGGACTTGCTGGATTATTGGAAGCTCAAGGATATTATTACTAAGTACTCGGATCATATCATGTTGCCGATTGTTATGGATAAGCTTCGGGGCGAGCAGGATAAGGATAAAGCTCCAGAGGAGGAGATGGTTAACCGTGCAACAGCTTTATGGACGTTGCCAAAGAATGAGATCAGCGAGGAGCAATATCAGGAGTTTTACAAGCATATTAGCCATGATTATGACAATGCTTTAGCTTGGAGTCATAATCGGGTGGAGGGTAAGCTTGAGTATACGACTTTGCTTTATATTCCAAAGCACGCGCCTTTTGACTTTTGGCAACGTGAGCGTAGTCGCGGTTTAAAATTGTATGTACAGCGTGTTTTTATTATGGAAGAGGCTGAACAGCTGTTACCCAACTATCTGCGTTTTGTCAAAGGTGTGGTAGACGCTAAAGATTTGCCACTGAATGTCTCCCGTGAAATTTTGCAGAATAATCATATTATTGAACAGATTAAGGCTGGAGTTACTAAACGGGTGATCGATATGCTGTTAAAGATGGCCAAGGACCAACCTGAAGATTACAAGTTATTCTGGAAAGAGTTTGGTATGGCTATCAAGGAGGGTTTGGTAGAGGATCATGCCAACCAAGATAAGCTGGCTGAATTGTTACGTTTTGCGTCCACTCGTAATGATGATGGAGAGCAGAGTGTGACTCTGGCGGATTATGTTGAGCGTATGTTACCTGAGCAGGATAAGATTTATTATTTGACCGCCGAAAGCTATCTCAATGCTAAAAATAGTCCGTATCTGGAGAGCTTTAAGCATAACGATATTGAAGTGCTGTTGCTTAGTGATCGCATTGACGAATGGTGGTTGACTCATTATCGCAAGTATCAGGAGAAGGAGTTTCAACTGATAACGCAAGGTGAACTCAATTTAGATAAACTGAGCAAGAATCCGGAAGATAAAGAGTCTTCAACGGATCCTTCGCAGTTAGAAGATTTATTAGGACGTATTAAGTCTCTGTTGGGTGAGAAAGTTAGCGATGTTAAATTTACTAAACGATTGGTTGATTCTCCGGTATGTATCACCACGTCCGAAAATGATCTAAGTTTTAATATGCATCGTATGATGTCGGCTTTTGGACAGAGTATGCCCAAAATTAAACCAATTATGGAGCTAAATGCTGAGCATGGTTTGATTCAACGTTTGTTGCAAGTCGAAAGTGATGAACGACTGCGTGATTGGGCTGAGTTTTTACTAGAAGAGGCTGAACTATTAGCTGGTGAAAAGTTGGATGATGTTGCCGGTTTTACCCAGCGTATTAATAGACTTTTGCAGCAGGACTGATGCTGTTTGGACAGTAAGTAGAGTAGTTTACTAAACTTAGACAGATGCCTGTCGGTTGTTGGAGAAGACAGGGTTTGTCTAGGTTTGTTGGTGCGATGTTTGGGTTGTTCAGTAGTTATTGGATCGGTAAGTTTGTCCGCTCATTAACAGGGTGATACGCCATAGGTCTGGTTCTCGGTTGTTGCCTTTGAGTGTGTAGTAGCTGAAGTGTCCTTGACAGCTACAACTACCATCTGGTTTAAAGGTAATGTTTTGACAAGACAAGCTGCCATGCCAGTTGGTTTGGCCGTTTACTTTTAGTGATGGAAAGACTCTAACCGTTTGGTTGGCAGCATTGCGTAGTTCGATAGTTTGATTCCAATCGTGGGACGGTAAGCCGTTTTTGATGGCGGTAAGCTGCAAATTTTCGGTTCCGCTAATAGCATAAATGCGGGTATAATCTATGATCTGCTGAATACGCTGTCTAGCTAGTTGAGCCTGGTGATGCGATAGCCAGATCTGCCAATGTGGGTAGCCGTATTTGGTAGCTATACCGATGATGGTTAGCGTGACCATTAGCTCTAGCAGAGTAAAACCACGTATTGGAGTTTGCCATCGATTGTCATTCATCGATGTTATTTTAATGAATAATTTTTACAACGCATTCGTATTTTGCAGCATAGATGCATTTGGTTATTGTATGGCCGATCTATCCGTAGTTGGTATTGGGGGCGTACTGATTGTACTGATTCAAATAAGTCTAGAACAAGATCATTGGCCAAAATTAACTCAAATAGTCTAATAAGACTAAAAAAGCTTCAGGATTGGAACGGAACGCCGACCTGTAATGTCGGCCACCCGGTTGCCTTTTATCAAAAATATTGTTTAAGCTCTTATCTCAGAGGTGCGCAAAGGTCCAGTTAAAGTGTAAAATGCTAATTATGACCGTAATGTATTAAGGTATTAAGCGACCAAGGGTCGTAGGGAATAGTTTTTTGCGAATACTGAACTCGGCAGAACTCGGTATAAAAAATAGACAGAGTTAATATGATGGCGTATTATCGCCAGCAAGTTTGATTGTGGTGGAATGGTATGAGGGTAGCCATTTTTGGTACAGGTTATGTTGGCTTGGTGACGGGTGTTTGTTTAGCTGAGATTGGTCACGAGATAACATGTATAGACATAAATTGTGAAAAAATCGCGAGTTTGCAGGGTGGGAAGTCCCCGATTTATGAGCCGGGGTTGGATAGTTTGTTGCAGCGTAACATGCAGGCTGGAAGATTAAAGTTTACGACGGATGCGCAAAGGGGTATCGTCCATTCTGATCTAATCTTTATCGCGGTGGGTACTCCTGCTCTACCGAGCGGAGAGGCTGATCTTCAGTATGTGATGGCAGCGGCACAAACTATCGCAGCCAGTATGAATGGTTATGCGTTAGTGGTCAATAAATCCACGGTACCGGTTGGTACTGGTCATAAGATACAACGGCTGATTAGTGAGGTGTTGCAGCAGCGCGGAGTAGATTTTGGTTTTGATTTTGCTTCTAATCCGGAGTTCTTGAAACAGGGAGACGCGATATCAGATTTCATGAAAGCGGATAGGATTATTGTGGGTGCCGAGCGTACGGTAGTGTTTGAGCGGATGCAGGAGTTGTATCGACCGCTGGATGTACCGATTATAGAGATGAGTGTCTGTTCAGCTGAACTTTCTAAGTATGCTGCTAATGCTTTTTTGGCCACCAAAATTAGTTTTATTAATGAGATTGCACGGCTTGCTGAGCGGGTTGGAGCGGATGTTGGACAGGTCAGAGACGGCATTGGCAGCGACAGCAGAATTAACCCTTATTTTTTAAAGGCCGGTTGTGGTTATGGCGGTTCTTGCTTTCCTAAAGATGTTAAAGCTCTTTCCTGGATGTATCGTCAACATGGATTGGGTGATGGACTGTTCGATGCGGTTGATAGCATTAATAGTCGTCAAAAACAGTTGTTAACAGACTGGTTACGTGGTTATTTTGGTCGATTATCTGGGTTAACTATTGCGCTTTGGGGATTGGCTTTTAAACCTGGTACGGATGATATGCGGGAAGCGCCTAGCAGAGTGGTGATGGAAACGCTATGGCGTGAGGGAGCTAGGGTACAGGCCTACGATCCAGTGGCGATGGGTGAAGCTAAGCGGATTTATGGGGAACGTACAGAGTTAAGGTTGTGTCCTAGTAAGGAAGATGCATTGCAGGGAGCTGATGCTTTAGTGGTTGTGACTGAATGGCCAGATTTTGTGCAGCCAGATTGGCAACTAGTTAAAACTAAATTGCGTCATCCAGTGGTTTTTGATGGTCGTAATCTGTATGACGGTAGACAGCTGCGGGATACTGGCTTTGATTATTTTGGAGTGGGTAGGCCCTGTCAGCAGGTAAAAATGAGGTAGGCACCCTAACTTCATGAGAACTGTTTATGGTTAAAATAAAGTCTATGTGGGCGCTAGTTAGGGCGCTGTGGTTGACTGGTGCTGGTTCTATGCGGGTGGCTTGGTTGGCCCGAGCGGCAGAGAACGGGGATACGTCCGCTACGTCTGCTATCAGAACATTGATTATGGCTTGGTGTAGACGGTTACTGACCTTATTTAGTATGCGAGTTGAGACCATTTGGCGGGGTGATGTGCCGTCTGCGAATGGTCGTTACTACGTGATTATGAGCAATCATGTTAGCCATTTGGATATTCCTTTGATTTTGTTAACTTTTGATCGGTATCAGTTGACTATGATTGCTAAGAAGGAGCTATTTAGTATTCCGCTGTTTGGTAAAGCCATGCGTTATAGTCGGTGTTGTTTGGAACTTGACCGCCAAAATGGTGGGAGAGCCATGGAAACTCTGCAGAATGCGATAGCTCTGATGGAATATGGAGGGATGGTTTGGATAGCACCTGAGGGCAGTCGCTCTCGCAATGGTCAGCTTGGGAGATTTAAACGTGGTGGATTCTGGTTGGCTCAGCAAAGTGGAGCCATCATTGTGCCGGTGACTATTGTGGGTAGTGGTAAGGTATTGCCGGCTGATCATTGGTTGCCACAATTGGGACGAACGGTTAAGGTAATTGTTGGGCCATGGGTAGATACCCAAGACGGTGATTTGCAGGATACAGAACAGTTGATGCAAAAAGTGAAAGCTATTTTAACTGATAATTTAACGCGATATGGTGGAAGCGAGTATGCAGGTTAAGTGTAGGTGGATACTGTTTGGTTTATTAATAGGTGGTTTGTTTAGTGTAGCCGAGGCGGTATGTCCGGTCTGTTTTGTAGCGGCTGGAGCAGGAGTGGGGCTGAGTCAATATCTGCAGATTGATGATCTGATTACCGGTTTATGGTTGGGCGCTATGTTGTACGCTTTGTTGCGTATTACGACTAATATCACTCACATTCGTTTTGGATGGTCGTGGGTAGTGAGTTGGTTACTGTTTGGGATAGCCTATTATCTGGGTACCATGCTTGTTTTGGATCGTTATGGCATGCTAGGTCATGAGTTGAATGTGATTTATGGCATAGATCGTCTAGTTTTGGGTGTGGGTTTGGGTACGTTGTTATCGTTAGTAGGAGATGTCGGTTATTGGTTTGTTAAAAGAAATCACAACCATCGTGCTTGGTTTCCATTTCAGAAGGTGGTGATGGTTATGGTACCGCTTTTAGCTGTTAATTGGATGATATGGTATTGGGGTTGGTGAAGATGGATAATCGGGATTATCGAGAATTGGTGGAGCGATATGATCGGCTAAAGCGTAGCGATTTACAGGATCTATCTGCTGATCAGGATCTGGTACTGGCAGTTATGAATTTGATCAGCATTGAGGAACATCTCGTTTTTACTGGAGCCAAGACAGAAAATGTGGTTTATTATCGGTTAATTCCAGAAATTAGAAAATTGCGCAAACAGTTGTTGCGGCGCGTGATGACCGATTGCGAGGGTGAGACGTGGTGTATCGGTAAGCATCTTTTGGCAGCTAGTTATCGATTGTTGGAGGTTGGCAGCAAACAGATAGATATGGCAAACGAGCAGCTAGCTATCAGTTATTATCAGCAGGCCTACCATCTGTATAACCTATTTTGGGGTCTTGTCATGAAATTGATATCGTCAGGTAACGATTCAGCATCTGATGACCAGTTGCGTGACCTGCATGTTGGAGTAGATATTCGTCAGGACCAGGTATCTGCTTCTGATCCGGAGGCGGTGGCGAGTGGGTCGACTGAGTCAGAGAATTTAACGCTTGCGGATGATCAGAGCTTGGCTAACGGTGGGGTTCGAGCAGCGGGTAGGTTGGCACCCAAGGAGAGTTGGCAGCGCAAATTGCGTAATATGGTGCAGAAATTAGTTAATTGTTGTATTGAATAGCATTATCGAGTAACATGCGACTGCGGTTGGCTCCGGTGGCACAGCTGGATAGCGCGGCCCCCTCCTAAGGGGCAGGTCGGAGGTTCGAATCCTCTCCGGAGCGTACTTGTGATATTGGGAAGTGTGGCAGAGTGGTTTAATGCACAGGTCTTGAAAATCTGCGACGGTTATCCGTCCGTGAGTTCGAATCTCACCGCTTCCGTGATCTTATATATCTAACATGGGTTGGCTTGCGAGTGATTGCTGCTTGTGAGGAGCAGGGTGATTTTATGTGTTCTAAGGAGATGAGTAAGTTTGGTGCTGATTTAGCAAATCGAACGCGACCGATATTGTATATAATTGTGCCATGTTACAATGAGGAGCGAGTTTTACCGGTTACTTGCTCCATGTTCTGTACTAAATTAAAAGAGATGATTGCCAAAGGAAAAGTCAGTAGATTTAGCAAAATCATGTATGTTGATGATGGCGGTAAAGATAAGACATGGGCCGTTATCAGTCAGCTGGCTAGTCAAAATTCTTGTTATATAGGGATTCAACAAAGTAGAAATCGTGGTCATCAGAATGCGGTATTGGCAGGTTTGATGGAAGCCAAAGATAGATGTGATATAGCCATTTCTATAGATTGCGATGGACAGGATGATGTAGAGGTTATGGAGACCATGGTGGATGAGTATCTGCGTGGGGCAGAGGTGGTGTACGGGGTACGTAATAATCGAGATTCAGACAGTTTTTTTAAACGCTTCACCGCAGAGAGTTTTTATCGCTTACTCCAGTTTATGGGGGTCGAAACCATTTTTAATCATGCCGATTACCGGTTAACCTCTGCCAAGGTTTTGAAAGCTTTAGCGGATTACAAGGAGGTAAATCTGTTTTTAAGGGGTATGATGCCGCTGGTTGGTTTTAGAAGTGCAATTGTGCACTACAAACGTCATTTGCGGACGGAAGGTGAGAGTCATTATCCTTTTGGCAAAATGGTAGCTTTAGCTCTTAACGGTATTACTAGTTTTAGTGTCAAGCCTCTCCATATTGTTTTGCTGTTGGGAGTGGTACAGTGCTTGGTCGGTATCATTTCAATTTTAGTGACTATTTTTGAGGTGGGAGGGAGTAGAACAGGTGGTATAACAGTTACCCAGTTTGCTTTGGGAGTTGGATTACTAGTGTTATCAGGAGGAATTCAGCTGGCCTGTTTGGGCATCTTAGGAGAATACATCGGTAAAATGTATCTGGAGGTTAAGCATCGTCCCAGATATATCATTAGCGCTAGGACTGACGATACTGTTCATTGAAAGGTGTGTTGGTCGATCGACCTCTTAACTTGGTTGGATGAAATATATTTGTTATGAAAAAATGCGAATTTGAGTTGAGTGGCAAAAAGTTGGTGTGTGTTGGTAACTGGGCAGGGTTGCTACTCAGCGTATTGTTTGTATTTGTGTTTTGTTACTGTTATGTCCGGGCCGAGCAGTTTCTGTATCACTGGGATTATGCGGGTTATTGGATACTTTGGGAACAATTTAGACGGATGTTGGTGGAGGGGCATGTTTTACGAGCATTGAATGCACTTAGGATTAGTTTAATTGACTCTGATTACAATTTGTTGCCGATAGTGGTGCCGAGTGTCATTGGTACATGGTTAGGGAGTAGTAGATGGGCATATATCGCTTCGATGGCTTTGAGCTATTACATCCCTCTAAACATCTTGATGCAATTAATGTTTGCAACAACTGGTGGGTGAGTTAACCTTAAAACAGCGATACCTGATCGGTATTGCCACACTCAGCTTTGTGCCATTTTGGGCTCCGGTGCTCCGCGGTTATCCGGATCTAGTGGGTTTGGTTTGTATGGTGGTTGCGTTACTGATAGCTGTACGTAACGACTTTACGCAGGCTAGTTATAGACAGGCGATTTGGTTAGGGTTTACGTTGTGGTTGGTTTTTGCTATGCGTCGTTGGTATCTATATACGGCAGTTACCATGTCACTAAGTCTGCCACTGTTCAATTGGTTTTGGCATTTAGAGATGGGTACAGTTGATCGACAGCAAATGATTAGCAGAGTAAAGAGATTGGTAGCTAATTGTTTGGTGGCAGGGGTCACCTGCGTATTGTTGATCTGTATGCTGCAATATAAATGGCTGCATCGCATCCTTAGTAGCGATTATTCTGTGCTTTATGTGGCTTACAATTTTGGACGTGGTACCGCGATTAATTTACTGGTGAGGACACTTGGCAAGCTCAATGTGATTTGGTTTATAGGAACTTTGTCGTTGTTTGGTCTGCTATCCAGGAAAGGAAAGCTGTTTTTACTGTTTTGTCTTTTTAATTTGGTGGCCAGTTTTTGCCTTTTTACCTGTACCCAGTCGCCCGGTGTGCAGCATCGTTTACCCTTTGTGTTTTGGATTTTTATTATGGTGGTTGGCAGCTGGCTACAGTTGGAGAATCGGTGGTCTACATTGGGAGCTAAGCGGGTTGTGTGGATAGTGATTAGTGTGATGGTAGCTAGTCAGCTGGGTGGTTTCGTTATGGGTCTACTACCTTTATCGATTGCTAAAGATGGGCGTATACATCGCGCTTGGTTTCCAGGTAGTTGTTACCCTATAAGAATGAAGAATTATTCCTCCTATTTACAGTTGCTAGATTTTATTGCTGCGTTGCCAGATCGAGACACTGTGGCGGTGTTTTCCTCTTCTGATGTACTAAGTGATGATATGTTGACCGTAGCGCTAACCAAGCGTGATTCAGCATTGTCAGGTAAAGTGTTGCAAGCTAGTCAGGTAGATGCGAGAGATCAATTTCGTCCAGAAGTATTGTTGGCTAGCTATGTTGTGGTGGTAGATCCAGTACAAACTCATCTTAGGCCGGATGATCAATTAGTGATTGCTGCCCCTGCTATATCTATCTTACGTCAGGAGGATATCGGTCAGGCCTACACTAAATTACCACTGTCTTTTGAATTAGATAGGGGAGCCACTGCTCTAATTTATAAGAAAAGCAGAATTTTTGCACCTGATGAGGTAGTAAGCTTTTTTAGTAAGTTTTACAAGAGGTATCCGGAGTGGCAAAAGTTGTATGATACTCCTACGATGCAATTTTATTTGAGTAGCCATATTCGCCAATTGGGGGATGTGTGGGGACATTTTAGTTTATCGTCTGAAGGGGATGCCATTTTAACCCATCCAGGCGAAAATATACCTACGGTAGTTGTTGCACACAAACCATCTACTGTGATTGGCATGGTTTTTACCTCTACTAATTGTAGTTGCAACCAGGAGGATGATATTATCATCCAGCTGCGGGACAGCTGTCATGCTTTAGTTAGCGAGGTTTATCTACCTCATGGTGCTAGTAAGCGGGTGCAGTTGCCAAATGAATTACAAGAACTGGAGATCAATATTAGTAAGCACCGCTTATCTGGATGTGATGCGGTAAAAATAGAGTTATTTTGATTCTCTATTACTCTTTGGGATGACTAAAATACAAAATCCTATATAATGAATCTAGGTATTTAGCTGGAACCCGGTGTGTGGGTTACCAACAGTGAGTAAGCGGATATAGTATGCGGAGGATTGAGAGTGAAAGTTAGAGTCAGAAAGGCAGTGTTACCGGTGGCTGGATTCGGTACACGTTTCTTGCCGATTACTAAGGCCACTCCGAAGGAGATGTTGCCCATTGTGGATAAGCCTTTGATACAATACGCGGTTGAGGAGGCAATTGAGGCAGGTATAGAAGAGATTATCTTTGTTACTAGTTCTAGTAAGCATTCCATCGAGAACCATTTTGATAGCAATTTTGAGTTGGAAGCTAAACTGGCTGAAACCGGCAAGACTCGTTGGTTAGATATGGTGCGTGGCATTAAGCCGGATAATATTTCATGTGTTTATGTGCGTCAGTCTAGTCCTTTGGGTTTGGGTCATGCGGTGTTGTGTGCCAGACAGCTAGTGGGTAACGAACCTTTTGCGGTATTATTGGCCGATGATCTGATCTATACGGAGCATAAAAGTTGTTTGCAGCAGATGATGGATATTTTCAATGAAACGAGTGCTAATGTGCTAGCCATTCAGGAAGTGCCGTTAGAGGATACTGATAAGTATGGTATTGTAGCGCTGGAGGATTCTGAATTGCCTATGGGTGGCTACCAGCGTACCCGCTCTATCGTGGAGAAACCCAATTGCAATAGCGCTCCTTCGCGTTTTGCTTCCATTGGGCGTTATATTTTGATGCCAGAGGTGATGGATTACCTAGCGAGTGCTGGTAAGGGAGCCATGGGTGAGATCCAGCTAGTGGATGGTATAGATAAGAGTATTGCGCGTCATAACAATGTGTATAGTTACCGTTTTGATGGTAAGCGGTATGATTGTGGTAGCAAGTTGGGTTATTTAGAGGCGACGGTTGAGTATGCACTACGTCATCCGGAGGTTAAAGATGGATTAGCAGAATTTCTGCGAAGTAGGTACGGTAGTCATCTGTAATCGTGATCAGTGAGTTACAATGTTTTCTTACTTTGATCTTGGCGTAATTTGCAAGTGGTGGCGTCATTGAATGATTTAGGGTTTGGAACTCGTGGTTGAGGCCAGTAAACGTACTACTAGATATGAACCGTTGGCGGCCAAGGTGCGTCCCGCGACCTTGGAAGAGTTCGTAGGTCAACAACATCTGCTAGGGGAGAACGGTCCGTTGCGTTGTGCCATCGACGATGGGGTGTTGCATTCGATGATTCTGTGGGGGCCGCCGGGTACGGGTAAGACTACCCTAGCTAGGTTATTGGCCGGCAAAATGGAAGCTAATTTGGAGCTGTTGTCAGCGGTTCTGGCGGGTGTTAAGGAGGTGCGTGCTATTGTTGAGCGTGCTCAGCAGTTGCAGCAATACGAACAGCGTCCGACACTGCTTTTTGTGGATGAGATACATCGTTTCAATAAGGCACAGCAGGACGCGTTTTTGCCTTATCTGGAGGATGGTACTTTAACACTGATTGGGGCTACGACTGAAAATCCATCTTTTGAACTCAACAATGCTCTGCTGTCGAGGGCCAGGGTGTACCGTCTACAGAAATTGACTACGGAGAATATTGAGCAGATTTTGCGCAGAGCTTGGGGAATAGCTGGGTTAGCAGACACGGAGAATTTGGTGGACTTGCAGGAAAGTATTGTAACCCGTATTGCCGAGTTATCCGATGGCGACGCACGTCAGGCATTAAATTATCTAGAATTGTGGAGCGATTTTGCTAGAGCACATCCACATCCCGAGCAACTTAGTCTGGAACAGGTTTTGGGTGGCGAAACCCTTAGGAGATTTGATAAGCATGGTGAGTATTTTTATGATCTAATTTCAGCGCTGCACAAGTCAGTGAGAGGTTCGGACCCGCAGGCGGCTATTTATTGGTTCGCTCGTATGACAGATGGTAGTTGTGATTTTAGCTATCTAGCGCGCAGAATTATTCGCATGGCTAGTGAGGATATTGGCAATGCAGATCCGCGTGCGTTACCGCTAGCGGTGAGCGCAGCTGAAGCCTACGAGCGACTAGGTTCGCCAGAAGGGGAGTTAGCATTAGCGCAAGCGGTGGTATATTTGGCAGTAGCTCCCAAAAGTAATGCGGTGTATTTGGCTTATCAACAGGTTCTACAGGATGTGCATAAATACGGTAGTTTGGAAGTTCCCATGCATCTTCGTAATGCTCCAACTAAATTGATGAAGGAGCATGGTTACGGTAAGGGCTACCGTTATCCGCACGATGAGCCTGAGGCTTTTGCTGCAGGGGAGACATATTTACCAGACAAACTTCGTAGTAGGAGCTATTACCGTCCAGTGCCTAGAGGATTAGAGAATACTATCCGACAAAAGCTGGAGCACTTGCGGCAATTAAGTCAAAGTTATATGCTTAAAGGATCGTTGGGCAAGTCAGGTGATAAGAGTCATGAATGATCCGAAATTGTACAGGCAGAATTGGGATACTACTGCCGCCGCGTTAAAGCGCAGAGGATTCCAGTTGGATCAGCAAAGGTTCCAACAATTGGAAGAGCGACGCAAAGCGTTGCAGATGGAAGTGCAGCATCTTCAAAGTGTCCGTAATGCTCTATCTAAAGAGGTGGGAATTTTAAAAGGCAGGGGAGAAGATACCTCGGAACTGATGGAGAAACTGCAGGTCAACAATGGAAGTTTGGATGCTAAAGAGGGAGAACTGGCAGTAGCGCTAGAAGATTTACAGCGTTTTTACTTAGAGATTCCCAATATTCCACATAGTAGTGTACCGGATGGTTGTGATGAAAACGATAATCTAGAGCTGCGTAGAGTAGGTGAAGTGCCGCATTTTAATTTTGCCGTGCGTTCACACGATGAGTTAGGAGCTGCGCTAGGCATGATGGATTTTGAATCGGCGGCCAAGATAACCGGTTCACGCTTTGTGGTACTTAGTGATCAACTGGCTCGTCTGCAGCGAGCGCTGATTCAGTTTATGTTAGATCTGCATACTAGGAAACATGGCTATCGTGAGTTTTATGTTCCACATATGGTCAATAGCGCCAGTTTGCTGGGCACAGGGCAGCTACCTAAATTTAAGACAGATCTATTTAATCTAGAGGAGGCCTCCTTTGGTTATAGCTTAATTCCCACGGCGGAAGTTCCCTTGACTAATTTGGTGCGTGGGGAGATTTTGAGCGTTGATGAGTTGCCGCTCAAGATGACTGCGCATACCCCATGTTATCGTAGCGAGGCCGGTAGTTATGGTAAGGATATGAAGGGGATGATACGTCAACATCAATTCGAAAAAGTTGAGTTGGTGAGAGTGGTACGTCCAGAAGATTCTTATACAGCCCTGGAAGAACTGACCCATGATGCAGAGGAGGTGTTACAAGGACTGGAGTTACCGTATCGAGTGGTGGCCTTATGCGGAGGTGATCTAGGAGCCTGTTCAGCTAAAACTTATGATCTAGAGGTGTGGTTACCGTCACAGAATCGTTATCGTGAGATCTCTTCTTGTAGTAACATGGAATCTTTCCAAGCTCGTAGAATGATGGCGCGTTATCGTAAGGAAGATGGTGCTACGGATTATGTCCATACACTGAACGGTTCCGGAGTTGCGGTTGGCCGTGCTCTGGTTGCTATTTTGGAAAATGGACAGGATAAAGATGGTAACATTCATCTGCCGGCTGTTCTTGCTAAGTACTTGGATGGTCAGACGATTATTGGTAATAAATCATAGTATGTAAGTGAAGATTGTTAGCCGCTATTTAATATCCGAGGTCGTTGCTAGCAGCACGGTCACAGTGTTGATACTGTGGATGGTGTTTTTTAGCAATCAACTGGTACGTTTCTTGAACAGCGCCGTGTTTGGAGCATTGACTCTGAGGGATGTTTGGACGGTGATGATTTTGCAGTTGCCTAAATTACTTACTATGTTGTTGCCAGCTAGTCTGTTTTTGGGCATTTTGCTGGCTTACAGTCGTTTGCATATTAATAATGAACCGCTAATTATGTCGGTATCTGGGTTGTCACCGCGTTATTTTTTGGCAGTTAATATGGCGTTGGCGGCTGTGTTGATGGTAATAGTCAGTGCTCTTAGTTTGTGGGTTAACCCGGGTGCACAACGCTATATTGATATTCTAATGTCAGCGGCATCACGTTCTCCACTTCAACTGATTGAAGGCGAGCAGTTTCGTCAGCTTCCTAATTATGGATTGGTGGTTAGGGTGGGTGATAAGGCGACTGCTAAAGGTTTTCGTGGCGATGGGATTTTTGCGGTGCAGATTGGTGACAAACGTAAGAATAATTGCGTAGTGGTAGCGCGCAAAGCTGAGAAGATCTATGATGCTAGTTATCCGGATGAATATTTGAGTCTGATAGACGGTTCACGTTATTGCGGTGTTCCTGGTAGGAGTGACTACGAAATTGTTAGGTTTAAACGTTATAATATCCGTTTACCACAACAGCCTCCTCCGCCAGTGGGTGATGAGAGTACTAAGAGTTTGGCCAGTTTATGGCGTAGTTATAGTACATCTGTGCAGGCGGCAGCAGAATTTCAGTGGCGTTGTTCGCAGCCTATCTTGGTGTTTTTGTTGGTGGTAGTAGCTACTGCTCTAGGGATTGCTACCCCAGTTAGGGGTAGGTACGCCAGTTTTTTTCCGGCCATTGCTCTTTATACTTTTTATGTGAACTTTTTGTTATTGTCCCGTGCCTGGCTAAAAAAGGGGGTCATCAGCGCTAAAGTGGGATTATGGTGGGTGCATGTAGTAGTATTATTATGCGCTATTGTGCTGTGTTGGCGAAATAATCTGTTGGGTAAAAAATAATGCTGGTTGCCTCTGTAGCCTATCGTTATTGTAGTCGCATGATGTTTAAGTGCGTGTGGCTGGTTTTTGTGTTTTTGTTAGGCATGCATCTACTGGTAGAGTTATCCCACGAAATTTCGACTTTGGGGATTGGGCGATATGATGTGATAACCATGCTAAGTTACGCTTGTCTGCGTTTGCCAGCAGATATTTATGAGTTTGTTCCGGTTGGTAGCATGCTTGGTTTTATTATTGCTTTATCTACACTGGCTAAGCGCCAGGAATTGGTCATTATGCGGGTTTCTGGTCTTTCCTTATTGAGAATGGGCGGCTGGGTGTTGTTAAATGGCGCGCTGTTGATTATGACGTTGATGTATGCGGGTGAGACTGGTATACCGTATTGTTCAAATATGGCTCGCGAAATCAAAACGAAGGCGCTGTCAGATGGCCAGATGAGGATCACTGAATATGGCATTTGGTTGCGTAGTGATCAGGAAGTGATTCATATCGGTGGAGTAATAGATGGTAAATTACAGGATGTGGTGTGTTATCACTTGAGTGAGGATGGTGGTTACCTTACTAAAATTAGTCGGGCAAAATCAGGTTATCGAGTGCCTGAGGGCTGGCGACTGGTGGAAAATCAAACCACCACTTTTGGTAAATTAACGATCAAAAGCGGCCTAACAAATGATGTAATATTACCTATCAATCTCTCGCCACAGTTATTAATTAGCACGGAGATCAGAACTGGAGAACAAAATCTTAACCAGTTAAAGGATTCGATCCGATACCGTCACGAATGTGGTTTGAATACCAGAACCCAAGAGATGGCGTGGTGGCTTCGGGTTTATAGCCCGTTGAATGCTATGTTTATGATCTTGCTATCTCTGCCGTTGGTGTTATCTGCGACGGATAGGCGTAACGATAATAGTTTCAAGATGTTGCTAGGGGTAATTTTAGGTTTTGGTTTTTATATGTTTCACCGAATGGTAGGACTTATTGGGCTATTGCACCATACAGACGTAAGAATAGTGGCTGCTATTCCTACCGCTCTATCTGCAGCTGTCTGTTTGTGCTGGTTATCCAGAATTAAATAGTAGATTGTGTATGTTGTGCTCAGTATGGAGAAGAGAGGTGTGGGTTAATTGCTAACCAAGTGGAAATAATATAGTCTGTAGGTGTCGTTGTATGTATTGTTTTCATGGAGCGAATCCTTAACATGAGGTGTATGGAGCTGTTTAGGTTTTGGTGATCATGTCTCTATGACACAGAAATATTCGCTAAATTAAAGCAGTGTTTGCATTGAGTGCTTACATTTTGTACTACCCCTGAGCTTTTGTATGAAACGTTTGTTCTATGCTGCATTTAACTTCAAACTTGGTGCGTTCTTCATTTGACCTTTAAGTTAATATATTCTTTGATATGGGGTGGGGAATCTTTATACTATATATGCCAGGTTGACGATTAGACGGCGACGCAATAAAATCGCGCGGTTGTAGACTAGTTTAAAAATCGAAAATCGCTCTATTTACTGTTCATAAAATAGTGCGTGTTTGGATTGCAGGTTATATGAAAACTTCTAATTTATTATTGGCAACCTTGCGGGAAAAACCCGGTGAGGCGGAGATCATCAGTCATCAGCTACTGTTGAGAGCGGGCATGATACGTAAGTTGGCGTCTGGTATTTATACTTGGTTGCCGATGGGTTTAAAGGTCTTGCATAAAGTAGAGAATATTATTCGTGAGGAGATGGATAAAATAGGAGCTCAAGAGCTCTTGATGCCTGCAATTCAGCCTGCTGAGTTATGGCAAATGACCGGGCGTTGGAATCGTTATGGCGATCAGTTATTGCGTATCAAAGACCGTCATCAGCATGATTTTTGTTTTGGTCCTACCCATGAGGAAGTTATCACCAGTTTGGTTCGTAACGAAGTGCGCAGTTATAAACAGTTGCCCCAGGTGTTCTATCAGATTCAAACTAAGTTTAGGGATGAGCTGCGTCCGCGTTTTGGAGTGATGCGTGGTAGGGAGTTTATAATGAAAGATGCCTATTCTTTTCACCTAACTAAACAGTCGTTAGACGAATGTTATGAACAGATGTACCGCGCTTACAACAATATCTTTAAAAGGATAGGGTTAAAATTTAGGGCGGTAGAGGCTGATACGGGGGAGATCGGCGGCAATTGTTCACATGAGTTTCAAGTGTTGGCGGATTCAGGGGAAGATTGGATAGCTTACAGTGATAGTGGTGAATACGCCGCCAATATTGAAACAGCGGTAGCTGAGGCTGTGGGTAGTTGTCAAGTTCAAGTTGAACAGGATTCGGCTGCGGATGTTACCGGAGTTGCTCGACAACTGATTGCTACGGAGGGGTATCATAGCGTGTCTGAGGTGGCTCAATTTTTGGGGATTAGTCCCGCTAGAATTTTGAAGACCTTGGTGGTGCGTTCTGTTAACGGTTGGATAGCCTTGGTGTTACGGGGTGATCATGAGCTCAACGAAATTAAGTTAGGTAAATTAGGTATTGTGTCTGAACCGGTGGAATTTGCTCCGGCGGAGTTATTGCCTGAACTAGTTGGGTGTCATGCTGGTTCTATAGGACCTTTGGATCTTGCACTTCCCATGATTGTAGACCAAGCAGCTGCCAAGGAGGGAGATTTTTATTGCGGGGCCAACCGTGATGGTTATCATTGGGGGCATGTCAATTGGAGTTGTGAGCAGTTGAGTCAATGTCAGGTAGCGGATATTCGTAGAGTGCAGGCGGGTGATCGAGCATTAGATGGAGGTGTTATCAAATTGGCGCGCGGCATTGAAGTTGGACATATTTTTAAGCTGGGTACCAAGTATAGTAGTGCCTTGAAGGCGGTAGTGCTTGATCAGCAAGGATGTGCGCAGGAGATGACTATGGGTTGTTATGGTATTGGGGTGTCACGCACAGTGGCTGCAGCTATTGAACAATACCATGATGAACGCGGTATCATCTGGCCGCTAGCTATGGCACCATTTCAAGTAGTTATTATCCCGATGAATATGCATAAATCATATAGAGTGCGCGAGCTAGCTGAGCGATTGTATGATGAATTGCAGCAGCGCGGAGTAGAAGTGCTGCTAGAGGATCGTCGTGAACGTGCCGGTGTTTTATTCGCTGATATGGATCTTATTGGTATTCCCCATAGAGTTATTTTGTCTGAGAGCGGTATAGACGCTGGTAGTGTTGAATATAAAGCACGTGCGGCAGCAGGGTCTGGTGATTCAGTGTCGATCGAGCAATTGATTCCTTTTATCATGGAAAAACTTGAATTGTTGTAATGGGAGGTTTGTGAGCAGTTATGCCAATTTACGAATATCGTTGCGAAAAGTGTGGGAAGGTTTTTGAGTTGTTGCGTCACATAGATGATCATAATACTGTACAGTGTGTGCAGTGTGGTTCAACCGATACCAAAAAATTGATCGCTAGCCATACCAGTTTTCAGTTGCGTGGTACTGGTTGGTATGAGACAGATTTTAAAAATGGTGAAACTGGTAGTCATGATGGTTCCGCGGGAGGCAAGGAATGATAACAACAATGCGCTCCTGCCATTGTGGCGCGGTAAATACGCAAATGGTGGGTGAAGTAGCAGCGGTTAGCGGTTGGGTTGATGCGGTGCGTCCGCACGGTGGTTTAGTTTTTGTTAATTTACGAGATCGAACTGGTATTGTGCAGTTGGTTGTGCAAGAAAGTGATGTAGACTGCTTCAGTCTAGCGCAACATCTGCATTTAGAATACGTAATTAGAGCCGTTGGTTTAGTGCGTGCTCGTCCAACCGGATTAGTCAATCAGGATATGGCTACAGGTGAGGTAGAGATAGCTGTCCAGAGTTTGGAGTTGTTGGCCAAATCGGAGCCTTTGCCGTTTAACTTGTCGGATGGAGAACGTGTTAGCGATGAGTTAGCGTTGCGTTATCGTTACCTGGCTTTGCGCAGGCCAGAACTAATAAGTAAGTTGCAATTTCGCTCGAGGTTGGTGCAGAGTATCCGAGAGTTTTATCATGCGCGTGGTTTTATCGAAGTGGAGACTCCATATCTTACCAAACCAACTCCAGAGGGGGCGAGAGATTTTTTAGTGCCCAGTCGCAACAGTCCTGGGAGTTTTTACGCGTTACCTCAATCTCCTCAGATTTTTAAACAACTGTTGATGGCAGCCGGGGTGGATCGCTACTTCCAAGTAGTAAAGTGTTTTCGCGATGAGGATTTGCGGGCTGATCGTCAACCTGAATTTACCCAGCTAGATGTGGAACTTTCTTTTGTCAATGAAGAAGACATCATGCAGTTGCACGAGGAGCTGCTAATAAAATTATTCCAAGATTTTTTACAAGTGGAACTGCCAACACCATTTCCTAGAATAAGTTACCGTCAGGCAATGTTGGATTATGGTTCGGATAAGCCGGATCTGCGTTGCGATCTTCCACTAATGGATTTGGCTGAATTTTTGACGGGGTTAAAATGTCCATTTTGGCAGGGTTTGGATCCGGTTAGAGGTGATCGCATTATCGGTATAAAGCTAAGTGGACAGGCTAGTAATTGCTCGCGTAAGCATCTAGATGGTTACGCGGGGCTTGTGAAGAAATATGGCATGACTTTGCCGCTAGTGTATATCAAGTTTCAGTCAGCGACTGCTAACGGTTTAGAAGGTGTTAGTTCTTCTATTGCGCGCTACTTGACTTTAGAGGTATTTCAGCGGTTAAAACAACATTGCCAGTTGACAGAAGGTGATGTTCTTTTGGTAGGTGCTGGTCGATTTGAGACTAGCAGCGCTGCTATGGGTGCTTTACGTTTGGAGCTGGCTAAAGATTATGGTTTGTTACGTGATAAAGAGTGGCGTCCATTGTGGGTTACTGATTTTCCGATGTTCGTGGAGGAAGAGGGTAAAATTACCTTTATGCACCACCCTTTTACTATGCCTAGGGTACCGAGTGTTGAGGCGCTACTAAACGATCCTTTGGTTTGGTCATCGCGAGCCTACGATCTAGCGTTAAATGGCATCGAGTTGGGTGGTGGTTCAATTCGTATCCATCAAGAGGAGATGCAGCTGGCGGTGTTTAAAATTTTGGGTATGGATGAAGAAACAGTACGTGCTCAGTTCGGACATCTTTTGGAAGCGTTTAAATATGGTTATCCGCCAGAAGGCGGTATTGCTTGGGGTCTAGATCGATTAGTCATGTTAATGAGCAAGTCTGCCTCTTTACGTGAGGTCATTGCGTTTCCTAAAACGCAGACTGGTGCTTGTCCCTTAACAGGCGCTCCTGCACGATCAGATGTTGCACAACTAGCGGAATTAGGATTAACTTTGATTGGAGAGTAGCATTTTATGTCAGGACATAGTAAGTGGGCTAATATTAAGCATCGTAAAGGTCGTCAGGATGCTTTGCGCGGCAAGATTTTCACTAAATTAATCCGTGAGATTACGGTGGCTGCACGCCAAGGAGCTGATCTAGACAGCAATTTTAAACTACGTTTGGCGGTAGATAAGGCGCTTGGTCAAAATATGTCGCGGGATACCATTGATCGTGCAATTAAGCGGGGTGCAGGGGGAGATGCTTCAGATAACATGGAAGAGGTTATCTATGAAGGTTATGGGGTTAATGGTGTAGCTATTATGATAGAGTGCTTGACAGATAATCGTAATCGCACAGTTAGCGATGTGCGCTATGTGTTAGGCAAACATGGCGGCAATATGGGTACTAGCGGTTCAGTCGCATACCTGTTTAAACAAAGTGGGGTTATCGAGCTGGCAGCCGGTACTGAGGAAGAGAGGGTAATGGAGATCGCAATAGAGCACGGAGCAGAGGATGTTACCACACTGGAGGATGGCACGGTAGAGGTTATGACTGATCCAGAACATTTTTGGGCAGTTAGTCAAGCTCTTACGGCGGCCGGAATGAGTGTAAATACAGCGGAGTTGACCAGGATAGCTACCAACAAAATCACTTTGGATGAGGAAGCTGGTGATAAGCTTTTTAATCTAGTGTCGGCGCTTGAGGAGCTCGACGACGTGCAAAATGTGTTTACTAACGCTGAATAATTGGTGAGACCGCGCTGCTAAGGCGCGGGATGTTTATCTTTGTTCTTTTTTGCGCAGATGGCGTTTGTGTGTTGCCAGGTATTAATCACGGTACCGGGTCATAGCAGTTGGTGGTAGTCTTAGTTATAAGTCGGTTTTTACTGAGATGCTATGACAGTGCGTTATGCCAAAATTTTAACTCGTGCGCAGTTGGGGCTTAGTACCCACCTAATCACTATTGAGATCCATATTTCTGCTGGTTTACCGGGGTTGTCTATGGTTGGTTTACCGGAAACTGCCATCAAGGAGAGTCGTGATAGGGTACGTAGCGCTATTTTAAATGCTGGTTTTGAATTTCCTAAGAGGCGTATTACTATTAATTTAGCTCCGGCTGATCTACCTAAAAGAGAAGGAGGCCGATTTGATTTACCCATTGCTCTTGGTGTTTTGATTGCTACTCAACAGATACATTGGCCCCATCTTGTCGATTATGAGTTTGCTGGGGAATTAGGTTTAGATGGATATTTACATCGTTTTAATGGCGCAGCTGTTATGGCTTTGGCTGTCAAGCAAGCTAAACATATCTTAGTGGTTCCAACTGAGAATGTGACTGAGATTCAGCTGATTACTGATCTACACTATGTCGCTGCAAGTTTATTAGCAGAGTTATGTAACCAGATAAACGATCTATTTGAACACGATACTCAAAATGCTGCAGTTGATGCGTCGTCAAATACAGTTAATTCAGATACTAAGGTTGTTATCCCTGGTAAATTAAGCGTTAATTCAGTCATGCCACCATCATCGAGCAAGACGGCGATTGATCTATCTTCTTTGGTTCGAATTACTCCTAAGCAACCTGCCATAGATATTAGGAACAGTTATGAGCATGAACTCAATCTTGAGGATATTTATGGTCAGCAGGAGGCTAAGCGAGCACTGGAAATTGCTGCCGCTGGTGGACATAGTTTATTTATTATGGGTCCACCCGGTGTGGGCAAGAGTATGCTGGCGCATCGCTTGATTACCATATTGCCGCCTCTTACTTATTCGGAAGCTTTAGAAAATGTGATGATTTACTCCCTTTATCATGGTTATGATAACGCTGGTAACTTGTTGCAAACTGTTAAACGTCCCTTCCGTGCACCGCATCATAGTATATCTACTGCCGCTTTGATAGGAGGTTCTAATCCACCTGTACCAGGCGAAATATCGCTGGCTAATCATGGGGTATTATTTTTAGACGAACTGCTAGAATTTTCTCGTAAAACCTTAGAGGCTTTGCGCGAACCTCTAGAAAACCATCAAGTGATTATCTCCCGAGCTGCGCATTGCGCTATTTTCCCATGCAACTTTCAGTTGGTAGTGGCTATGAATCCCTGTCCATGCGGACACTATGGAGATAAATTTCATACATGCTCATGTAGCCATGAACAGCTGCGAAGCTATCGTAGTCGTATATCTGGTCCTTTATTGGACCGGATGGATCTATGGTTGTGGATGCCTTCATTGGGATCTGATCTTGCTCTTATTCATCAGCGACATTTTGTTACAGACAACTACGCAGATAACACAGGGTACAAATCTGAGCTTGTTCGTCAACGAGTGATTGCGGCTCGTGAACGAGCTATGACAAGAGCTAATAAATTAAATAGCGCTCTGAACAATCACGAATTAAAACGCGATCTAAGACTGAGTACTGCAGCTAAAAATTATCTACAAAAGACATTAGAACGTGGCTCTATCACCGTTCGTTCCTATCATCGTATACTAAAAGTTTCGCGCACCATAGCGGATTTAGCTGCTATCGAAGAGGTACAGGTAGAGCATCTGCAGGAGGCGCTCAGCTATCGTCGAAAGCTAAACCAATCCTAGTTGTCCTCGGTTCAGCAGTCACTAATGATAAATTTAGTTATTACTGTTCTGTTCGGCAAGTTGGTACCACAGATCTTCCCGTATAGCCAACTCTTTACCTAGTTGAGTTAAGTACTGACTGTGCTTGGTTAGATCTTCAACGGTAATACCTGGTTGTTGCAACTTAGTGTTCAGCGCGCCAATCTGCTGTTCAAGTTGGGCAATTTCAACTTCTAGACGCTTCAACTGGTTTTGACGCTCTTTGTAGTTGTTATTTGTAGTATTGTTGCCATCACGAGTAGACGTTTTATGACCCATTTCTTTATCATTGATACGTTGCTCTTTTCGTCGACGTTCCGCGGCAAATTCATAGTAATGCTCTAAACTATCCGTCCAAGGAGAGAGTTTTCCCTGGTAAATTTCGTAAAATATGTCCACGCTACTATCCAATAAATAACGATCGTGTGCTACCAATAATAATGCGCCATTATAGGATTGCAAAGCATATGCGAGCGCCTCTCTCATCTCTAGATCTAGGTGATTGGTGGGTTCATCTAATAGCAGAAGATTGGGTTGTTGCCAGATTAACCACGCCAGAGTGAAGCGCGCTTTTTCTCCACCTGAAAAATTACTGATAGGCTCAAAAACACGGTTGCCTGTAAAGCCGAATCCACCAAGATAACTGCGAATGCGCTGTTCGGAGATCTGTTGATCTAGATCTTGAATCAGTTGATAGCTGTTTTGAGTGATATCGAATTGGTCCATCTGATGTTGCGCAAAATAACCCATACGTACTTTGTGACCATATTTGATTTCCCCCTGTATAGGAGAGATGATGCCGGCTATGCTGCGCAGCAGGGTAGACTTACCCGCGCCGTTAGCGCCCAGGATTGCAACTCTGTCGTGAGGATGTATAGTTAATTTAACTTGAGGCAATACAATGTGTCCCGGATACCCTAAGTCTACTGATATTAGTTTTAACAGGGGAGTGCCACCTGGTGTAATATCCCCAAAACTAAAGTTATAAGGTGATTCTTGTCTTAGTACCTCAACTTGCTCCATCTTTTCCAGCAATTTTAAACGACTTTGAGCTTGACGAGCCTTGGTTGCTTTACTTCTGAAGCGCTCGATATAGCTGTTTAGGTGTTTGATAGTATTTTGTTGGTTACGCCAAGCATGCTGCTGTTGTTCAATATGTTCCAGCCTTTGCTGCTGATAATCGGAATAATTGCCGCTGTATTGTTCCAGTTTCTGTTGATGAATAGCCCAGATGCGGTTAACTACCCTATCCAAGAAATCTCGGTCGTGGGAGATAACGATTATGGTGCCTGTAAAATTACGCAGCCATCCTTCTAGCCACCAAATCGCTTCAATATCCAAGTAGTTGGTAGGCTCATCCAATAATAGAAGGGTAGCGTTACTAATCAAGACTTTGGCTAAGTTAAGGCGCATGCGCCAGCCGCCTGAAAAGGAATTAACAGGGTTGGCGAGTTCGCTAGGATTAAAGCCCAGACCTACCATGATCCGAGCAGCTTTCATTGGCAATTTGTCAGCATCCAATTCATACAATCTATTATGTATGTTGGTGATAAGCTCATAGTTCTGTTGTTGTTCTGCTACGCTTAATCGGTTGATCAGTGTAAATAACTGCTGGTCACCGCTTTTGACATACTCTATAGCCGGTACTTCAATGCTGGGTATCTCCTGTTCCAGGTAAGCGTAGTCGAAGTTTGGTGGCCGAATCACCTCACCACTATCTATGTTTAACTGTCCGCGCAGCATGGCTAATAGGGTACTTTTTCCGCACCCATTACGTCCCACCAGACCAAGTTTATCGCCGGCGTAGATAACGCCGGTCGCTTGCTCCAATAGCACCCTTCCGCCCCTACGAATGGTTACTGCTTTTAATTCTATCATGACTACACGCGTATGTTGTGCTTATCTTCCGCGTCAATAAGCTGCAGTGCTAGCTACTTTGTATGATTCAATGGCGATCATCAACTCTTCATTGGTTGGTACTACCATTGCAATGGGCTGACAGTTTTCTGACGTGATGATACTGTTACTATTCTTGCCATCGTTCCCGTTGCGTTGACTATCTAACCTAAAACCTAAGCCTGCTAACCAAGTAATAATTCTACTTCTAACATTTTCAGAATTTTCACCGATACCGCCTGTGAATACCAGGGCGTCTATTCTACCGAGTGGTACAATGTATGAAGCAATATATTTAGCAACACGGTAACAAAACATTTCAAAGGCTAACTCCGCTCTGCGGTTACCCTGTTTATTAGCGGCAATAATGTTGCGCATATCGGAACTAACTCCTGATACCCCTAACAATCCACTTTGTTTATTTAGTAGATTATCTATTTCGTCTGGTTGATAACCTAGGTTATTGATTAAGTGTATCACTAAACTTGGATCTAAATCGCCCGAACGTGTTCCCATCATGAGTCCTTCCAGTGGAGTTAAGCCCATAGAGGTGTCTACTGAGCATCCATTCAATACAGCGGATACACTGCTGCCATTACCAAGATGGGCTATAATCAGTGCATTGTCGTTAGTTGGTAGTTGTAATATCTCTATGGCACGTTGAGACACGTAATGGTGGCTGGTGCCATGAAAGCCATACTTGCGCAGACCATGTTTTGTGGATAGTTCATATGGAATGGCATAATTGAAGACATGGTCTGGCATAGTTTGATGAAAAGCGGTGTCAAAAACTGCAACTTGTGGTAGGTTGGGAAACGCTCTCTTAGCGGCTCTAATTCCTAGCAGGTTGGCTGGGTTGTGTAGAGGTCCAAAAATAGAGCATTCTTCGATTGCTTGTTCTACCTCTGCGTTGATTAGGGTGGATTGCACAAATCTCGCTCCGCCATGTAGAACCCGATGACCAATCACTGATAAACGCGTTTCGAAATCGGTCTCCTTGCGTAGTAGGGCTATGATACGTTGTAGAGCGGTATAATGGTCGGCTTTACCTAATACCTCACTACTTTTGTTGTCATTAAATTTGTAGCTTAACTCCGCTTCGCTACTATTCAAACGCTCTGCTAGGCCGGTAAGTAATAACTGTCGTCCGTTTGGATCTACCACTGCAAATTTGATAGAAGAACTTCCGCAATTTAATACCAAAGCCAAATTGTCGTTCATAATTACACCCGTGCTCAATTATCCCTGCAGGAATTGTAACTGTTTATGAAACAATTGTATATTCGTAAATGGATGTAGTGACATCGATCACCGACCATTATAAAACGGAACGTTTTAGTTAAGAATACAGGAAAGTCGTTGAGATAACCTCAGATGATATAATAAAACGCGGTGTCTTACCTAGTTTTTGATGAGCTCAAGATAAAAAGTTATTAGCCAAAATCCGTTCATTGTGTTAATAAAACCGAATTGCGCAATGACTAATTAAGTGACCAACAGCAAGAGTAATACGCTTTTAGATTACTTAAGTTGCTAAAAGTTAGTACCCTGCATTACAAGATTGAGCGGAATTAAGCTATGGTCTAGGGGGGGGTCGGATTTGGTTATTTGCAAGAACAGGCGATGGTACTATTGCACTATGAGTTAACGCAGTCGAGGGAAACTTATGCAAAACCCAATATATGATTTTATATACGATGTTGAAAACACCATGAACTCTATTACTTCGAGTTCAATCATGGGTTTTGTGGATCAGGTATTAAACGTTAGATATGGCAGCTATACTCAAGAGAAGTTTGATCAATTACTAGATGAATTTTGCCAAATGGCGATGAGAGTAACTTTAGCTGATAAATCAGAACATGTATACTTCATTGATCAAGCGCTACTTAAAGCGCAAATCATTAGGATCACACAAGATAGAGAATATCCAGAACTGCTTTCCGCTGTCTATTTTGATAGTGAGGCTAATGGTGGCGAAGGTGCTGATGTAACAGTTACCTATCACATCCCCCAGATCTTTAATTTGGTATTGGCTGCTACCTTAGATGATGAAATTTATGAAGAACTAAGTACCAATACTAGTTCAGAACAGTTACTAAAAGATAAGCAAGCTAGAGTAAGAACTCTGCTTGCCTCTTTGTTTGGTGAATATCATTTAGGTATTGCGGGACGTTGTAACCAAGGAGTAAGACATGAACTAGTAGGATGCTTAAATGGAGTCTATCCTAAAGATCCAGGAGAACGTTGGTATTTTATAGAGGATATGCAAGCAGCGGTTAGGCTACAGATCTCTGACCATATGGCAAAGATTGTAACCTACAGTACAGATTCGTTGATCATTAAATTAAAACCAGTACTAGAACTCTCCCTCAAAGAGTTTTGGGAGCTAAGCGAGTATGCTGTAGATGGTACCAATATGCCTGTTTTTATCCAAGATATACAAAACGCGTTTGAGCCCGGATTGATTCTTTGGGCTAAAGAACATTTTGTAAATCCTAATAGTGCGCTAGATTATTTTAACCTTAATGCAACAAACAGCATTGCTGCTACAACTATGGAGCATGCTCTTAAGGTCCCATTGTTTAGAGCCTGGGACAGATTGTCCACCTACCTGTTTTCATCTTACGGAACTTGGTTGTCAGCTAACAGTGGTAAACCAGCGATAGACGTGGTTATTAACTGGGTTACTGAACAAACCGCAGATAGCTTAACGAAGCTACAGCTCAACAAGGATCAGATCGATAATTTAATTACACTAGAAAGACTGTTGAATGATGATCCAACACTAGACTTGCTAGACATATTCGGAGTAGATCTAAAAGAGTTTGGTATTAGGCTAAGCACTCTGTTTAGCGAGGTAGATTCCATAGAGAAGTTTTGGGCAATACCCTCTGTCGAATT
>R20__coassemble_564_pt1 | contig 26421 bp, 28 predicted proteins | sample R20__metabat2_low_PE_004 | metagenome-assembled genome bin R20
ATAGTAAGCTAGGAGTAAGTGGGACTGTAGGAGTAAGAAGAGGGATTAGTGGAGTAATAAGAGTGGGAGTATATCTTTAGCCTACCGGTGCTACCCACATAGATAGGGCGGGTAGCACTGTTAAAAATCTAGTAAAGAATTGTCGAAACAAACAATAAGAAAGCAGGCTTGGTTAAGAGACGAAACATTATTATCGCTACTGATGTCGTCCATATCATGGATCAGTAAATTAGCCCTGATTGTTAAGTTACTAAAACTACGTCTAGCGATACAAGTTTGAGTCCATACAGAAATTGCGCATCTAACTCATTGCTGCTACCATGGCTAGGTGGTGTCGGTTGAAACGTCATCACAGAGAATGTACGTTTAAGGTATATGGAGTTAAATGATGAATATAAACAGAAATTTATTTGTAGAAATCACCAACGAACAAGCGTTTACCGTACATGGCGGTAACAACGCAACTGACGTCGCAGTCAATGCAACAGTTTTTAACAGCACCGACATCGACACCAATAGCACCGAAGCTATGGGTAATGTTAACGCCAGTGAGATACTTGAGAATACCGGATTACTCAACCATACCGTAGCTGTTAACGATAGCGTATTAAATGAAACTCTATTGGACAACAACAGCACGGAGACTAATGCCACCCAGCCGCATGAAGATCTGTAGTCTATAGGGTAAATAATTTAAGAACACCGGAAACCGTCGATGACGGTCGGCGGCTTGCCGGTGCTGTGTGATATGAGCGCCAATTATCCTTATGTTGACCAGATGTTCATGGGTAGATAATAGTTCCGACATATATCTGGATTATCATGACCAGGAATGGGGGATCGCCAAACATGATGATATTATCTTGTTTGAGCTGCTAACTCTTGAAATTTTTAAATTTTTCAAGCCGGACTGGCTTGGATTACTGTATTAAAAAAACGGGCAGCGTTCCGCCAGGCGTTCGATGGTTTTGATCCAACCAAAATAGCCGGTTACTCGCCAGACAAAGTCGAACAGCTGATGAACAACACTGGCATTATCAGGAATCTAGCTAAAATTGAGGCCACCATCCACAACGCGCACTATTACCAACAGATTCAGAAACAATATGGCAGTTTTGATCGATATATATGGAGCTTCACCCACGGCCAAACCATTGTTAATAATACCGACAATATTCAAGCAACTTCTGAACTATCTGACCAAATTGCTCGCGATTTGAGAAGGCGCCATATGAAACGTCTAGGCTCTACTACGGTTTATGCCTACTTACAAGCCATCGGAGTGATCAATGATCACCAAACCCAGTGCTATCTGCATCCGTCTAGACAAATACCAAACACTCCAACGTCTAATTGTTGAACACCCTACCAAAAGCATAAACATGCTGCTGGGTTACCCACGATATATCACTGAATGCACAGAGGAGGCGATGGATACCACCCGCCCTGCGCATTAACTAATTAACCAACATCAAAAGTTAATTCACCGTTATGTACCGTCATCTTAATTGCACTGCCGGGCAACACTTCTCCCCGTAAAACCTTTTCAGCTAGTGGATTTTCCAAATACTGCTGAATAGCTCTTTTAAGCGGACGAGCACCATATGTCGGATCATAACCTAAACTGGCCAACAGCTTCACTACCATGTCATCCCACTGCAGATCAAACTTACGTTCAAACAACCGTTGCCTGAGCGCATTCAATTGCAATTCCGTAATATGCGCGATTTCTCGCTCACCCAGATTGTGAAAAACGATCATTTCATCTATACGATTAATAAATTCTGGTCTAAAATGCTCTTTGACTAGCGCCAATACCTGTGGCCTAGCCGCCTCAAAATTCTGATCTTGCAATAAATTAGAACCCAAATTAGAGGTCATAACAACCACGCAATTTTTAAAATCTACCGTACGTCCGTGACCATCCGTCAGACGACCATCGTCTAATACCTGTAACAAAATATTAAACACATCTGGATGCGCTTTCTCGATCTCATCCAATAATACCACTGAGTATGGTTTGCGACGCACCGCTTCCGTAAGATACCCACCTTCTTCGTAGCCCACATACCCGGGAGGAGCGCCAATTAGACGCGCCACCGAATGTTTCTCCATAAACTCAGACATATCAATTCTAATCAACGCCTTTTCAGTATCAAAGAGGTACTCGGCCAAAGTTTTGCATAATTCCGTCTTGCCAACACCAGTGGCACCTAAAAACATAAAAGAACCAATTGGGCGATTGGCGTCTGCCAAACCAGCGCGTGAACGTCTAATAGCGTTAGCTACCGCTTCAATAGCTTCATCTTGCCCTACTACCCTCTGGTGCAAGATCTCCTCTAACCTCAACAACTTACTGCGTTCACCCTCCAACATTTTGCTAACCGGAATATGGGTCCACTTAGCCACTACGTCTGCAATCTCCTCCTCAGAAACCTTATTACGCACCAATTTAAACGGTTTCTTTTCATCAGCCAAAGCTTCCTGCAGTTTCTTCTCCAAAGCTGGTATCCGACCATATTGCAACTCTGATAATTTAGCAAAGTCCACCTTACGACGCGCTTCTTCCTCTTCCAAACGCGCCTGATCTAATTCTTCCTTAATCCGCTGTGCACCATTCAAACGCGCTTTTTCACTACGCCAAATATCCGATAAATCTGCCGACCGTCGTTCAAGATCATCCAATTGGGCTTTTAATTCTCTAAGTCTCTCCTGTGATTCCTCGTCTGACTCTTTACGCAAAGCTTCTTCTTCGATTTTCAACTGAATGATCTTACGATCTAAACGATCTAACTCCTCTGGCTTAGAATCCATCTCTGTGCGAATTCGACTAGCTGCCTCATCCACCAAATCAATCGCTTTGTCCGGTAACCGTCTATCAGTGATATAACGCTGCGAAAGCGTAGCAGCCGCTACCAGTGCATTATCGCTAATATCTACCCCATGATATAGTTCATACTTATCTTTTAGACCACGCAAAATAGCTACTGTATCATTAACGCTGGGTTCATTCACCAACACCTTTTGAAAACGCCGCTCTAAAGCCGCATCTTTCTCTACATATTGACGATATTCATTTAATGTGGTAGCACCCACACAGCGCAATTCTCCTCTGGCTAGCGCCGGCTTCAGCATATTGCCAGCATCCAAGGATCCTTCTGCCTTGCCCGCCCCCACTACTGTATGCAGTTCGTCGATAAATAAAATAATCTGACCATCAGATTTAGCCACCTCCTGCAGTACCGCCTTTAACCGCTCTTCAAATTCGCCCCTATACTTAGCGCCCGCCAATAGTGCACCCAAATCCAACGACAACAACTGTTTATTGCGTAAACCTTCTGGTACCTCCCCATTGACAATACGTTGAGCCAAACCCTCGATAATAGCTGTTTTACCAACTCCTGGCTCACCAATCAAAACTGGATTATTTTTGGTTCGTCGCTGCAATACCTGAATAGTGCGTCTAATTTCATCATCACGTCCTATCACCGGATCCAATTTGCCCTGTTTAGCGCGTTCAGTAATATTGATAGTATACTTACTCAACGCCTGTCGCTTACTTTCAGCATCCTCTCCCTTCACTGTCTCACCCCCTCGTAACTGCTCAATAATAGTTGTTACCTTGGCTTGAGTTAAACCATACTTGCGCAGTTTATCGCTAAGAGCAGAACTACTCTGCAGCAGGGCCGATAAAAATAGCTCGCTAGCGATATACTGGTCCTTCTGTTGATAAGCCAACTTCTCTGCTACATTTAACACCCTGGCCAAATTATTAGATACCGATACATCACCCGCAGCACCCTCCACTGTAGGCATACTGGACAGCATACTTTCCAACTCTTCATGCAAACAAGCAAGATCTATCTGACTCTGCTGCAAAATCTGTTTGACCGTACCATCCTGTTTCAAAAAAGCTAGTAGTACATGTTCAGGCTCAATAAACTGATGATCACGAGTAACCGCTTCCGATTGCGCATCGGCCAAAGCCTCCTTAAAACTGTTTGTTAATTTATCTATCCTCATACACCAATCCACATCCTCTATTGCAAAATCTAACCACCGTTAAACCTATAGATATAGTCTAATATTACTTTTACAAGCCATGCCAAAAAGAACTTCATATATAAAATATAATGTTCCGGTTTAACCACTTTGATCGTTGCCTCTCTCATGGCATGGAGGTTAGAATTTTAGTCGAGTCGCGCAAAACGATTCCAGGGATTCCCACTCTTATGTGCCATATTTAGTGCATTTTATTTGAACAATGATCCAGTAGCCGTTCTAGCGCACCCCTCCATCCTCCAACACTCCGCGCCACCGGCTAGAATCATAAAATTACCCTTAACACCCGAGATATTAAAGTTTAGAATACCAATGCGGTATATCGCTGCCTAAACCACCCACGTAATCAAATCAAAATCGTTGAGAACCTACCGTTACTTAGAATGTCAGTCGCTCAATCTCCATCCACCAGTCCATATTTAAAGCACGCAACATCCCCACCACAACATTTGTGCGCTCCAACTGTAACTGTTGCCGCATCTTGATATCACCCTGCTTAACAATAAACCTGACGGTCCTCGCTCATCAACTCCCTGCTAACCGACTAAAAACCACAAAGTAACCTAACGCTCATTTATTTACGCTATAGCTCAGCAAACAACTGACGACTGTGATCCACAACCTCATGCAGAATGATGACGTTTATACCTGAAGCACAAAAATCTTTTGCTAACTTCGTAACCATGAACCCGACTAGATGCTACTGGCAGCCCTAAAACGAACATACGTTTCTTAGTACCCAGAATCTTGCGTTTAAGTACCGGAACACCACAAATGCTAACTCTAACATAAGTTTCAGTTTTAATCTTTTTAAAAAGAGTTAAACCAAACATAGAAAACTGTTTAAAATTAGGGCCGTTGATCATTTTACAGCACTCAACGCCAAGTATGGATATTTTACGTTTTACTCCATCGTGAATTCGTGACAACTCATTACCAAAAACTGCCCAACCAAACAACATTTTAAAACTGCTTTCTCCTTTGTTTAACGAACCAAAATATTTATATCTAATTCTAGCGATTGGATAGTTATATTTATGGCAAAAATCAACGAGCTCTCGATAATAACGCCTTTGCGCTACAATTCCAAAAGAATTAAAACATGACACTACCACAGACATATAACCAGCGGTATACACAGCCAGATAATGGCCATCTGATAAATTTAAAGATGCGATATAGGATAGTACTAAATCCACAATATGAAGCGAGTCTCTGAAATGACGATCGCGATTTTGGGTTATTGACGCTTTATGGATACGCCTAAAATACAACTGTTGCTTTTCGATCGACACAGCCTTAGCACTAAACAGCGCCTTAGTAAAAAACAGATTATCTTCAAAACAATATCCGACTGGAAACTCAATCTGGTTAGCCTCGACAAAATCTCTATTATAGACAGTTAAACAGGAACTCACTGCCATTCTATTGATAAACTCTCTAACATCTTCGAAGGTAAAAACCTCCTTCTGCCAATCGACTGGCAGATATTTGAAATTGTAATAATTTGAATTAAGGGGCTGCCCTGTCTTATCTTCAAAATTTATCCCTGCAAAGGAGAGCATATCCAAATTCAATCGACGCGCCTTCATGAACAATATTTGACAGGTTTGACTTGCCAAATAATCATCCGCATCAACAAATTGTAAGTATTGTCCTCTAGCTATCCGTATGGCACGATTACGCGAATAGGCTAAACCATGATTGCGCAGATTATGAACAACCCTAACTCTACGTGGATCCTTCGCAGCAAATGTATTTAGAATCTTGAGCGTATCATCTGACGAACTATCATCGACACAGATGATTTCGATATTATATAGGGTTTGGTGGACAAGACTATTCAGACACTCTACCAAATACTGCTGAGCGTTATAAGCACAGACAATCACAGACACAAACGGCTGCCGCCAGTAATCGAAAATTGGATTGCTGTAACCACTCACCAACCGTTCATAATCTAGGTTATTAACAGTATATCGTTTAGCTAGATCGGCAACATAATATTTAAAACAACCCTGAGCTCTTGTAAAATGAAACCTCAGCTGCTCATTAATGAAATCGTAGAACCAAGGTTCCAACTCCGCTAGTAGTTGTTGATTTCGCAAATAATCCTGCACATCCTTCAGAAAAGCAAAAATATCATCAAACTTGGCACTGCTTTGTTCGGTCATGGTGGAATTAGGTCTATTTACGCAATACACGTATAAATCCTTCCTACACACCGCAATTTTTTCAGCCAGAGATTTAACCTTGATACTAAACAAAACATCTTCATAGTAATGTTGTTCCGCAAAAACAATCTCATGGGTTAGCAGAAAACTTCTAGATACCATTTTGAGAACCGGCCCAAATCTCTCAAATAGATCTTGTTTAAAATCGCTGTAAACAAAAACAGAGGTCCCGACGGCATCATAATTGCGATAACTAACGTAATGATTATCCACAAACGCCTGCTGTTCGTAACCAAATTTCTTAGCACCAACTAAACATACATCAGCACAACTAGTACTAATGGTTCTGTACAACTCCGCAAGACAATCTTGTTCAATCCAATCATCCGCATCCACAAAATAGATATAATCACCCACAGCCGCTCTAATTCCAGCATTTCTAGCAGCACCCTGCCCCATATTGGGCTGGGATAAGATTTTAATGCGTGAATCCCTCTCCGCATACTGTCGCAAAACGGCAAGACTATCATCATATGAACCGTCATCCACACAGATGATCTCGAAAAATTTGTAAGTTTGTCCTATAATGCTGTTTAGGCATCTAGATAAGTAATCTGCTACATTGTAGATAGGGATTATGATGGATATTGTTGCATGAAAGAATTTGCCATAATCACGATAGTTGTTACAAATGGCTACTGGACTCAACTCGTTGAACGCTATTTTTAGCAGCGACAACCCAGCACCATATTGCATCTCCTCCTCAGACAGCGCATTTACGAACTCTCTAGTTACACGAATAATCTCTTCTTTATTCTGGTAAGACAGCTGACAATCGCCTAAATATCGATGAACCCTGTGCGTAATCGCACCCATAAAACATTTAAGAATCGCTTCCGAGTTGACAAAGCTCGGCAGTCGACTCAAAAACTCTTTTAAATTACGATATACATCTAACTGACAGTGAAAAAAATAAGGTCTAATAACAGCTAAACTCCTGGACTGGTTAACAACATACGTAACAAGCAGTCTATCTAGTACCAGTACTCTATCAGCCAAAACCAACGCTTTAATAAAGAAACAGCTATCATTGACGCATCTAAGACTATCAAATTGGATATCATACCTTTCAATAAAAGCCCTTTTGTACATACCACTCCATGGCGCATCGGTCAATTGCAGTAACCATGGACAGGAGCGATAATCTAGCACTTTGTTAAAACTATCCGGTGGTACAACCTTCAATGCTATCCAATCATCCTGAAAAAACTCGTGGCTTTTACAATCAAAATAACGACATGGTGCCTTAAGCATATCGACATCATTATCGTGTGCTGCCGTGTACGCGGCGAGTAACGCTCCTGTCTCCATCCAATCATCAGCGTCCACAAACGCTAAATACTCACCCCTGGCCACTCTCATACCGTTATTTCTGGCCACCCCTGCAAATTCATTCTTTTGCTCAAGGATAGTTATGCGCGGATGCTGAGCTTGATAATACCTAAGAACATTTAAACTACCGTCCGTCGATCCGTCATCTATGCAAACAACCTCAAAATCACCCAAATCCTGAGTCAATACAGATTCCAAACAACGTCCAATCGTACTCTCAGCGTTATGTACCGGAATAATCACCGACACCTTCAAACTCGACATTGTCTAACCTCTAAGGTTGAAATAGGTATTAGCATAATCCCCACATAGTCAAATCAAAACGTCACACACATCTACAACAAATTTATCAGCACCCGACAAATACTATAGTGTAAAAATAACAAATTCAATGTCCTAAAATAATGGCAGAATGTAGCTATCATGAGAAGAACCGTAAGAGAGAAGCATTGAACTGTTGCATAATCTAACTAACAGCAAAGATACAAACAAAAACCAACTAAATCAATAAATCACTACTGCATCACCAACCCTATTATCCACATCAGTAGTCGAATAGATACTTTCAATGAATATACTAAATAATCAACTACAAATGGAGTATCCGCAACCTGCACCCAAGCTAGTCTAGGACGTTGATTTTACAAAACAATTGCTATATAGTCCAGGCGTTTGGCTATGTAGCTCAGCTGGTCAGAGCGCGGCACTCATAATGCTGAGGTCAGTGGTTCGAACCCACTCATAGCCACCGGTCTCGAGCCATGCAGTTGTCTGCCTGAGGTCGGGTTTAGCGTGTGGAGCCCGTGTGGAGCCTTCATGGTGATAGGGGTTGGCAGCGCGGACAGTAAGTGCTGCTTCTACCGTCGATGATGATTTTTTCCAGAGTAGTATCACAGCTGGGACAGGACTGACCGAATCGCCCGTACACCAGCAGTTGCTCCTGAAAGTGCCCTACACCGCCATCACTATGGCGATAATCCCGAATGCTGCTACCACCACTAACCACCGCCCGCAATAAAAACCGTTGCGTTAGCTCCACCACTCGCTGCCAGTCATTGACCGTTAAACAGCCAATCCGCTGTGCGGGATGCAAACCCGCCGCAAACAACACTTCAGTAGCATAGATATTACCGACACCCGTCAACACATGATTGTCCATCAACAATCGCTTAATCACTGTACTAGGTCTACGCTTACCCCACCAAAACAGATACTCTGCACTAAGTGGCAGCGTACGATAATGTGTAACTAACGGATAAACACTAGCAAGTTGTTCCACTGTTAAAGGTTCCAATCCCAGATTAATCAACCACTCATGCTGCAAAACCGGTCCATCCAACAGCACCCAACCACCAAAACGGCGTGGATCACTATACAAGAGACTGCTTTCAACGAACCTCAACCGAACATGCACATGCTTACACATTGGAGATTCGCTCTCTAAAGCAGAAATAAACAGACTGCCGGTCATCCCCAAATGCACCAGACAGGCCCTACCTGAGACAAACTGCAACACCAAATAGCGACCGCGCCTACCTATCGCTACTAATTCGTCGCCAATTAATTCCCCAAAACCACCATCAGGCCGATCGTAACGAAGATTGCCGCGCAACGTACAACCGCTAATCTCTGCCCCTGAAAGCCTCTGGCCAAGCAGGCTTGTCAAACCCCCAGCCACTACCTCCACTTCCGGCAACTCTGGCATATTTCTCCGTCACCTGAAGAACCAACTCTAAACCACTTATTTCGACTCTTAAATTGACGACTTACTTAATCTTATCCTCTTTAAACACCACATGCGTACCCACCTTACCACTAGTCGCATCATACGCTCTGGGATCAAACTTCTTTATTTGCAACTTCTCGGTAGTATTACGCTTGTTCTTAACCGTAGTATAATAGAACTTGGTGGGTTTACCAGCTATCGTTTTACCAGTTGACACCAACTTAATTTTTTCGCGTACCTTAGCCGCCATATACCAATCACCTCACAATATCGTAGTAATACTGAGCTAAATTCATCAATACCTGTTCAATACCCAACTTATCAATAATCTTGAGACCCTTTGCCGACACCCTAAGTTTGATGAATTTCTTTTCATCTTCCAACCAAAAACGCTTACTGTGCAGGTTAATTTCAAATCTGCGTTTGGTCTTGATATTAGAGTGAGACACCTTATGACCCACTCGAGGACGCTTACCCGTCACCATACAAACTTTAGACATATTCAGCTCACCTTATTACAAACTACAACCCTTAATAACTCTGTCACAAAACTTAATCCACGCAACCACAGCGCTACAAGGAACAAACGGTTAGGGTATACCAAAAAGTAACCAGCATAGCAAGCAATTTAACTCGCGTACTAAGAAACATCTCGCACCTCTGTTTGTTTCTTATTCCACTAATTATCAAACAAAACATGACTTTTACAAACCCAATCAAACCAACTAGAACTCTATCAAGTTGAGCTCAACTATACACCATCTAGCAGTACATACAGAGCACACGCTTAACCTAGATCCTGTCTTAGCTTTCCAATCTCCTCTGTAGCCAACTCAGTTAACTCGGCTATCTGATCGATAGCATACATCTTCTTAGCAACTATCAGCCTACTCTCCTCCCTACCCCGTTTTTCTCCGATCTCAATACCACGTTTTTCGCCTGCCCGGTGAGTAGCGTAATTAAGCATTTAGATTCTCAAGTCTGGCATTATATTTTGCCAACTCTACCTCGTTTGCGCTCATTTTGGTTAATTCCTCCATAGCCTCTTTAACCTCCGAATTCCAGGAACTCTGGCGGAATCATATTAGGATTTCTTATGAATTGCATCCAGATAGCCAACATTTTATTAATCGAGCGTTTAGGAGTAGCTTCCAGTTTAGCCAGTTCGATTATAAAATGCCTTGTCTTATTAGAAGCTACTTCACTGGGATCTACGCTGCTCTTTTGATACGTATATACTATCTCATGTAAACATCCCGTTCTTCCAGTGGCCGATCCAGCAACAATCCAAATCGATATGATATTTGGAAGATCGCTATAATCTTGCCCCTCTTTTAAACTTGTGGCTATCAGCTTGGATTGATAGAAAATTGACCGATCAACTATGTTGCCCTCGTCGATGCACTGGATCTCCATATTAATAATAGTGCCGTCATTAGAAATAGCCAGAATATCCAAACGAATAGACTTGCCGTCACTATTACTTTTTTATACTCGGTCGGCGCTAAGTCGATATCCTGGATGTAGGGATTGCCATCCAAAATAGAGCTCAAAAGACATATCAAAACTCGTTTGTGACTCCTTTTACCGAATAGATGGTAAAAAACATAATCATTTTTAACCGGTAACAACTCTACATTTCGCCAATCCAGCGATATCTGTGCCATGTGCAATCCCGAACTATTCCTCCTCCGAAGCGGTGGAAATGCTAATGTTGCTCCCGGTGGTTGTCAATTAGTAGATTGATTATAATCCACATAATATCCACTATATTCTTGGATGATGCCACTATTTAACCGCAAAATTGCCGTTATTGTAACGAAAATCTATATATTGCGGTATATCACCCTGCTGCTGCAGTATCTGAGGATATAGTGCGATAAAACGCGCGAACTGCTGAGTTAAATTTTTATCGATAAAGAATAATTCCGTACCTATAGCTAAACGAATTTTCCAATAATCACCACGATGCCATTCCATATTGGTAATTTGCCAATTCTGCTTAGATAGCATCGGCAACAGTTTCTTGTAGGTTTCCAATACATATTTAAAACGCTGTTCGCTTCCTACTAAATGCGGTAGAATAGGCAGTGGTTGTTTAGCAAACGCAATTGATATTCGCTGGTCATCACCATCCACTAATTCCTTATCAAGCCAGATAGCTACCGGCTGTCTCTCCGTTATATCAATCTGTAACACACCTGGCCAACTTCGCGTTATCCTCAACCATTTAACCCATGGATTACCAACCAACTCCTGTTTTAAGCCAGTTAGGGAATCACCAATCATGCCCCTTTGCAACTGACTCACAACTAACCGTTTTAATTCATCTTTAGTGATTTGCTGGCAGTCAGCATATACCCGTACCTCTACCCAAGGTAAACCGGAAAAATGACGATACCCGATCCAGCCCAACAGCACCAGACCAACTAAGGCCAACCAATGCCATGCCAGCAACAGACCATGATATTTGACGGTATTACTCTTCATAATTATTCTCATCATCAAGAGACAATCCAAGCAGTTTAATCTCAAGTTGCAGATCTATCTTATACCGTTCTTTAACATTCCGCTGAATAACACGAATCAGTCTTAGTATATCACCACTGGTGGCCCTATCACGATTAACAATAAAATTAGCATGTTTAGTGGAAATTTCCGCTCCCCCGCAACGATAGCCTTTCAAACCACACTGCTCTATCAACCGAGCAGCATAATCGCCTGCTGGGTTACGAAACACGCAGCCACAATTAGCGAACTCCAACGGCTGACTAGCGCGACGCTTAATTAACTGTTGTTGCATAGTACGTCGCGCCAATTGCGGATCGCCCATCCGAAATTGTAGCATAGCAGCCACCACCAAATCATCTGGCGCCAAACCATCTACCTGCCGATAACCAAACTGAAAATGTTTAGATGTATACCATCTACAGTCTCCCGTTCGATGCATTACTTTAACTGCTACAAGATGACGCCAAAGCTCATCTCCATGGGCACCCGCATTCATCCTTACCGCACCACCTACCGTTCCAGGAATACCTGCCAAAAAAACCGCGTCGGTCAACTTACAACGTAAAGCAAAATTGACCATAGTACCCAACCTAACTCCAGCCTCTGCATATATCCAATTGTATTTGGCCAGATAGCGCAAACGACTAAAATTGCGACCAAAATGTACTAGTAAACAGCTGTTATCTAACCCCTGATCGTTAATCAATAAATTGCTCAATCCCCCCAGGGGCACTACACTACCCCGCCAAAGCTTTAATAAATTAGCCAATACCAATAGATTATGTGCTTCGTGAAAGCTGGCGCTGACACCGCCAATACGCCAACTACTAAACGAAGCTAGGTTGCAAGTTACAAGTTCATTTGCCAGCAATGTTCGTACCACGGACCATTCATCATCCTTCATTTAGCACCCTGCACCCATCCAGCAATAGTTTAACTGCCTTATTAACGTCACCAGCCCCTTGCACCAATAACAGATCCCCATCCTGTAGTAAAGGTAATACCGTAGCAACCGCCGATTCAGTATCATAACAACAATGCACTTTGTTACATGTACAACTCTCAATCTCACTCGCTAAACGCTCACTGGTAACTTGCGAAATGGGCATTTCGCTAGCAGCATAGATATTCATCAAAATCAACAAATCCACTGCACCTAGCACTTGCACAAAATCCTGCCACAAATCGTAAGTGCGCGAATAACGATGCGGTTGAAATAACATAACTAACCTACTACCAGGACACGCGGCCCTTACAGCAACGATTGTAGCCTGAATTTCTCGTGGATGATGTCCATAATCCTCGATCAATAGCGTTTTACCGCCTTGCGGCAAAACCAGATAACCATGACGCTCCATACGACGTCCAACCCCGCTGAAACTACTCAAGCTATTCGCGACCATTTTAACTGGCAAACCACACCCAGCAGTAGCCACGATCAACGCCGCTACAGCATTCAAAGCATTGTGTCGTCCGGTTAAACTAGTATGCAGTTCAAAATGATCCAACTGATATTTGGACCAGCTGACCTTAAAACTGCTGCTAAATCCATCCTGTACAAAATCTGACAAACGCACTTCAGCACCATCTTCAAAACCATAGGTGATCTGTTGTCGATCCAGATATTTTAAAACCGCACGAACGTTAGGATCATCATAGCAAACAACCGCTAATCCATAAAAGGGCAGCTGATGTGCAAACTTAACAAAAGCATCTTTACGCTCTGACAATTGCATATGGTAATTACTAATATGGTCACGATCGATGTTGGTAATTACGCTAATAACTGGATTAAATCGCAAAAAAGAACCATCGCTTTCATCAGCTTCGATGACAAAAAAAGCTCCAGCACCAGCACGCGCGCTACGATGCGAACTATTAAGTATACCACCAACAACATATGCCGGATCCAACCCACCTTCCACTAACATATGTGCTAAAAGACTAGTAGTAGTTGTTTTACCATGCGTACCCGCGATGGCAATACCTACGTTAAAACGCATGATCTCTACTAACATTTGTGCCCGCGGAATTACTGATAAATGCAATCTACGCGCTTCCATTAGCTCTGGATTATCCTCAGTAATAGCTGATGAATACACTACTACCTCTACCCCAGCGATATTCTGTGGATCATGAGTGTAAAAAACCGTAGCTCCTGCTGCTGCCAACCGTTGCGTATAACTGCTGGGATTTAAATCGGAACCCGAAACCGCGTACCCATAATGAAGCAATAATTCTGCAATTCCACTCATACCAGAACCACCGATACCAATAAAGTGGATTCTTTTGCAACGCATAGCTTTTGTTAACCGTTCATCAAACACTTCTTCACCCCAACTCGCACCTCGATCATTCCGCTTTACCCTAGACCACCTTCTAGGTTGGCTTAAATATTAAATATTAGCCAACACGTATATTACCATCGTTATCAAACACCAAATCTGGATACCGACGGTTAACAACCGCTTGATTGTTAGCTAGCTGCAGAACACACAAATCATTATAACCACGCGCTACTATCGCCATACCGATGGCATTAAACAGTAGATTGCTACCCCCATAACTAACAAAAGGTAAGGCCAGTCCCTTAGTGGGCAATAAACCCACATTAACCCCAATATTAATTAACACCTGTATACCCAAATTAATGCTTAAACCAGAAACCACATAACAGATATACCATTCGTTCAGAATAGCCGCCATATACGCTGTACGCATACCACGATAGAAAACCAAACCAAAACAGAACAACAATCCTAGCTGTCCAACTACTCCAAACTCCTCCGCAAATACCGCAAACAAAAAATCCGTATGCGCCTCCGGCAGATAAAATAGTTTTTGGATGCTATGCCCCAGCCCTGTTCCAAACCATCCCCCGCGTCCAAAAGCAATCAAAGCCTGGGTAAGTTGGTAGCCACTACCAAAAGCCTGTTCCCAAGGATTTAAAAAACTGGTAATACGCGCTAACCGATAGGGAGATACAACTGCTATCAGTACAAACGCTAAAACTATGGTACATAGTACCACCACAAACTGTAGTATACGTGCCCCTCCTAAAAACATCATACTAAACATAGTAGCGCCAATAACTACCGTAGAACCAAAATCTGGTTCTAATAGCAGTAATGCTGCTAGCAAACCTAAAATACAGAGCGGGCGTATGAAGCCACCAAAATCTCCCAATCTAAACCGATGTCGCACTAAATAGCTCGCTACATAAAGCACAACCGCAATCTTCACTAATTCAGATACCTGTAAAGAGATAACACGAAGATTAATCCAGCGAGAACTACCGTTAATAGTGGCTCCTATACCTGGCACCAACACCAAAATTAACAAGATAAAGGAGAGCAAAATAAGATGACCGCTCCACTGTTGCCATTCCTTAACCGGAACATGCAGCACCATTACACAACTCGATATTGTTATTAAAAGAAAAACGGCCTGCCTGATAATAAAATAAAATTGATTATGATAATAGTGATTAGCGATAGCCATAGAGGCCGATGACAGCATAATAAAACCAATGCACAATATCCAAACTAACGTGACAAACCATGTAGAGTCGTAGTAAAAATTGTGACCGCCGAACCTCGTCTGACTAGCAGACAGCACCCAATTATCCACCACTAAATTATAATCTGCGTTTTTATTATTCGCCCGATGCTTATTCATAATCCTGCAGTTAATCGAGTTATAACCATCTGTTTAAACTGTTCACCACGTTGTTCAAAATTAGCAAACATATCAAAACTAGCACAAGCTGGCGAAAACAACACTGCATCATGTGGTTTGGCCAATAGTCTGGCTTGCTCTACCACATCCAACAACTCTTTAGCAAACATTTGCGGTAACTCATCGTCAGCAATAGCCAAATCACACTTAATGCGATCAGCATCCCGTCCAAACAGTACTATTCCACGCGCATACATTAGCACCGTCTCTCGCAAACCACTAAAATTTGCATTCTTACCCACTCCACCCAAAATCAGAACAATTTTACCAGTAATGGTAGCAGCTAGTCCGTTCACTGCTGCTATAGTAGCGCCCACATTGGTCCCTTTAGAATCATTGAACCAATCAACCTCACCATAATTGGTGATAAACTCCATACGATGTCTTAAACCAACAAAGCTGCAAGCAGCCTCTACCACCTGTTGATTGATCGGTAAACCTAACCCCAACAGAATAGCAAAACCTGCCGCTACATTGTACAGATTGTGTTGTCCACGCAGCTTGAGGTCGCTAGCTCGCAATATTAACTCGCCATGGTAATACAACTCATTACCCAATACCGCTACATCTCCTCCCTGACCAAAACTATAACAACATTCCGGTAAAACCAGTCCCTGATAAAAAAACTGCTGATCTGGATTGCTATTCAATACCGCGCACTTACAATCATTAAACACCCGTTGTTTCGCAGTAATATATTCGGTCAAATCCGTATAGTGATCCATATGATCCGGCGACACATTAAGCACGGTAGCTACCGATGCCCCTAAATGGTCTAACAACTCCAATTGAAAACTAGAAAGTTCCAAAACATAATAGTCAGTCCCCTCATCCAGTAGGTCTAGTACAGGTGTGCCGAGATTACCGCCCACCGCAACACAATAACCCAAACTCTCCAATAACACTCCCACTAAGCTAGTGACAGTACTTTTACCATTAGAACCAGTGATCGCAATTATCGGCTGGTGAATATAATGCTTAAAAAGACCAATATCGCTTGTAACTCGGGCAGCGCCTACCCGCGCACTCCAATAAATACGTTGATCAGCCACCCCGGGACTAAGTATTACCCTATCTATCTGAGACGATACTCCATCCGAATCTAGTTCAGCTACTTCTGAATAATATTTTAGTTGTGGAAAACATTGTTCAAGCTGCGCAAGGTACGGTGGCCGTTCTCGCGTATCGAGTACGACGCACTCTCTACCATGTTTCACTAAAAAACGCACTACCGACCAACCAGTTACACCCAGTCCAACTACCAGACTTATGTCGCCCATTTCAATCAAAACTCCCTGCGCTACACCCTAACTAGCACGTCACACCAACACTACAAACCAAACCACCGCGCAGTTACCATCTGCGCGTTCCCTTTACTGCTTCACCCTGCATTGCTAGAGTCCCTGCCCGATTAGCTACTGCACGCTGCTGCCAAAGACAATCAGATGCGGTGTCAAAATACTGCTGGGCCAACTGTCCCATGGATACCAATTGGTAACCACTAGCCAACCAACTCTCCAACAATTGTTTAAACCAAGCTAGATAACGCATACCCTCTAGCTCGGCATGCAGCGTAAATACGCTAAAGCTTTGTGACCCCACCAATGTCTGCAGACGGACAATTGATCTTTGATCAGCTACTCCGTTACTATCTACCAACAATTCGTCTAGAGTAGGTAGGGTAGTCGGCAACTGCAAAACTGGAATACGCTCACCCAGACAAACCGGATAAAAAGGGCTAGAACCGCGACAATCACTGGCATATTTAATGCCGGCCTGACAGTATGTTCGCAAACTATCAAGATTGGCTTGCCAACCCGGTGCTGCTGCCGTCACCGCCTGTCGATCAAAAACCCGCTCAAACTCCCGTGTTGCACGTTCGAATTCCTCAGCAATCTGGGTGGACGTAAGACCGTTATTTACCCCATTTTGCCAATACTGATGATCATAGCAATGGATACCAACTTCAAATCCCATACGTGATATCTGGCGCATCAACCCTTCATGTTTACCGCCAACATGAGGTCCCGGCCACAATAGCCCATGTAAAATAGTACCTAGACCATAGTTGCTAACTACCCTGGTCTTTAAACATTTGAGCAAAAAACCTGGATGCCACAACCTACGAAGCGCACGACCCGTATTGTCTGGACCCAGCGCTAAATAAAACGTAGCCGAAACTTTCAATTCGTTTAACACTTCACATAGCCGCAAAGCCCCAAGCGCAGTACCCCTTTCAGTATCTACGTCAATCTTTAGCCCTATTTGTTTGACTTGCTCTTCCACCATTTTCTCGGCATCTTTTAACTATGCATTTCTTGAATCTATCTATCCCAATAGCTATCCAATGTTAGACGCAAACCATCTAACAGTTTTACCTTAGGCGTCCAAGCTAGTCTCGTCCGCGCCTGCTCAATAGATGGTACACGATGATCCACATCAGCATATCCATCAGCATAAAACTCCTTAGCCACTACTGGTACCACCCGCGCTCTAGCCAGTCCCTCTGACACTTTAGGATAATCTAGCGCTAAAGTCAGTATGTGCTCAGCCAACCTTTCAATAGAGCAATCATTATCAGGATTACCGATATTAAAGATTTGTTGTTCCGCGCAACCATTATGATTCTCAATAATTTTCAACAACGCTTCAATACCATCATCAATATAAGTAAAACAACGACGTTGCTTGCCGCCATCTACCAAACGAAGACTGCAACCATGTTGCACAGCACTAATAAACTGAGTCACCACCCGCGAACTGTTCATTAATTCCTGATTACTACGTTCATCCACAATTTGATCTAAATTAGGACCAAACCAGTTAAAGGGTCTAAACAGGGTAAACTTCAAATCTTTGTGGCAACCATAACCATAAATCAAGCGATCCATCAACTGTTTGCAACTGGAATATATCCAGCGTTCCTCCCGGATCGGTCCCGTTACCAGTTGACTAGTAAGTTCGTTAAACTCTGGCTCAGAACAACAACCGTACACCTCCGAAGTGGAGGGGAAAATCAGATGTTTATGATATTTAGCGCACCAACGCACGATCGGCAAGTTGGCTTCAAAATCCAATTCAAATACTCTAAGCGGATCCGTAACATAACTATTAGGAGTAGCCACCGCCACTAAAGGCAGCACTACATCCGCCAGCCTCACCTGATTCTCCAACCACTCACGACAGATCGTAATGTCTCCTGCATTAAAATGAAACCGCGGATTTGCTTTCACTCTGGGGTCTAGCTTGCCACTAGTTAGATCCATGCCATATATTTCCCAATCCGTGCGCTTCAAAATAGCGGCAGCCAAACTACTACCAATAAAACCGCCTACACCTAATATCAAAATCCGCTTCATAAAATACCCAGACGCAAAACCACTACATCAAGCAGCAGAAAAAGCGTTACTCCCTCCCCATATCAGTCAATCTACTTTGCCCTAAGCTAAACCCTTTAAATCAAATCACATCCAATCAGAACCAGCACCAAACAAAACCACCAACACATACGCTGAGTTTACATCCCCTAAACTAACCTCTCAACTTTTTTATGCAATCATGTCCCCGCTGATAAAACCAAAATTCCGTCTGCAAAAATAGTTAATAACCCCGCACAAGCATTAAACCCCACTCTATGTACCGAAAGGCTGAATTTCTGAAACCGTCGTAACAGGAGAACCATTAATCACCTCACGCACAGCGAATCGCTGTCGCCCGCGTACTTCCTTGTAAATACGCCCAACATACTCTCCCATAATACCAATGCCTAATAAAATTACTCCTATTAAAAAAAACACTAAAGCAAATAGGGTAAATACCCCCTCTACCTCTGGACCAATCCACAACCGACGTACCAACAGATAAATGACCAATAGTAAACTCATTAATGAGATGCCGCATCCTAATACTGAAAAAATCTGAATGGGCACCAAAGAGTAACCGGCCATCAAATCAAAATTTAGACGTATTAAACTATACAGATTATAACGTGAATTACCATTCTTGCGCACACAATGTGCCACTTTCACTTCGGCAGGATATCTAGCATAAGAATAAGCCACAGCCGGAATAAAAATAGAGCTTTCCCGACTAGCCGTTATTAATTTAACCAAATCGATACTATAGGCACGTAACATACAACCATGATCAGTCATCTTGATATCGGTAATTTTTTCGCGCACAAAATTAATCACGATAGATATATACTTTCTAAACCAATTGTCTTGTCGATCGTATAAACGCACTCCGCTCACTAAATCATGACCCTGCTCCACCAGACGCACTAACTTAGGTATCTCCTCTGGAGGGTTTTGCAAATCGGCATCTAAGGTCACTACCACTTCCCCCTGCGCCTGCATAAAACCAGCGATTACCGCCATATGCTGACCAAAATTACGTGTAAAATCCACTAACACCACTTTATCTGGTCGTTGTCTTTGAAAAGTTAACATCACCTGCCAAGAATTATCCTGACTACCATCATTAACCATAATTAACTGATAGGACTTATCCAAGCTATCCAAGACACGCCACAAACGTTCAAACAGTTCCGGTAAATTATCCTGTTCATTGTAAACCGGAACCACCACACTAATATACGGTTTCATATCAACTTAACCAACGGATCACAAAATCCTAATTATTTGCGCACAATTAACGACGATTAAACACCTTTCCCATCGCTTCAATCACACGATCCTGTTCTACTGCACTCATCTGACTAAAAAGCGGCAATGAAAAAATGGTATCCGACACCTGCTCAGCTACCGGAAATTGTCCAACCCGATAGCCATATCTCTGCTGATAATAACTATAGAGATGCGCAGCGTGATGGTGATAACCGATACCAATATTATTGCTCTTCATACGTGCAATGAATTCATCACGACTAATCCCAGTCTCCTCCAGATTGAGTTGTGGCGCATAAATATACCAAGCAATTCTGCAATTATATTCGGGCAGCTCCGGCAGATGCAGCTGTTCCCAACCCGCTAAAATTTGATTATAACGAGTGACCAGTTGCTCCCTCTTGGCAATAAACTCCTCCAAATGACCCAGTTGATGGATTCCGATAGCAGCCTGCAAATCCATCATGTTATATTTGTAACCAGGCCTGATCACATCATAATTCTGATTACCATCTTTGCCATAACGATTCCAGGCTTCACGATCGATACCATGAAAACGTTGTACCGACACCTCATAAGCCAATTGCTCATCACGGGTAACCAAACAACCGCCCTCACCCGTTGTCATAACCTTGTTGGGGTGAAAACTAAAAACTTGAATATCTCCAAAACTGCCAATAACACGATCACGATAAATACTACCGATTGCATGCGCACAATCTTCTACTACTCTAAGTTCGTACTTTTGAGCGATTTGATATAAGCGATCCAGATCTACCGGTATACCGGCAAAATGTACCGGCATAATGGCTTTTGTACGCGGTGTAATCGCTGCCTCCACCTGCTCCATATCCATGTTGCGAGTTACTGGATCTATGTCCACCAGAACCGGTCTAGCTCCAACATGCACAATGCTATTTAAGCTAGCCACAAAAGTCATGGGAGTAGTAATAACCTCGTCGCCCTCCCCAATTCCGCAACACTTAAGAGCCAAATGCAAGCCCGCCGTAGCAGAATTCAGTCCAAGCACCCTAGGAGCATGTAGATACTCCGCCATCATCTTTTCAAACTTAGCCACTCGTGGACCGGTCGCTAACCAACCAGAACGCAAACACTCTATCACTTCGTCAATTGCAGCTTGATCAATCTCTGGCGTTGAAAACTTCAAAAAGTCCTCTCCCATTATTCACCTCTTCACAGCTACTATACTGTTGCTTAACTGACCACTAAGCCACCACCCCATTTATGACCAGTTGTAAACAACACCCCTATCCAATCAATGACACGATAGACAATAAGTATCACAAATCTCAATCACCAACCACTGAGATCATATATCGCGGACCAACAAAAATACACCTAAAATTATTACCGCAATACCCAACCATTGATTGTAGGTCAGTTTTTCATTCAACAAATAGCAAGCAGCAAAAGCACTAAGTACATATCCCAAACTGCCAATAGGATAGGCTACGCTTACCTGCACCCTAGATAGTACCGCCAAACAGCAAAGCATACTGCACACATAGGCACCGCAACCTAGGATGATATAGGGAGAGGTAGCCACCTTGAACAACAATCCACTCACCATTTCCCAGGTCAGATTAACACTGCCAATACCCATCATACCGCGTTTGAGCAAGAGTTGCGCCGCTGTGTTCAACACCACCTGTACCAACAGCAGCAAAGCCATCCATCCATTCATAACCTATCCCTTTAAACCCTTTCAACGATGTCTTAACCGTTCTTTTTTTCAACCAATTTTTTAGTTCGCTCCACAAAATACCCATTTATTATAGGTAAAATGGCAAACTGCAACACCGTAACAGTCATAGCATGCACGGGATGCATCAAACCTACTCCATTAAGCCATCGATTCAAAACATCTCCCATTACAAAGCAAAAGGCGGTATCCACTATCGAGGTAAATGCCCTAAACATCTTCTCGCGATCTATACCACCACTAATCAACATTAACGTCTGTCTATCGCTAATCTCTATCATACTCACACTTTATTTAGTTGCTCCATTATTATCATGTTGAGTCGAATTATTCGTCGCGTTGCTGGCAGGCTTATCACCTGTAAAAGGCACTGAAAACCAGGTATAGACACCGTAGCTTACCACTACTGCCAACTCAAACCCTCGCCAGTACAATTCCTGAGCACCTACCTGTACCCCCAATACGTTAAATAATCGCTCCCCGCCTCCTACCACTAAAATCTCGTCGTCCAACAGCCTACTTATCATAACACAACACCATATTCTACCAGACCTTAAAATATGTAATGCCTCCAGATACCCGCCGCCGTTCGTCGTCTTTAATATCGTGTGGCATGCACCTGATGCAGTCTAACCAATATTCCACGATTAAACCCGTCTCTCGCTAATTCAAACTGCTCTATGGCGCACCAATTCCTCCCTGACATACGCCTAGCTTCAGAAATATCCGTGGTACTAGTTGGTGAATCAAACAGGAAAGGATCGATATAACTACCACCAATTCCACCACCGATAGCCTGCAAATCATTATCTAATAATGTTATCATGGTTCCTCATACAAAACTAACATTTACCCCCAGCGCATTAATTCGTTTCCATTTGTTGTACGCAGCCTCATACCGCTTAATAAACCATGGGATTGCCTATTATAGTATGAGTTAGCTTAACAGAATGTTACGTATCACTCGACACTCCACCTAACCAACAATAAAAACCACACAGATGGTTTTGGTATCAGACCAGCGACTGTGCATCCACAAACTCGATTAACACAATAAAACTATCTATCGTGGTATCACCACACATCGATGGAACTTGAAAGGAGTAGTCACATTCAAACCAAGTAACGCCAAATGTAATCACACTGTTGCCGGTATTATCAAGGTGGAAAATCTTGTCCGATAACTTAAAAGTTGTGATATTGAACAGGTAGTCACACATCAGGTCTCTTCCTTTTGATTAAGTCGGTAATCTTTCGATGATTATTATCATCAACAACATACACCTACACCACGATATTCGACTTACTTAAACAGTTTAAACCTTAGGATACTGAACGAAATAATTTTACGCAAATATGATACTGTCCTGCACCTTCACAGGTTCTATGATAGATAGAAAATTTTATAAGTATTTTTGAAGTATCTTTGTAAACTTAACTTACAGAAAAACTGTCTCATCAACATAGACCAGAAATACCCAAACAGTTAGTACACCGCATCCACAATTAAGTGCCGCTATTTATTCAGACAATATTATTAGATGGTACCAACAAAACTAGCAGTCACACTGCAAACATCACTTCACGCTCTACGCTACCCATACAGCCAACGCCTCTTTACCTATTTACTGATACTATTTCGTTACAAAATAGACTTTAACCAAACCAATCTATGCTCAATTTTTCCTGGCTACACCTAACACTAAACCCAGATTGTTAATATGTCTGGTTATTTTTTCTAAATGTTGGATATTATCTACCAACAACTCAATGGTTAATACCTTGCATCCTCGCTCATTACCACTCTGTCCTATATCTACTATAGATGAATGCGCGTGGGTGATAATCTGTTTAATGTCATCAACCACATCCCCATCCCAAGGCGTGCGCACCACAATTACCGTACTGAACTGTCTAGCTGGTTGATCAGCCCAGTCTATCGATAAAATACGTTCTTTATTAGGCGATAACTGCTTAAAACACTTACAATTAACCGAATGAACTTCTAACTGATACTCGGCGTTAAGATAACCGGAGATATTATCCCCTGGAATAGGTGAACAACATGAAGCCAATTTAACCTCTATCCCCATTGCTCCCTTAACCACTGAGGCAGCAGATAAACTCCCTGAACCACGACCTGATGGGCGAATCTTGCCTTTACGCTCTTTCCACCAATTAACTAACTGATAGGCCGTTAATAACGGCAATAATTCACCTCCACCTAACGCAGCATAAAAATCACTACGTTTTTTCCAGTGATAATGACGCAAAAATCCACTCCAACTGTGACTATCAATCTGCTCAACGTCAAAATTAACATACATCAACGCTCGTTTAAGTATGCGTCGTCCCAAAGCCACTCTTTCCGTCACTGGACGATTATGCCAATAATGTCTAATAGCGCACTTTGCTCGCCCAGTAACCACAAAATTTAACCACCATAAATCGGGTGCCGCCTCACTATCCGCCGAGGTAACAATCGCCACCGTCTGACCCGATTGTAAAACCGTCGATAACGAAACAAACTGCCGATTAACCATTGCGGAAGTACACCGATTGCCGATTTCTGTATGGATAGCATAAGCAAAATCAATCGGAGTAGCCCCGTACAGCAATTCTACCACTTCACCCTTAGGGGTAAAGACCGAAATACGCTCCGTCCCCAAATCGGTCTTCACTCCATCTAAAAAGTCTGTCGGATTAAGACCATTGAACTGCATTTCCAGTAGATTACGAATCCACTTTTGATTAGATAAACCTGGCACCCCCACGCTACCATCTTGATCTTTGTACAACCAGTGTGCCGCAATACCAAAATCAGCTGTATGATCCATCTCCTTAGTACGAATTTGCACCTCTAGAAAGACTCCTGAAGGCCCCAATAATACTGTGTGTAAAGACTGATAACCATTTTGTTTGGGTAACGCAATGTAATCCTTAAATTTACCAGGAATCGGTTTGTAGAGCTGATGAATAACGCCCAGCACTCGATAACAGCTATCGATGTCAACCACTACTATCCTCATACCATAAATATCCGTAATATCCATGAAAGAGGTGTGTCTTTTAATCATCTTACAATAGATGCTATATAGGTTTTTTAAACGCCAAACGATTTTAAAATCACTTAAATGTTGATCTGCTAAACTTTGTTCAATACGCTCTTTTAGCTGTTTAATGGTTTCGAGATGTTTACCATACATGTGCTCCACTGCTGTCTCTAATATGCGATAGCGACGAGGATATAGGGCGCTAAACGCTAAATCTGTTAATTCGGTATTGATCTTAAAAATACCCAAACGCTGGGCGATAGGAGCATATATCTCTAACGTATCCCGGGCAATATTTGCCCTGCGTACACTATTAGTAATCGCCTGCAAAGTACGCATATTGTGCAATCGATCAGCCAGCTTGATTAAAATTACTCTAATATCACTAGCCATAGCCAGAATCATTTTGCGCAAACTCTGACTACGCGTCTCAGACGGTGAAACTTTAGATAGTTTGGGCAGTTTGGTCACCCCATCCACCAACTTTGCCACTTCAACACCAAAACTGGCTTCTATCTGCAGCAAAGTGGTATCAGTGTCTTCCACCAAATCGTGCAACAACGCAGCAACGATACACTGATAATCACAACGCAGCCGTGCCAAAATAGTAGCCACTACTAACGGATGAACAATGTAACTCTCACCACTATCTCGCTTTTGATCAGCGTGCCTCTGCAACGCGAAACAAAACGCCTGTTCTATTCTAAAGCGCTGCGCTGCCTCCAAATAATCAACACTTTCTAACAACTGCTGGTAGTAACCAGCAAAATCACCGGCACCAACATCAGCACTGCACTCGCTGTCACCCGTGATCACCAATCTCCCTCGTGCAAAACCACCGGCCGCCTAAACTTAAAAATCGGTCACAATATCCGAACCACTTGACTGCATTAACTTCAACTGTCCAACAATCATCACAGATCGGCTAAATAAGTTCCTTCTCCTCTGAGTTGACAAACATATCGCCACTGGCCACCGATTCTACGTATCGTTCATTAACCAATCCACTGGCAATTTCTCTCAAAGCCAGCACTACCGGTTTATCACCATCCGGATCAACTAATGGATTTGCTCCCTTAATCAACTGCTCAGCTCGCTTACTAGCCAACAAAATCAACTTAAAACGATTACTCACCTGCCCTAAACAATCTTCTATCGTAACCCTAGCCATAGCAACTTTCTATTCTCCGATTAAACCCTTCAATAATTGCTGATATTTAACCTCTTGTCTAGCTCTTCTTAAACGGTGGCTAACTACAATAGCCCGCAACTCATTCAATGCACACTCAAAATCTTGATTAACAACTAGGTAGTCAAATTCCTTGTAATGTGCGATATCCCCACTAGCCCCGGCCAAACGTTGAGTCACCACATGTCGCGGATCGCGCCCACGTTTTATAAGTCTAGATTCTAA
>R20__coassemble_573_pt1 | contig 26145 bp, 20 predicted proteins | sample R20__metabat2_low_PE_004 | metagenome-assembled genome bin R20
GATCTGGGCTGCATGTCGAATGGTTATTTGTGTTGAGTATTACGTTTTGGTTTTGTATCATGCCGATATTAATGACGTAGTTAATCGGAGGCAGGACGCGTATGGGTTCAGCGTTATCTAAGAATGATTTAAGTAAGATTATTGATGGATTGAAGGCTTCGCATCGTATAGGGAGTGATGTGGAGTCGGTTGTTAAATCGATATGTGAGAATTTAGCGTATATCAAAGGGCGTTTTCCTCCTATTGCTACCATGGCTGATTATTATCAGGCTTTAGCTTACACCATTAAGGATCGTCTGATGAGTCGTTGGGCGTTGACCGCTTCGACTTACTTCAAAAAAGCCAGTCGTACGGTGTGCTATTTATCAGCTGAATTTCTAATAGGACCACAACTGGAAAAAAATATCATCAATCTTGGCTTGATGTATGTAGTAAAACAGGCGTTAGAAGTGCTGAGTTTGGATTACGACGAATTGGTTAGACAGGAACCTGAGCCTGGTTTAGGTAACGGCGGATTGGGGAGACTAGCGGCGTGTTATATGGATTCGCTAGCTACTTTGAATATTCCAGCTATTGGTTATGGAATCCGTTACGAATTTGGTATTTTTGATCAGCGAATAGTGGATGGTTGGCAGACCGAGATTACGGATAAGTGGCTAAGTGGCGGCAATCCTTGGGAAATAGTACGACCAGACGTTAATATTGAGGTCGGTTTTGGTGGACGCACTGAATCGTATACAGATGCTGATGGTAAATATCAAGTGCATTGGATGCCGCAAGAGAGAGTACGTAGCATACCTTATGATATCCCAGTTATTGGGTATCAATCTACTACCACAAATTTTGTACGTTTATGGCGTGCGGAAGCCTGTGAGTCGTTTGATTTTAATTCTTTTAATGTGGGCGATTATTACAAGGCGGTACAAGATAAAGTTAAATCCGAGAATATTACCAAGGTTTTGTATCCCAATGATGAACTGTTAGTAGGCAAAGTCTTGCGTCTTAAGCAGCAGTATTTTTTTGTCTCGAGCTCTTTGCAAGATATGATCAGAATATATCGTCAACGGGGTGAGTTTATGGGTGGTCTATGTGAGAAGTATGCCATTCAGCTAAACGATACCCATCCCGCTATCGGTATTGCGGAATTGATGAGACTGTTGATCGATGTGCACCAGTTGGCTTGGGATAGCGCGTGGGAAGTTACCCAGAAGTGTTTTGGTTATACCAATCATACTCTGTTGCCTGAGGCGTTGGAGTGTTGGTCTTTACCACTGTTTGCGGCCCTGCTACCAAGACATTTGGAGATTATCTACGAAATCAACTTTCGTTTTCTAAGTAATTTGCCGTTGTCGATTAGTGGAGATGTTAATAAGGTTCGTAGGCTATCGATTATCGATGAGCGCGGTGAGCGCAAAGTGCGGATGGCGAATTTGGCTTGCATAGGTAGCCACGCTATTAACGGTGTATCCAGATTACATTCAGAATTAGTGAAACATCAGTTGTTTCCTGAATTTTACCAGTTGTGGCCAGAACGATTTACTAACGTAACCAATGGAGTGACTCCTAGACGTTTTCTTATGGTTTCTAATCCGGAGTTGACTTCGCTTATCACTCAGGCTATCGGAGATAGTTGGCGTACAGATCTTAGTCAATTGGTACAGTTAGAACGATTGGTTGATGATGAAAGTTTCGTAGCCAAATGGCATAGGGTTAAATTAAACAATAAGTATAGATTGGCTAAGTTAATTGAGGAACGTACAGGTGAAGTGCTAGATGCACACTCGCTATTTGATGTGCAAGCCAAACGTATCCATGAGTACAAGCGGCAACATCTGAAACTGCTGCATGTGGTAGCTATGTATAACCGTATTCGTAGTGACTATAGCCGCAATATGGTGCCGCGTACGGTTATTTTTGCTGGTAAGGCGGCACCTGGGTATTACATGGCTAAGTTGATTATCAAGTTGATTAATGAGGTAGCGTATAGCATTAATAACGATCCATTGGTCAGTCGTTATCTTAAGGTGGTTTTTCTACCTAATTTCAATGTTAAGAATGCTCATATGGTTTATCCAGGGGCAGATCTGTCGGAACAGATCTCTACCGCTGGCATGGAAGCTTCAGGTACAGGCAATATGAAATTTGCGTTGAATGGAGCCTTAACGGTTGGTACCTTGGACGGAGCTAACGTTGAGATTCGTGAGGAGGTTGGCGAAGATAATTTCTTTTTATTTGGGCTACAGACTCAGGAAGTACAGGCTTTACGCGGCGATTATCGACCTTCGGAATACATCAATAACGATAGTGAGTTGCGAGCGGTGATGGATACTCTAGCGTCTGAACACTTTTTACGTAATCCTGGTTTGTTTAAACCTTTGATGGATAACTTATGGAATATTGATCCATATTTTTTGATGGCTGATTTTCGTTCTTATTTAACCGCGCAGGAAAAGGTGGATGAGCTATATTTAGATACTAAAAGTTGGAACCGTAGCGCGATCTTGAATGTAGCTAGAATGGGTAAATTTTCTTCCGATCGGGCAATACTAGAGTATTGTAGGAACATTTGGCATATCCAGCCGGTCAAGATTCGTTCGTAATGGGTGGGGTGAATTAGGACGGTTGAATGTCCACCATCACTGCTGATCAGTGGGTACCAGTGGTTTGTGACGGGCGGAGGAGTGGCGAGCGCGACGTTCGATATCTATGTAACGGTCAGTGATGGCGCTGGAACTGTGGCCAGCGTCGTCGCGCACATGTTCGCGTGGTCTAATTTTCACATCTTCTGAAATGCCGGTGTGTCTTAGCCAGTGTACGGTGGCGATCTCTAGCTCTTTGGCCTGTTCGCGCAGGCCATCTTGTTTCATAAGCTGTTTAGCTCGATCAAAGCATTGCTGTACCAAGGCGCGTAGGTATCTGGTATTAGATATACCACCCTGACCGATCAGTTTAGGTAGCAGTGGTTCCTGTTCTATATTAGATGGTAAAGGCGTTAACCCTAAAGAATGTCTGTAGCGTTTTAGAGCAGCTAGTAGTTCATCAGATACGGAAATATCTCGTTCTTTGTTACCTTTACCCAATACCTTAAACCACCAATTCCCATCATGATCTTCGAAAAAATGATTCATCATGGGTGTCCAGCGTTGACTGCTAACCAGTTCTGAAATGCGTAAATACATACCAAACAGGGCTTCTATTATGAAGAGAGTGCGATTATGTACACGCGGGTTCTCTGTCGCCATCAATTCAGCAGCCTTCATAACGTAAGATAATTGTTGATTAGAAAGTCTACGGATCGGTCTGTGTTGTTGTCGAAGGTGTATGATAGTACTTTTCTGTTTGATCAGCGCTACTGGATTCATGCTAGCAATCTCTTCTTGAATCAAATAGTTATAAAAACTGCCCCAGGCTGCTAGCATAATTTTGATAGCAGCTTCCGAAGGTTGGTAATGATCACTGTGTAATCCGCGTGTTAATACACGTTTGCTATCTTTAGCGGTGCAGTGCACGAATGGTCGCCACTTAGGATTGCGTACCAGATCTCCTCCCGGTTGTTTAAGGAATCTTGGTCTGAGTTGGTTACTAATCCAGGATAACGGGGGATTGAGACAGAAAGTTAGTAGTTCTTCGATATCCTGTCTTCGATGAGCTAAAATGCTCTGTTGCTTGATAAGCCAGCTCCATTGTAACAAGCGTTCTATATCTCCACGATAGGCTCGAAAAGTGTCATGATTTTTCTGATAAGCTAGCAAAAAACCGCGCGCTAAGCGGTAATCGCTACTTGCATATGGAACTCTGTACTCTTCATCTGGCATTAATGTCAACTCGGTTTGTCGATGCAGATCTTCTATCGTATTGAAAATAGCCTTAGGCGTAGGTAATTTTGCCATACTGTCATGTGCCCCCTGTTTACCAATTTCAACGATTAGATACCAACATTCAAACGCCAAATTTCATGAATAATGGCATGAATTAAAAAACCGACAACAGCAGATGCTGGTATGGTGAATAACCAGGCGCGTACGATATTGCCCGCTACTCTCCAATTGACTGCCGATAGACGCTTAGTGAGGGCGGTACCAATGATAGCGGAAGTAATAACGTGGGTTGTGCTGGATGGAAAGCCTAGGGCAGAGGTGGAGAGTACCACTAGTGAAGCTGCACTCTGTACGCAAAAGCCGTCTAAAGGTTGTAATTTTACAAAATTGGTACCAAGAGTTTTAATGATCCGCCATCCACCGATAGCGGTGCCCGCTGATATGGTTAGCGCGCAGGCGGCAATGACCGTATATGGTACCTTAAATTCGCTCAGTGCTCCATAACTGAATAGAGCCATAGTAATGATGCCCATGGATTTTTGAGCATCGGCAGTGCCGTGTGAAAACGCTACAAAACCAGCAGACAATACCTGTAGTTTGCGAAATACGTAATTTAGTTTGTGGAGATTTCCATTTTTAGTTAAGTAGACCACAATAAGTTCCAGAGCAAAGCCTAGAAGCAATCCAACTATAGGCGAAGCTAGGAGTGCTACTAGGATTAATTTGATGCCGGTGGTGTTTAAAGCGCCGAAGCCAGCATGTGCTACACTGGCACCAATGATGCCGCCAACCAATGCATGGGTGGAAGAGGAAGGAATGCCGCTATACCAGGTGATTAATGACCATACAATGGCGCCAGCTAAACCGGATACTATAACCAGCTGATTAATAGCCTGCAGGTCCACAATATCCTTGCCAATGGTTACTGCCACTTTGGTAGAAACTATAGCTCCTAGTAAATTACAGGCAGCAGCCATCAATACTGCTGTTCGAATAGATAACGCTTTGGTTGAGATACAGGTAGCAATCGCGTTGGCAGAATCGTTGATACCGTTAATAAAGTCAAAAATTAGGGCGCCAACTATTACTAGGACCAGTAAAAATAGACTTGTTTCAAGCATTTTTAATCACGATACTCTCTAGAATATTGCCGGCATCCTCACAGCAGTCGGTAACAAACTCCAGATTTTCATAAATCTCTTTCCACTTAATTAGAGCTACCGGATCATGTTCGTTATCAAACAGTTTAGTTATACCGCTGGCCCGTACAGTATCCGCTTCGTTCTCCAATTCGTTGATTTCTAGACATAGTGCTGAAATTCGTTCGCGTTGATTTTCCAGCATTACCACCGCCTTGTTAACTGTTTGACATGCTTTCAAGATGACAAAAGCTAACTGCCGAGCTTCAGAGCTAATATCGGTGATGCGATAAAGTGCAATGTGTTGAGCAGTGGTATCAATCATGTCGATGATATTGTCTAGTGCGCTACCCAGATTGTACACGTCTTCGCGATCGAAAGGGGTAATAAAACTGCGATTTAATTTACGTACCAACTCGTGAGTCAGTTCGTCGCACTGGTGCTCGAGATCTTTGATCTGTCTACGACCATCTTCAACAGTTAACTCCCAATTCAGCATGTCTTTTAAGATTTGAGCTGACTGCACGATTTTGCTGCCTAGCTCTCTGAAGAGTACAAAGAATTTCTCTTCTTTAGGGAAAAACCTAAACATGAATTCTCCACAGTATCACCACCATGAATGTACCCAGCTGGAGATTAAAATGCAACTATTCGCTGGCGGCACGGTATTACAGGATATTTTTGTTTTGGTATGGAGAAGTTTGGCACCAACGTTGATAAGCTGATCTGAGATGGATTAGGTTGAGTTGGTTAATGTTTAAAATGATTATTTTTGCGATGGCGATGAAGTCAAAAGCGATGCAATTTTTGCAGACCCTCGATGGCTCAGTGATCATTTGATCAGAGTTAAAGCTGATAATTGCAGCCGATTTGCATTTCTATGTCGCAAAGATGTTGTACTAGCCTGGATGAATATTGATAAATTTGGTTCATCATCAAAGTTGGCCTGAATAGGAGTGTTCACGGATGGCCATGACTACGGGTGTGTGAGCTTATGAACTATCGAAAGACAAAAAAGTGGTCTAGATCGTTATTGCGGTGAGGTTGAGGGATAGACTGGGTATCACAAAGATTCACTACTCACAGGTTTAGTTACATTTGGTCTGGATTAGGAGGAAAACTAAATCGGCAAACCCTTAATGATGTATGAGATGAGTGGTGCAGCGTGTTCAATCTAGAATCTAGAATCTAGATATTTCTAGAATCTAGATATTTCTAGATATTCTAGATATTTAAATCTAGATATTTAGATAACTGATGTTTAATACTAACGTTGGGATAATCAAAATGGACTAGCTTTCACATTGTCTGTAGGTAGATCTAAGATAGAGTCATTGTATGATGTGCAGGATGGTTAGCTAAGATCAAGCTGATGCAAAATTATGAGCTAATCAATAAAAGAGACTAAATTAAACAAAACAAGGTCCTGTGTCGGTTCCTCTACAATGCTTGTTTATGCCGATGCCAACGCTAATTTGACTAAACCAACTTCTATATTGTTCCATCAAAGATGTATTGTTAAGCCAAAATAAGTTCTGTCTGAGTGACGTAAGATCGGAGTTTATGTCAGTATTTAACGGTAAATGTAGCTTAGGGCTAAAATTATTTTGAAAATTGACTAAGATACGCTATCTCCAATCTAAAATGATGGAGATTAGCCAGCATTAGTGAAGTTGCTAAGAGGTTGGACGTATTGATTATGGCATTTTGTCGCTGGGGGACAGTAAATCAATTGTTGAGCATACAGTTGATGGTTACCGTTGTTACGACCTTACAAAATCTAGTCCAGAGCTATTCAGGCTGGAAGATCACAGCAACCTATAGATTATTGGGTTTAGACGCTTATGTCTAACTATGATCAGAAAAATGGTTTAGAATAGTAAAAAACAGGTTCAAAACAGGTTCTTGGATTAAAATTAAATTTAAAATTAAATTAATTTAATTAATTTGCGCAATGGATTAGACATTCAAGTCGTTATTGAACTAGAACTAGGTATGAACTGTAGCAAGCAGGTCTGCGCAGTGATGCTATTATTGATGGACCAGTTGGGTAATTAGTTATTGCATGCAAGAATCGGTTGTTGAGTTTTGGTGCAGAGTTGATTTTTGTTATTTACGAAGCTAGAAAGGTCGAAGTCGTGATCCTTAACCGTGGCGAAGACATGACAGTTGAAGTAGAAATCATCACTTTAGGCTATGTGGCAGGCTTTTACGAAAGAATCAAACGCTAATTGATTGGTATGAGGCTGGCAGCAGGATGTTATGTTGGTCGCTCATCGTATTGCCCTCAGCAAGCAATTTATTTTGTGCTAGCTGCTGGTGTAAGACATTAGCTGAGCAATAAACGTCAATAAGAAACAGATGATACCAAACCTAGGCCTGCATAAATGGCGTTACGGCGCTAGCCAGATGCAATTAGTGCGGAGGGATACTTGATATCATAAATAGCGTTCCATAGCAGGCGATTATGCATCTTAGACAAGCCTCTTGTGATTTTTTTGTACGACCCACACATTACCAAAGTTTCGTAAAAAGCGTTTATGAAAGATTCAGTTCGTCTGATGAACAATTCATTAATGACGATTGTCGGTATACACATTCTTACGTTATCAATGCGAGTTTGGCTTGATAGGGTCGTCAATGTAGCAACTGATTAAGAATATGGCAGTGAGTTTCACTGTAACAGTATGCGGAAAGGAAGGCTCTAGCTAAGCATATAAGTGTTCGGTAAAATCACCCTGGTCGCAGCGGGGAGTGAATGGCAGATTTGATGACAATTGATTAGATCTGTGCATTATTTGTGTAGGCAGTTGCGCAATTATAATTATTTGCTGCCTATATGAATGGGAACTGCATAAAAGACACAACAAGATCCAGATCAGGATCTGGCTAAAAACGGCTTGCTATCGTTGTTACTGTCCACGTTGGTAGTTGAATGGATTAACATTGGTAGAATATTATCGAGTGGCTAACAGCGGAGAGTGGATTTTCAGATTACCAAAGCCGGTACAAATGCTTGACTTGCAAAATTTTATATGGTTAAAATCGCGGTAGCTTCCTTTGTGGGGGCAATACTATGTTGGCAGAGGCCGTACATAGCATTTAATTTTTTTAGAATGAGGATTGTAGGTTTATGAAGAAACAATTGATGTTAGCGTTGGCGGCTTGCGGTCTGAGCTCAGCGGCTATGGCTGGTGGCCTGCCAGTTGATGTTCCTATGGGAAGTCCTGCTACTAGTGATGCTGGTATCTATCTAGGTTTGGGTGCTGGTTATGGTGTCAACGATTTGGCCAACTACAAGATAGATGGCAACAAGATGATTGACTACGGCAAGACCAATAACTTTGTAGGAAGAGTGTTCTTGGGCTACGATATCAACCGTTACTTTGCGGTTGAAGCTGGGTACAGCTACTTCTTCACCAAACCAGAAGTGCGTGATACCGAGTTCGGGTCCGACGTTTACAAGATGAAAAGGACCAATGTTGTGGATCTGATGGGTAAGATCAAGGCTCCGGTGTGCGAAGGTTTTGATATCTACGGTAAAGTGGGTGCCAATTACCTGATGTCCGAGAAGAACAGCTTCAATGTGGCTTACGGCGCCGGTATTGATTGGAGCATCACCAACAACTTTATTGCTGGTCTTGAGTGGTCGCGCTTTAACGCTCATAAAGATACTCGTGTAGAGACCGAGAATGGTAGAGTAAAACACTATGGTGCTCTGGTCTACTCCGACGCCTTTATGGCGACTATCCGTTACAAGTTTGATATCTAGTTGTTAGTGATGTCGAGGTTGTAAGCGGTGGTTTTGGACCACCGTAGGTTTGAGATGAAGGCGGGAAGTTGGGGAACCAGCTTCCCGCTTTCGTACTTTGCGTGTTGTGCTAGATTTAATATAGTTCAATATAGTTCTCGATGTAGTTTCATACAGTGCGCTCGGAAATTAAAGAATTAAAATTAAATTAAAATTAAAATTTAAAATTAATTAAAATTTGAAAAATTTGAAAGCTTAGAGTGGAGCTTGTCAAACATGGTTAAAGGACGGAACGAAGAGTTGATCGATACTGAGCATTTGAGATCCTTTGCGCGGCGCGGCAGAGCTCTTGATATTGTACAACAGACAAGATATCAACTAGGTATGCAGCAGTGGGGATTGAAACCAGTCAGTGAACGCTTGTCGGAGATTTTGATTGTCGGGCAAGCAGAAAAGGTAACTTTAGAAATTGGTTTCGGCGATGGCGCTAATCTGCTCGCGATGGCTCGTGCCTATCCAGATCGGCTTTTTTTAGGAGTGGAGGTATACATCTCAGGTATATTGAAAGTATTGCGTGGTATCGAAGAACAACAGTTGTCCAATCTCTATCTCTACGACGGCGACGCCTGGGATCTGCTGTCGACTTTACCGGACGCTTGTTTAGATCAATGCTATGTACTTTTTCCTGATCCGTGGCCCAAGCGAAGGCATCACAAACGTCGTTTATTGCAGGTTAAATTTCTACGTTTGCTGCGTGCTCGGTGTACTTCCGAGGCTAAGTTGGTGGTGGCTACCGATTGGCAAGAGTACGCTGAATTTATTAGTAAAGAACTCTCTACTAGTGGTTGTTGGCGATGCGCACAGTGTTTAGAACTTACAGATAGGTGCGAACAGGACAGCTGTACAAGACTTTTGGTTACTAAATTTGAAAGCAAAGGTTTGGCGCAACAACGTACTATATATCAATTTAACTGTACGGCATGTGAACTGGCTGACACGCCGACGATTCATGACCAGTTGTCCAATAATAACTAATGCTCAACAATTGACTTTTTGACCGGCTTGCTATAATACTTTGCTGTTTGGTCGCAGTCAACGATTGTGGTCGTTTAGGGTATGTCTGATTTGGGGGTAGAGTGAAGAAACAACAGGTAACCGGAACCTGTTCAACTGGTTTAGGTTCTAAAGAAGATAAAATTAGATGGCTATTCATTGCGCTATTGTTGATACTTGGTGTTGTTTTTAACGATTATCTGAGACATGTCTCTCTTAGCCTATGTCTATTAATATGGTGTGCGCTCGTGTTTGGTTGTGGTTGGTTGTTTATGGGCACGATGTGGGGGTCTGAGTTTAGGCGATTTTTGGTGTTGGCCTGTCAGGAAATGAGCCAGGTGGTGTGGCCTAGTCGAGACGAGGTGACGCATACTACTATGATGGTGGCCGCTATGGTGTTTGCGGTATCTTTCGTGTTGTGGTTGATAGATGTGGTTTTAGTACGAGTACTGAGTTTTTTTGTTGGATAGGAGTGTTCTATGCCGCTAGGCTAGAATAATCTATTTTGATAGGTTGTTGGGTTGAAACGGAGTGTTAGGTGACAAACAAGGGGTCTGAAGGTAGTAAGCGTTGGTATATCGTGCAGGCTTATGTGGGACGTGAATTGGCGGTTGTAGAAGCCTTGCGTACTAGGATTGCTGCCCATGGTTGGGGAGATTTTTTTGGCGACATCGTAGTCCCTACTGAAGATGTGGTAGAGATGCGAGGGGGTAAGAAACATCGTAGTAAACGTAAATTTTTTCCTGGCTATGTGTTTGTACAGATGGTGTTAAATGACGATACTTGGCATCTGGTTCGTAACCTTCCTTGGGTGGCAGGTTTCGTGGGTGGTACTAGCGATCGACCAGCTCCGGCACCGGATAAAGATATAGAAGATATTCTAGATCGTATGCAGGATGGTGTGGATAAGCCACGTCCTAAGATATCGTTTGCTCCGGGCGAGGTGGTAAGGATTGTGGAGGGTCCGTTCTCCGAATTTGATGGGGTAGTGGATAGTGTCAACTATGAAAAGAGTCGATTGACAGTGTCAGTGTCTATTTTTGGGCGTGCTACACCCGTAGAGTTGGAGTTTCACCAAGTACAGAAAAGTTGATTTGTTTTATTAAAGATTTTAGCGGGTGAGTTTGTGTGCCTGCTAGGGTTCTTATTTTAGTGTGATGGTATGGGAGCTCGCTGATTCGATGGTAAGTGAGCGTTATTGACCAAAAGAGGTAAACATGGCAAAGCAAGTAGTGGCATTTATTAAGTTGCAGGTTAAGGCTCAGGAAGCCAATCCTGCTCCGCCGATTGGGCCGGCGCTGGGGCAACACGGTGTTAATATTATGGAATTTTGTAAGGCGTTTAACGCCCAGACCCAGCAGATGGAGAAGGGGTTGCCCCTGCCGGTGGTTATTAGTGTGTATGCTGATCGTAGTTTTAGCTTTGTAATTAAAACTCCGCCGGCGGCGGTGTTGTTGTTGAAAGCGCTAGGCACAGATAAAGGCAGCGCCACTCCCAACAGCAAAAAGATTGGTTCAGTGACGGTACAACAGGTTGAAGAGATTGCAAAAATGAAGATGCAAGATCTGTCTGCCAACGATCTAGGGGCGGCTGTACGTACCATCAAGGGTACCGCTAGAAGTATGGGGATTGAGGTAACGGGAGATAGAGCCAATGACTAGAATTAGCAAACGTAGAAGAACCATTAACGAACTTTTGGTAGCTGGCAAGAGTTATAGTTTTGTAGAGGCGGTGGCCTTTTTGCAACAGTTGCCGCCGCTTAAGTTTGTCGAGAGTATAGAAGTTAGTGTTAATTTGGGTATCGACCCAACTAAGTCTGATCAGACAGTGCGCGGAGCGGTGGTGCTGCCCCATGGTAGTGGTAAAAATGTGCGGGTGGCAGTTTTTGCTCAGGGTGAGTTGGCCGATCAGGCACGGGAAGCGGGGGCAGATGTGGTTGGTTTTGAAGATCTGGCTGAACGCATTAAGGCTGGGGAGTTGGATTTTGATCTTTTGATTGCTACTACTGACGCTATGCGTTTAGTTAGTCAATTGGGTCAGATTTTGGGCCCCAGAGGCTTAATGCCCAATCCTAAAGTGGGCACGGTTACTAATGAGATAGCGCAGGCGGTTAAAAATGCTAAGCGTGGGCAGGTCGCATTCCGTGCTGACAAGGGTGGAGTGGTGCACTGTTTGCTTGGTAAACTCAATTTTACCGTTGAACAGTTGCGTGACAATTTTCGTGCATTATTGGTTGAGTTACGCAAGGCCAAGCCAGTGGCGTCTAAGGGAATTTATATCCAAAAAGTGGTTATTTCTAGCACTATGGGGCCAGGGCTATTGGTGGAGTCGTCGGAGTATACAGCTTAATCAGTGATTTTTGGGGGATGGATTCTGCGGTGGGAGCAAGCGTGACCTGTTGCTCTTCGCCGTTGGAGACTGTAGATCCAGAGGTTTTGGTTAATTGACTAGAGGTCAGTCTACATAAACGGTGCCGTGGAGCCAAGTGTTTGGATGGCGGCATGAATAGAAGGTCGATGGCGGAAAAGCTGATCGGCTTTTTGGTTGGGGGTGTGTAAACACGCCTTGTTTTGAGGGAAGTGAAGTGGCGCTAAAACTAGAAGATAAGAAGCTTATTGTGGCTGAGCTATCTGATGTTGCGTCTGAAGCTACCGCGGCTGGAGCGGCCGAGTATCGTGGACTTAGTGTGGCCGAGATGTCTCAGCTGCGTAGTAAGGCACGTGAACGTGGTATCTATCTTAAGGTGGTACGTAATACTCTGGCGCGCAGGGCACTGGAAAATAGCGATTTTTCGTGCATGCTAGATGTGCTAGATGGTCCTATCTTCTTGGCTTTCGCTAAGGAGGAACCAGGAGCGGTGGCTCGTTTGTTACGGGAAGCGGCTGGTAGTAATGATAAGTTGCAGGTACGCGCTTTAGCTTTAGGCGGTAAATTGTATTCAGCTGAAGCTTTAAATGCTATTGCGGATCTGCCTAATCGTGAACAGGCTTTGGCCGGTTTAATGTCGGTAATGAAGGCTGCAATTACTAAGTTGGTCAGAACTATGGTTGAGCCTTACGCGCAATTGACCCGTGCAACGGCAGCAGTGGCAGATACAAAGAGATAGTAACTAAACAATTGGGGAGATTAACATGGCAATTAGTAAAGATGAAATTTTGGAAGCAATTGCTCAAATGAGCGTGATGGATGTTGTGGAACTGGTTAAGGCTATGGAGGAGAAATTTGGTGTGTCTGCTGCTGCCGTGGCAGTAGCTGCTCCGGCCGCTGCTGGTGCCGCACCGGCAGAGGAAGAGAAGTCTTCGTTCAAGGTGGTAATGACCAGTTTTGGGTCCAATAAGATCAATGTCATCAAAGTTATCCGTGAGATTACTGGACTAGCTTTGAAGGAGGCCAAGGATCTGGTTGAAGGTGTGCCGGCTGAAGTCAAGGATGGCGTTAGCAAGGATGAAGCAGAATCCATCAAAAAGAAGTTGGAGGAAGCGGGTGCTACTGTTGAACTTAAGTAGTAGTGACAGTTTGACGGGGTTCGTCGTGCAGTGATGCGCGATGTAGCGGCGAGTTTAGGTAATTTCCTGTAATGATAATTGTGTTACAGGGAATTACCATTTTGTTTATTTATGCATTTGTGTTTTTATGTCCTGTGATGGTTTGATACTGCTTGAATGTTCAATGTTCAAATGTTCATCGAGTGGGGATGGCGATTATCAATTCAGCAGGAGTGACGGATGCCAGTGAAACTTGGTGTGTTGTCATTAGAGGGAACGGAGTAAACCTTAGTATCGTTTATTTTTTTTGCGTTTTAGGTTTTGTGGTTAAATTGCGTGGTTTAGTTTGGGGATAGCGAATGGGGCGTAGTCATAAAACAGCAGCTCATCAGGTGGATGTGCGGGATGATTTTTCTTATTCTGAGAAAAAGAGTTTACGTAAGACTTTTGCAAAACACGTTAGTTTCGGCGAAATTCCATACTTATTAGCGGTACAGATAGATTCATATCGCAAGTTTCTATATCCCGATCAGCAGCATGAGTCTGGTTTACATAGTGTATTAAAAAGTGTTTTCCCGGTGGTTAGTTACTCTGGTAATGTACAGCTGGATTATCTGTCTTACCGTTTAGGCGAGCCTATGTTTGATGAACATGAGTGCAAGGTTCGTGGTATGAGTTATGCTGCTCCACTCAGGGTTACGTTGCGACTTACCATTGCTGAAAGTGATGCGGCAGGCGTTAAACAGATCAAGGAGGTGAAGGACCAGGAGGCGTTTGTCTGCGATCTGCCTATCATGACAGCTACCGGTAGTTTTATTATGAACGGTATTGAGCGGGTGGTAGTGTCACAATTGCACCGTTCTCCTGGGGTATTTTTTGGACATGATGGCGGCAAAACTCATAGTTCCGGTAAATTGTTGTATTCGGCTCGTATTATCCCTTACCATGGTTCTTGGTTAGATTTGGAATTCGATATTAAGGATTGCATTTTTGCTCGTATTGACCGTAGACGTAAGTTTCCGGTGACGGTTTTGTTAAAAGCTATGGGCATGTCGGTAGAGCAGATTCTGTCTGAATTCTACCATACCAATGAAGTTAAGGTGCGTAAGCGTGCCTTAACTTTGGAATTTGATCCGCAGCAGCTACTGGACAGTGTAGCGCCGGCCGACATTTGCGATAAGGATAAACAGGTGTTGGTTGCCAAAGGGCAGCGGGTTACCAAGCGGGTGGTCAATAAGTTAATTGAGTTTGGAGTTAATTCTTTGATATTGTCCGACGAGTGTCTAACTGGTCAGGTGTTAGCCAGTGCAGTTTTGGACAAGAAAACTGGTGAGTTATTAGCTTCAGCTAATGATGTTATTGATGAGGATATGCTGGCTAATTTTCGTAGTGCAGGAGTGGCCAGTATTCAGATTATTTCCATAAGTGAATTAGAGAATGATGGTTATATCTCCGCTACTCTTAGATTAGACAATATGGTGGGTCAGTTGGATGCTTTAGTCGAAATTTACCGCGTGATGCGTCCGGGGGATCCGCCTACTAAAGATACGGTACATAACCTATTTAATAATCTGTTCTTTGCGCCTGATCGTTATGATTTATCGGTCATCGGTCGCATGAAGGTTAATACCAGACTGGGGAGGGATAGTATCGAAGGGCCTGGAGTGCTAACCCCAGAAGATATTTTGGACATTATCCGGATGTTGATTGCGGTGCGTGATAATAAGAGCAATGTGGACGATATCGACCATCTGGGTAATCGACGGGTGCGTAGTGTAGGAGAGATGGTGGAAAACCAGTTTAGGGTAGGCATGCTACGCCTTGAAAGAGTAATGCGTGAACGTTTGGGGCTAGCCGAAACAGAAGGTTTAATGCCGCAAGATCTGTTTAATACCAAACCGGTGGCCGCAGCCATTAAGGAGTTCTTTGGATCAGGACAGTTGTCGCAGTTTATGGATCAAAACAATCCGCTGACAGCGGTTACTCATAAGCGTCGTATTTCCGCTCTGGGACCCGGGGGTTTAGTTAGGGAACTAGCTGGGTTTGAAGTGCGCGATGTGCATACTTCACATTATGGCAGACTATGCCCTATCGAGACTCCGGAAGGTGCCAATGTTGGTTTAATTAACTCATTGGCGGTGTACGCGAGAATCAATCGCTTTGGTTTTATAGAAAGTCCTTATCGTAAGGTAGTGGATGGACAGTTAACGAATGAAGTGAGCTATTTGACTGCGGATGCGGAAGAACCGCTTTATATTGCTCAAGCCAGTGTTAAGGTTGATTCTGACGGGCGTTTGATGGATGAGATGGTGCTATGTCGTCATCGAGGAGAATTCGAAATGGTCCCGGTCTCTAAGGTGAATTATGCGGATGTATCCTCCTGTCAAATAGTGTCGATTGCGACTGCCATGATTCCATTTTTAGAACATGACGATACTGTACGTGCTTTGATGGGTTCTAATATGCAGCGTCAGGCAGTACCCACACTGTGGTCCGAACGTCCATTAGTTGGTACAGGTTTAGAGTCTCAGGTAGCCAATGATTCAGGGGTGACCATCTTAGCTTTGCGTGGTGGAGTGGTCGAGTCGGTAGATGCTAGTAGGGTCGTGGTGCGAGTAAATAAAGAGGAGCTGCGAACCAACGAAGAAGTAGGAGTAGACATATACAAGTTAACTAAGTATGTGCGTTCTAACCAGGGAACCTGCATTAGTCAGCGCCCGATAGTGTCGTTGGGCGACCAGGTGGCTCGAGGAGATGTGTTGGCGGATGGACCGTGTACCGACTTGGGCGAGCTGGCTTTGGGGCACAATGTGCTCGTGGCGTTTATGACCTGGAATGGTTACAACTATGAGGACTCTATTATCCTGTCAGAGAAGTTAGTGGCGGATAATGTATTTACCAGCATCCATGTTCAGGAGTTAATGTGTATCGCACGAGATACCAAGATGGGAGCAGAAGAGATTACCGCTGATATTCCGAATGTTAGCGAGAATATGTTGAGCCGTCTGGATGAAAGCGGTATTGTCTACATTGGCGCCGAGGTACAGGCAGGTGATATTTTAGTTGGTAAGGTGACTCCTAAAGGCGAAACACAACTGTCGCCAGAAGAGAAACTATTGCGAGCTATTTTCGGTGAAAAAGCTTCCGATGTGAAGGACAGTTCCTTGAGGGTACCTTCGGGTACTGATGGTACGGTTATCGACGTGCAGGTTTTTACTCGTGATGGTCTAGACAAGGATGAGCGAGCCAAGTCGATCGAAAAGGGTGTTGTTTCCGCTATTAAGCAAAATTTGTGGGATGAAAAGCGTTTGAAGGAGGATGCGATTTACGATGTGGTGCGTGAGATGTTACTGGGTCGTAAAGTTAAGACTGGTGGAGTGGGTCTCAAGGCTGGTACAGAATTGACCGGCATAATATTGGAGCAATTGCCACGTGATAAATGGCTACAGCTCAAGATTGCAGACTCTGATGTTATGGGACGTCTGGCCGGTTATGCTAAGCAATTAGCATCGTTAGATGAGGAGTACGAACAGAGACTAGAGTTAGAACGTCAAAAATTATTACATGGCGATGATTTGGCACCTGGGGTACTTAAGATTGTTAAGGTAAGCTTAGCGGTTAAACGACGGATACAGCCGGGCGACAAGATGTCTGGACGTCATGGTAACAAGGGCGTGGTGTCGATTATTGTGCCAGTAGAAGATATGCCATATTTAGAGGATGGTACTACCGTGGATATTGTGCTCAATCCGTTGGGTGTGCCTTCTCGTATGAACATCGGTCAAATTTTAGAAGTCAACCTAGGTTGGGCAGTACGTGGTTTAGGATACAAGATACAGAGTATGCTGGAGGAGGGTAGAACGGTTGCCGAGCTACGTAAGTTCTTAGAGTTGGTTTACAACATGGATACCGCTCAGCAGGTGTCATTTGATAAGCTAAGTGACCAGGAGATACTGGAGTTGGCGCAGAGATTGACTAATGGTGTGCCAGTAGCTACTCCAGTATTTGATGGTGCCAGTGAGCAGGATGTACGGAATATGTTGAAGTTGGCAGATTTGGCGGAAGACGGCCAGAGCAGATTATATGATGGGCGTACAGGCGCTATGTTTGATTCGCCGGTGACGGTGGGTTATATGTATATGTTAAAACTGAACCATTTGGTAGACGATAAAATGCATGCTCGTTCTACGGGTTCATATAGTTTGGTAACTCAACAGCCTCTGGGTGGTAAGGCGCAATTCGGTGGACAGCGTTTTGGTGAGATGGAGGTGTGGGCGCTGGAAGCCTATGGTGCCGCTTATACCCTACAGGAGATGTTAACCGTTAAATCTGATGATGTAACTGGTCGTACGCAGTTGTATAAGCGTATTGTAGATGGTGGACAGACAATGGAAGCTGGCATGCCCGAGTCCTTTAATGTTCTAGTGAAAGAGATACGGTCGTTAGGTATCGATATTAAGTTTGAAGGAGAGTAGGTAATGTCGGTTGTGAAGTAAGACAGATGATATACGTAGACAAAATTGAGGGATAACACTTGAAAAACATTTTCAATCTAATGAAGGGTGGACAGTCCGGAGAGTTCGAATCTATCAAGATTGGTATTGCTTCTCCGGAGGCGATACGCTCCTGGTCTTACGGAGAAGTGAAAAAGCCGGAAACCATCAACTACAGGACCTTTAAACCGGAACGTGATGGTTTATTTTGCGCCAAAATTTTTGGTCCAATCAAGGATTACGAGTGCTTGTGTGGTAAGTATAAACGACTTAAACATCGAGGGGTGGTGTGTGAGAAGTGTGGAGTAGAAGTTACCGTATCCCGTGTGCGTCGTGAGCGAATGGGGCATGTTGAGTTAGCTTGCCCAGTTGCCCATATCTGGTTTCTTAAGTCACTGCCGTCGCGTATCGGCATGTTGTTGGATATGTCTCTGCGCGATATCGAAGAGGTGTTATATTTTGAGTCTTATGTAGTTTTGGAACCAGGGTTGACCCCTTTGACCAAAGGACAGCTATTAAGTGATGATGAGTATCAGGCTGCGGTAGAGAGTTATGGTAGTACCGCCTTTGAAGCCATGATGGGAGCAGAAGCTATCCAACGTCTATTGCGAGATATCGATTTGCCGGCTCAGATTCAGGAGCTCAGAACGGAGCTGAATAACACCAAGTCGGAAAGTAAAATTAAAAAACTTAATAAACGGCTCAGAGTTTTAGACGCCTTTCTGGCATCTGGTAATAAGCCAGAGTGGATGGTTTTGACGGTGTTGCCGGTTTTGCCCCCGGATTTGCGACCGTTAGTTCCATTAGACGGAGGACGTTTTGCTACCTCCGATTTAAATGATTTATATCGTCGAGTTATTAATCGTAATAACCGTTTACGTCGGTTGCTGGATCTTAATGCCCCGGATATCATTATTCGTAACGAGAAACGAATGTTACAGGAGGCGGTAGATGCACTGTTTGATAACGGGCGTCGTGGTCGTGCGATAGTAGGAGCCAATAAGCGTCCCTTAAAGTCTCTTACTGATATTATTAAGGGTAAACAGGGGCGTTTCAGACAGAATTTATTGGGCAAACGGGTAGATTACTCGGGGCGTTCGGTAATTACTGTGGGACCATCTTTGCGTTTGCATCAATGTGGTTTGCCCAAGAAGATGGCATTAGAGTTGTTCAAGCCGTTTATCTACAACAAGTTGCAGTTTAGGGGTTTAGCTACCACGATTAAAGTGGCCAAACGTATCGTAGAGAGTGAAGCGCCCGAGGTGTGGGATATCTTGGAAGAAGTCATCCGGGAACATCCAGTTTTATTAAATCGAGCGCCTACATTGCATCGTTTGGGTATTCAAGCCTTTGAACCGGTGTTGATTGAGGGTAAAGCCATTCAGCTACATCCTTTAGTGTGTACTGCCTTCAACGCAGACTTTGATGGAGACCAGATGGCGGTGCACGTGCCGCTTACTCTAGAGGCTCAGACAGAAGCGCGGGTGCTGATGATGTCTACCAATAATATCCTATCTTCAGCTAACGGTGAGCCGGTTATTGAGGCATCTCAAGATGTGGTATTGGGGTTGTACTACATGACTAGAGAAAAGATCAACGCTTTGGGTGAAGGCATGGTTTTTGCGGATATTGAGGAAGCTGAGCGAGCCTACAATACCGATCAAGTGTCCTTGCACGCTAAAGTTAAGGTTCGTATCCAGGAATCTCATTTCGATGAAGCTGGACAACTGGTAAAGGATACTAAGGTGGTAGATACTACGGTTGGTAGAGCGCTATTTTGGCGTATTGTACCGGATGGTATGCCTTTTGAGTTGGTTAATTGCGAATTGGGCAAAAAAGCGATTTCACGTTTGCTAGGTTATTGTAGTCGTCATTTGGGTGGTAAGGCTACCGCTATTTTTGCGGATCAGCTGATGTACACTGGTTATCGTTATGCTACCAAATCTTCGTTATCTATCAGTTTGAACAACTTGGTTACTCCTGAGATTAAGGAGCGTATTATCAATGAAGCTATGCAGGAAGTAGCTAAGATTGAACAGCAGTATACCTCAGGTTTGGCTACTAAGGGTGAGAAGTACAATAAGGTAATTGATATCTGGTCCAGAACTAACGATCGTTTATCTCAAGCAATGATGGATAAGATGTCAGTGGATGAGGTACAGGATCGGGATGGCAATTGGGTGAAACAGCCTTCCTTTAATTCATTGTATATGATGTTGGATTCGGGCGCGCGATGTTCTCCAGCACAGATGCGGCAGTTGGCAGGTATGCGTGGTCTAATGGCACGCCCTGACGGCAGTATTATGGAAACGCCGGTTACCGCTAATTTCCGTGAGGGATTGACTGTACAGCAGTACTTTATCTCTACCCACGGTGCCCGTAAGGGTTTGGTGGATATGGCGCTTAAGACCGCTAACTCTGGGTACTTAACTAGAAGATTGGTGGATGTTGCGCAAGATATGGTGGTTCGTGAGGAAGATTGTGGTACCGAGGAAGGTATTGAGATATCAGCCTTCGTAGAGGGGGGCAATGTGGTAGAATCACTGTATGAGCGTGCATTAGGCAGAGTATTGGCTGCGGATTTACTAGATCCAGAAAATGGTAAATTACTGCTAGCAAAAGGAACTATGCTTAATGAAGCACAGATGGCTTTGATTGATCAGCACGGAATTGATCGTCTGAAGGTGAGATCGGCGGTAACTTGCGCTAGCAAGCATGGTATTTGTGCCAGATGTTATGGTAGAGATTTGGCTCGCAGTAAACTGGTTAATGTGGGTGAAGCAATTGGTATTATCGCTGCCCAATCCATTGGTGAACCAGGTACTCAGCTTACGATGCGTACTTTCCACATTGGTGGTGCTGCCTCCCGTTCTACGGTAGTAAATAGCATAGAGACTAGAATAGGCGGTAAGGTACATCTTAGTAATGTGAAACTGCTAGAACGTCCTAGTGGCGAGTTGATTGTAGTGTCGCGTAGTGGCAGTATTTCAGTAGTGGATAATAATGGTCGCGAAAAAGAACGACACAAGGTCCCGTATGGTGCTTCCATTAAGATTAAAGATGGAGAAGAATGTGTAGCTGGACAACTGGTGGCTGATTGGGATCCTCATACTAGACCGGTTATTAGTGAAGTAAGTGGTGTAGTGGAGTTAGTGGATCTAGTAGATGGTGTCAATGTTCAACGTCAAATAGATGCAGTGACGGGTTTAAGCACTTCGGTAATTTCAGCGCCGGGACAACGTACCAGCCAAGGTAAGGAGCTACACCCAAGAATTAGGTTATTGGATCAGGAAGGTCAAGAGGTGTTGGTAGGTGGTAGTCAGCCAGCTTCCTATTTCCTGTCCGAAGGGGCCATTTTGCATGTTGATAACGGCGATCAGGTGTCGGTAGGTGATGTATTGGCACGTATTCCGCAGGAACTTTCCAAGACTCGTGATATTACTGGTGGTTTGCCGAGGGTGGCAGATCTGTTTGAAGCGCGTCATCCCAAAGAGCCAGCTATTTTAGCGGAATGTTCAGGGGTGATATCCTTTGGTAAAGAGACTAAGGGCAAACGGCGGTTAGTTATTAGAGCGGATGATGGTACAGAGGTGGAGTTGCTGCTCAATAAATGGAATGTGATCAATGTGTTCGAGGGTGATCGAGTAGAGGTCGGAGAGATGATCTCTGATGGCGATATGGATCCGCATGATGTGCTGCGTTTACTGGGACTAGATGAATTAACTAACAGTATGATTAACGGCGTTCAGGATGTTTATCGACTGCAGGGTGTAAAGATCAATGATAAACATATTGAGGTAATACTGCGTCAGATGCTGCGTAAAGTGGTGGTGTTGCAGGCCGGAGATAGCGATCTACTGGTAGGCGAGCAGGTGGAGTACAGCTATGTACAAGAGTTGAACCAACAGTTAATTGCGCAGGGCAAGAGACCGGTAGTAGCGGAGAGAGTGTTGTTAGGTATTACCAAAGCTTCCTTGGCAACGGAGTCCTTCTTCTCAGCGGCTTCTTTCCAGGAGACCACTAAGGTGCTTACCGATGCCGCTATTAATGGTAAACATGATTATCTGCGAGGTCTAAAGGAGAACGTAATTGTGGGTAGATTGATTTCGGCTGGTACCGGTTTTGCTTACCATCAAGCCCGTAAGGAAAGACGTGAACGCGAGCAGATGGATACAAACAAATTAGAGGTCGTTCATCAACAGGAAGCGCAGTTGGCAGCACAGCGTGCTGAACAGGCGTTGGGTGATGCTCTGCGTTCTAGTTCTGGTGAGTAGAATAGTGGAATAGATTACGAGGGGGAGTGTGCGTTTCGTTGGTTGGTGCACTTCCCTGATAGAATCAAGCAATCGGTTTGGTACTTTGCGTAACTAGGGGCAGAGCGAGGACTGTTTTCTTAGAAATTGGCTAAAGTACTCTCTATCTCCAAAAAAGATAGAGGCTGGTTAAGCTGCTAAGAGGTTAGGCTATTATAGCATTACGTCGTTGGGAGTCATCTAGTAGCTGGATATGCAGTCGATGGTTGTTAAAGAACCAAATAGGTTTGGTTTATATATTAATCAGTTCATTATCGATGGTTGCTGTATATGCATTTACGAGCTCGGTTTTTTATGTGTGAATCACTGCGTGGATAGAGTTATCAATCGGTGATTAGCTTAAAAAGTGTGACGGTGAATTCCACTGTAACGGTATGCAAAAAAGAAGGTTCTGGCTAAACATGTGGATGTTGGGTACGATCGTCCTGGTTGCAGCAGGAAATAAGCAGTAGATTTGATTGTAGTTAATCAGAGCCGCGTAGATATTAACGGGATAGTTTAACAGGTTACAGGTCTTAATATAATGCGGAATGTCCGGAATAGTCGTTTAATGGAGCGTTATCATCTTGGGCATAAGTTTTATGTCTTTAATTTAACCAAGGAGGATCGTATTATTTAATTCTTAAAGGCGATGTATTCTGTTTTTTGTTATGTACTAACCTTATAGGTGTCTCTAATTGATTCAAATAAAGTTTTGGTTGCATTGCATTATGGTACTTAGTTATTTGGTTGCACCAGGAAAACTAGTTGAACTGATATGAACATTACGAATGGATGTTATGTGAGTGAATAAACTTACGGATTCAATTGCTAAAATGATATTGAATATCTGTTTGCGTGTAGGTATATCTCTTGTTTACAAACCGGTGCAGCTGGTTGATTGTTGAAATAAAGCAGGTTATACTGCCTGGCATTATGTGTTTTTGTGTTTTGGATATTTGATTGTTGGACGGTTTAGACCGGTCCGGCTTGGGGTTATGTTAGAGTAAAGAGTAATGGCTACAGTTAATCAGTTAATTAAGAATTATCGCAAAGCTAGACCATACAAGAATCCGGTGCCAGCTTTGTTGGGTTGTCCTCAGAAACGTGGTGTGTGCGTTAGGGTATATACTACGACTCCTAAGAAACCGAACTCAGCGTTACGTAAGGTGGCTCGTGTTCGTTTGACCAATGGCATGGAGGTGACCTGTTATATCGGTGGGGAAGGCCACAATTTGCAGGAGCACTCTGTAGTCTTGATTAGAGGTGGTAGTGTTAAAGATCTACCCGGTGTGCGTTATCATGTTGTGCGGGGGAGTTTGGATACTGCTGGTGTTGACAAACGCAAACAGGGTCGTTCCAAGTACGGAGCTAAGAAGAAGTGATTTTATAGAGAGTGGTTTTAGGTAGTTGAGATATGTCTAGAAGGAAAACTGCGGATAAAAGGGCGATTTTACCGGATCCAATCTGGGGCAGCGAGCTGTTGGCCAAATTTATTAATATACTGATGTGCAATGGCAAAAAAACGGTAGCTGAACGCATTGTGTACGATGCACTGGATACAGTGATGAAACGTAAGCAGGATATGGTAGTTGAAGGGGCCGAAGCGTCCGATCATCGCGCGGTGTCAATTTTTAAGCATGCTTTGAACTTGATTAGACCGACGGTTGAAGTGCGCTCTTGTCGAGTTGGGGGAGCTACTTATCAGGTACCTGTTGAAGTAAACAGATCGCGTGGTGAGGCATTGGCAATGCGTATGTTAGTTGAAGCTGCTAAACAGCGTAGTGAGCATGGTATGGTCGCCCGTTTGATTGGGGAGTTGCTGGATGTTTTCGAAGGGCGTGGTGGTGCTCTCAAGAAACGGGAAGATATTCATCGTATGGCGAAGGCTAACCAGGCTTTTGCGCACTATCGTTGGTAGAGGTAGATAAATATGGCTCGCACACATCAATTAAAGTACTATCGTAACATTGGAATTGCTGCGCACATCGATGCTGGTAAGACCACCACTACAGAACGTATCCTCTTTTATACTGGAGTGTCTCATAAAATGGGAGAGGTGCATGATGGAGCTGCTGTGATGGATTGGATGGAGCAGGAGCAGGAACGTGGTATTACGATTACCTCGGCGGCTACCACTTGTCGCTGGCGGGGCATGAAACAGCAATATCCTGAGCATCGTATCAATATCATTGATACTCCTGGGCACGTAGATTTTACCATAGAGGTGGAACGCTCGTTAAGAGTGTTGGATGGAGCGGTAGTGGTGTTTTGTGCGGTAGGTGGAGTGGAGCCGCAGTCGGAAACGGTTTGGCGTCAGGCAAACAAATACCGAGTGCCTCGTATCTGTTTTGTTAATAAGATGGATAGAGCGGGAGCCGATTTTTTTAGGGTGGTGGATCAGATTCATAAGCGTTTGGGCGCTAATCCGGTTGTTATGCAGGTACCTATTGGCAAGGAAGACGGTTTTGAAGGTGTGGTAGATCTGGTCAAAATGAAGGGTATCTATTGGAATGAAGAGGATAACGGTATGACCTTCGATGAGCGGGAGATTCCTGCAGAGTTGGTGGAGGAGTGCAATAAGTGGCGCGAACATCTCGTTGAACAGGTGGCTGAAAGCAGCGAGGAGCTGATGAATAAGTATCTGGAAGGGGTGGCGCTCACTGAGGAGGAGATCAAAGCGGCTATTAGACAGCGTACCATTGCTAATGAGGTGATTCCGGTGTTTTGTGGATCAGCCTTTAAAAACAAAGGGGTGCAAGCGGTATTGGATGGAGTGGTTGATTATCTGCCAGCCCCTGATGAAGTTGAGGATATTAAGTGTACATTAGAAGACGGAAGCGAAGCTAGCTGCGTTTCTTCCGATGATGCACCATTTGCCGCCTTAGCATTTAAGATTGCTACGGATCCCTACGTTGGTACTTTAACCTTCTTCAGAGTTTATTCCGGTGTGTTGCATTCTGGTGATACAGTATATAATCCGGTCAAGGGTAAACGTGAACGTGTCGGTCGTATTGTACAGATGCATGCTAACTCTCGTACCGAGATTAAGGATGTGTATGCTGGCGATATCGCAGCAGCTGTCAGTTTAAAGGCAGTGACCACTGGTGATACTCTGTGCGACGAGAATCACATAGTTACTTTGGAACGTATGGAGTTTCCGGATCCGGTGATCTCTATCGCGGTGGAGCCAAAGACTAAGGCTGATCAGGAGAAGATGGGAATAGCTCTCGGTAAGCTAGCGCAAGAGGATCCGTCCTTTAGAGTGCATTCAGACGAAGAATCTGGTCAAACCATCATCTCTGGTATGGGAGAGTTGCACCTGGAGATTATTGTAGATCGCATGAAGCGTGAGTTTGGTGTGGAAGCGAATGTAGGTAAGCCACAGGTGGCCTATCGTGAGACTATCAGGGGCAGTGTGGAGCAGGAGGGTAAATATATTCGACAGTCCGGTGGACGTGGCCAGTATGGTCATGTGTGGTTGCGTATAGAACCGTTAGAGCGTGGTAAGGGCTATGAATTTGTGAATGGCATCGTTGGTGGTGTTATTCCTAAGGAGTACATTCCGGCGGTGGATAAGGGTATTAGGGGCCAAATGGAGAACGGTGTTTTGGCAGGTTACCCGGTTGTTGACGTGAAGGTGACTCTGTATGATGGATCCTATCATGATGTAGACTCTAGTGAAATGGCGTTTAAGATTGCAGGTTCTATGGCTTTCAGGGAAGGTGCTACCAAGGCTGGTATGGTATTGCTGGAGCCTATTATGGCGGTGGAGGTGGTTACGCCTGAGGAGTATGTTGGTGATGTGGTGGGTGACTTGAGTCGTCGTCGTGGCATTATTCAGGCGATGGATACCGGCCCCTCTGGACGCACCATCAAGGCTGAGGTACCTTTGGGCGAGATGTTTGGTTATGCGACGGATCTGCGTTCTATGACCCAGGGTCGAGCCAACTACAGCATGGAGTTTGCTAAGTATAATGAGGCACCGGCAGGAGTGGTTGAGAGTTTGACTAAAAAATAACTGGTTTAAGGTAAGCAGAGCTGGTGGTGGTTGCTGACGAGGAAAATTATGGCAGAGAAGTTTGAAAGAAGTAAGCCTCATATTAATATAGGC